>JABEBW010003326.1_pt1 | contig 22622 bp, 17 predicted proteins | sample 7245961 | NCBI WGS metagenome assembly JABEBW01 (sample SAMN14506364, study PRJNA622280) | hot springs metagenome | biome: hot spring [ENVO:00000051]|acidic hot spring [ENVO:00002120]; feature: spring [ENVO:00000027]|sediment [ENVO:00002007]; material: sediment environment [ENVO:01001048]...
AGGATGGAGTCTGTTTTGGCCTCCTAGTCTCTATGTATTTTATATCCCTTCTTTTAACGTGATTAAACCACCATATTTTCCCTATAAGTGAAGCAGCCTCAAATGTATGATCAATGGACGGTTCGAGGAAGCACTCAGTAAAGCACTTATGGCATTGATTATCATATATTTCCCACTGTGGTTTTTTGTTCAATACTACCTCTACATGTTCAAAGCATGGATGGACCTTTCCACGATAGTCTGTATAAAATACTTCCTGGCCAGCTTTGCACGCTCTTGATCCCTTACCATCTATAAAATCAACTGCCTCTTTGTAATAAGTACGCATATTCCCAAACACATGTTTATGATAGTTTTCATAGGCATAGCTGAATGCTTGCCTTATCATATCATTTGTTACCTGAAAATCCTGAAAATAATATGCATCCTGTTCTGGGAAGCACATGGAAAGAGGGACACCAAGCTCATTATTCGCGAAATCGGCTATCTCCCCGACCTTAAAATAATTGAAGTTCGTAACAAGCATGTTTGCCGTAACGATCTTAACTCTGTTCTTCGCTTCTTTTATATTCGAAACCACCGTGTCGAATATCTTCAACCCTCTATAAGCATTGTGTTCTTCCGGTATGTTGCTGTCCAGTGATATCGTTACTGCATCCAAATATGGATACAGCTTTCTGAGCACGTATGGATTTGTACCATTTGTCGCTATATGTGTGAAGAAATGATTTTCCTTCAATTTTCTAATTATGTCCACAACATTCTTATTTAAAGTGGGTTCCCCGCCAGTCACTGACACTATCTTTATGCCATTCTGCTTCATTTCCTGTATGTGTTTGTCTATCTGATCCTCAGGGAAAAAAATCTTGCCTTGCCATGCGTTGCAACTCTTGCATCTGAGGTTGCAGAAATAGTCAATATTCCATATCATTGTTTTCATATTGGAATTAGTAACATCTTTTCAAATTTAACATTTTCAGTCCTAATTTAGAACACATTAGATTGTTGCGAATCTTTCAGTGTGGCATCTACATAATATGTCATGAGAACATCATCAACGTATTCCCCCTCTATTAGAAATTGCTTCCTTCTTAAGCCCTCAATTTCAAATCCTATCTTCTTGTATGCATTTATTGCATTTATATTTGTAGAAAAAACCTCGAGGTTGAGTTTTTTTATGCCTTGGTCCTCACACCATTCTATTGCCTGCCTTATCATCTTTGTGCCGAGGCCTTTATGCCTGTGGCCAGCCATTATAGCTATACCAAGACTTCCAGTGTGCTTATTCTTTCTATATATCCCACGCTGTACAGTAAGAACTCCAACGACCTTCCTATCAAGAACGGCAACGAGAGTTAAATCGTCAAGGCTCTTTATCCTTTCCTGTTCGGCTCTCTCTGTCAACATATAATACTCGCCGACGAGATATATCTTCTCGTCCATGACGCTCTGCATGCAGCTTATGATCCCAGAAGCATCACTAGGCTCAGCTTTTCTTATTATGTATTCGTGTGTCAGCTCTGTGGGTTTCTTCCAAAGCATCTGATTTAAAAATGCAAAACAACTAATTAATCATTTCTTCTGAAGCATCTTTCTTACCTGATCAAGAATGGCGTTTGCTTCTTCCACAGTCTTTTCAGCATCACTTATTATCTGATCTTTGTGTTCGATAAAGTCTGGTGTCAGTATGGCCCCTTCCCTCGATGGTGATATTATATTTTCTTGTTCTAGTATGCGCAGAGAATACCGTATCTTATGCTCGGGAATTCCTGTTTCCTGGGAAAGCTTTATTATACCTATTGGCTGCTCCTTAAGCAAAACGTCTATGACCGAAATATGCCTTTTCAGCGTTTCCATGTCATTTATGATCTCTCTGAAGATCGAATACTCCTTCATGTTCGTATATCACATGCTAGCATATATTTTTATAGTAAAGTTAGAGGTTTGAGAAAAGCGGTAAAACTCCTATATTGAGGTATGACGTACAAGGGCTTGCCGAAAAAAGTTCATAATACCTATACATAGATTGAAAAATAGAGTCAGTGCGATTCGAATTCACGCCTGTGGAGATCGCTATTTCGGACTAGTCCGGTATATATCCGTACAGACAGAATTCGATCTATGAATCAGGAAGAAGATCCGATGCCTCGGCATAGGAGTGGCTCACAGATATGTAAGAGATCACCATGAAATTGTCTAAAATTGGCTTCTGCGAAGAATTGAAATGATAAGCCAGCACATGCGAAAGATCAATCGAATGTTATCTTAATGGTTTTCCCGTCGTAATCTAGAATGGTATTTCCGTCCTCCACAAGGCACATACTACCGGTCTTTCCGGTTATCCTGAATATGGTCTCAAGTCGATCCTCTATGTATTTTTCAAATCTTGAAGGTTCCTTAGATAGGGCCATTATTCTCTGTGCGTTCAGGATCAGTGCTGCCTCAGTCTTCAGCTTGAATCGCGTATCTTCATCAAATGATTTTAAATCGATAATTTCCTGGGACACCAAGATGGAAGATCAGATATTCGTTATTAATCATATCGTTTTTGCACTGAGTATCAAATGCTGTTGATCAGGATTGCGCTTGTAGGCGTTTATACTTCTAAATCCAGAAAATGTTAAAGTAAAGATCAAGCACAAAAGACAGGCCTCAATCTTGCCATTTAAGTATTGACCTGTTAAATCTGCATCATCCTCCTTTTTCTTTCGGCTATGAAGCTTTATCATTCAATTAACAATCATGGATCATGAACGTTAGGCGCATCGATGACTATACCTATATGATCGATAAGGAGAATGGTATGAACGTACCAGGTATAGTCTATTCGAGCGAGGAACTCTTCAAGAAGAGTGTGGATGAGGGCTCGCTCAAACAGGTCATGAATGTGGCGAAGCTCCCAGGAATAATAAAAGCGTCATACGCTATGCCTGATATTCATCTCGGATACGGCTTCCCAATAGGAGGTGTTGCTGCGTTTGATGCAGAGACAGGAATCATCTCACCGGGTGGCGTGGGATACGACATCAACTGCGGTGTGGCTCTTGTTTCCACTGGCATATCCTTTGATGAATTCATGCCTAAAATCAAGGAAGTTACCGACGATCTGTTCATAGAGATCCCAAGCGGTCTGACATCAAGAAAAGGTCTCAAAGTATCTTCTTCCGATCTCAACGAAATACTGAGATCGGGTCTGAAATGGGCGTATGAACACGACCTTGCAACGCGAGACGATATGGATCACACAGAAGACCACGGTTCCATAGAAAACAGCGGGGAAAATGTATCCAAAGCGGCGCAGCAGCGTGGAATGAGCCAGATCGGAACGCTAGGAGCTGGAAACCACTTCCTAGAGGTCCAGAAGGTATCACAGATCTTCGATTATGATTTAGCCGGGAAATTCGGGATAAAGATGAACGAGGTAACGGTCATGGTGCATACAGGCTCCAGAGGTCTGGGACATCAGGTAGCGACGGATTACATAAGAATGCTGAGAGAGGCAGACTATTCTGTGAAGACATCGGATCCAGAGCTCATCTCTGCTCCAGTGAGATCACCGATAGGCGAGAAATACATCGATGCCATGAGGTCTGCTGCGAACTTTGCATTTGTAAACAGGCAGATAGCGATATATCGCATAAGGTCAGTTTTTGAGAAGCATTTTGGAGTAACTCCAAGGCTAATATACAGTCTGGCACATAATATAGCGAAGGAGGAGAATCATGTTGTCGATGGCGAATCAATGAAGGTCATAGTTCATCGCAAGGGAGCAACTAGGGCATTTCCCGCAGGAAAGGCGTCCTCACCCTTTGAAGATACAGGACATCCTGTGCTGATCCCGGGAAGTATGGGCACCGCGTCATACGTACTTGTGGGTCTCCGAGACAACCTGGATAAATCTTTTGGAACTACCTGCCATGGTTCCGGCCGCGTATTAAGCAGAAATCAGGCAGTGAAGAAATACGCTGGCCTTGTAGAAAAGGAGCTGCAGGAGAAAAATGTATATGCCCGGCCAGCTACCAAGCAGGTGCTTTACGAGGAGGCGCCTGAGAGCTATAAGAACGTAGACGAGGTTGTTGACGCTGTGTATGGAGCAAGTCTAGCTAAGCCGGTTGTGAAGATGATACCGGTATCCGTGGTTAAAGGCTAGGACGAATTATCCAAAATAGATTTTATCCTATCTATCTTTTTTATTTTTTCAAAGCCATGCAATAAAATAGCAGTATAATGCATCAGCACTGAATGATCACAATATTTATAAGAAAAGTTTTGTTTAGCCCAAAAAAGGGAGGATATCGGTGAACAAATCTACAATTGCGATTGCTATTGTTTCAATAATAGCATTGAGTTCCCTTGCGGGATTGAGCTTTGCCAAGACGCCACAGACCGGCTATGCGGATATAGCTGTATCATATTATGGTGGGCCGGCTAAAGTACCTGTTGAGGTACTTAACTTCAATGGCGCTGTTGTGGCATCGGGAAGCGGCCCGCATCTAAATGTATCGCTTCCATTTGGGCAATATTATGTTTACGTTCCAAACTATATTGGACCAGGTTCCAGTGGAAATTTCACTATATACGATGCTAAGTCTGTAGCATTCAACCTAACTTCAAGCAATGTCAGTGTGTCTATAGCACTTACTGCGTATCCGACATATGGGATAAATGTTTCATTCTCAGGCATACCTAATGGAGCTATCGTGAAGTTTGAAACCGCAGACGACTTTGTGTTCAACCAGACGCACGTTATAAACGGAAAATATCAATTCCAGCTACCGATAAAAGTTCCATTCTATGCAGTTCTGGATTATGGAACTACCAACCATACATATCTTGAATATCTTGCGAATGCTACCTCCACACTATCTATAAGTCCTAACAAACCAGATTTCTATGGTTATCCTAACGTCAACTCCGGAAACATAGTAATAATAGATCCTGTAAGCCCTTATGATTATACGGTGGTACCATTTACAAATGGGTATTTCTCTATAAATGCTTCATCTAGTGATATAATACTGGTTGAATCTCCGGGTTATATGCCATATGCATTTACTTCATCGCAGAACGGCAATATGATAAAGCTCTCCAAAGACGTATCCAACGTGTATTACAATTACAGTCTTAGCCAAAACATGCAGACGCTATACCAGAATATAACATTCCATCTGAACAATGGAACCGCATTTCCAAACTATTTTACAAATTCCAGCGTTGGATCACTGTACTGGCAAATGAAGTTGGATAATATAACAGAATCACAGCTCGTAAGATACTTCTACGGTCTTGCCCAGAATTATACTCTGAGCACGTTCACAGTCAACGGTGTCAACTACAACATAACATCACCTCCAAAGGTTACTGTTTACAGCACATCTAATTCCGTAACAGCCTATGTAAACGCAACCTATTCGAATATGTCACCAGTTTCTTCTCTGAGCACGATAAATGTATACGTTTACGGCACGCAGAATACCCCGGGATCAATACAGTACAATTTCAATATAACATATAATAATGCAAGTCTCGCTGTATCCTCATCAAATGTGCCTCTAATATCCTCGTACAGATATGTTAGAATATCGCCACTCTCAAGCAACACCATGGTCAGTCTAAAGTTTTCACCAGTTCAGAAGCCCGTGATGGCCAACAATTCATATACGCTATACTGGAAAGACATGGTATCTGACAACTATGTGCTCAATAACAACGCATCAAATGCCTATTACGTCGTCCCACTAAATCAGACCGTATACCTAAATGCTTCAAGCGCTTACTTCAACCCCGTGACAAATTCGAATGACTATGCGCAGGCAAACTTCACCTGGACCATAAATGGAACAACCGAATACTCGTACAACGTATCCTATAAGTTCTATGATCAGGTCAACAAGGTCAGTGTAAGGGTAGTTAGCCCGTCGGGAGGTATAGCCTACTCAAACTTCACCGTCATAGGCGTGAGCAACAGCACTGCACCTATGGTCAAGTTCTCCGCTTCACTGAACGGAAAGACCATAACTTCATCTAAAAATTATTATAGATCTAACAACACCTATCTTATATCGTTGAGCGTTCCCCAGTCCGCAAGCGTCAGCTACAGCTTCTATGGATCTTCCCTCACGGCACAGAAATACAGTGTATTCCTGATGTACAGCTGGCACTTCCCAGGACAGACGTTCATAGGCCAGAACGTATCCTACGCTTTCCAGCATCCGAGTATAGCTCCAGGGTATCTGAATCAGTATGCGTATGCAAACATAACAACTGAAGTTGGAAATGTAACCCATGTGATTCTGCACGTCTATGTCAACGATACAACGCCACCATCGGCTACATTCTTCATGATGTACAACGGTACTTACATAAAGAACCCGATTGCTGGCAAGTCCATAGTGCTTAGCGCCAACAATACAACCGATCCGTACTATCCATTCTCCGATCTCAGATTCCAGTGGAAGATAGAGTACGTCAACGGCACAGTGGCTCAGCCTTCATCCACAACGTATACAAACATGACGCCTATGAACAATTCTTACGTTATCATACAGTTCAACACAGTCAATAGCATGATAATATCCCTCAATGTTACAAATCCGTCTGGAATATCCGGCTACTACAACAAGACTGTATCCATGGTTGTGCAGAGCCCGAGGCTAGTCGTGAAATCCATATACATGCCCAAGGCGGCATACCAGGGATCATCTTCAAAGGTATATGTTAACGTATCCAACCTTGGAACTATGAATGCCTACGATGTCAACATAACGCTATATGTTAATGGAAAGGTCGTTGGAAGCACTACCGTGAGCGAGATCAAGGCGGGATCGTACTACAACGCGACGGTGACATGGGTACCGCCAACATCCGGCAAGCTTCCACTGTATGCCACCGCAGAGGTTGGCAATGAGCCATCAGCATTCGTAACTGCTGGAGCATTAACACAGCAGGTGAGTGTGAATCCGCCGGCCTACAGGACGCCGCTCATAGTGGTATCGGTCATAGTTGTGCTCGTAGTAGTGGTCTACGTGTACTACAGGATCAGATCCGGTGGTGGAAAATCAACGCAGAAGGCTGTACAGCCAAAGACGGAGCTTCCAAAACAGCAGCAAAAGAAGAAATGAATTTAATTTTTTATAAAATTATTACATTTGATCAAGCATTTTTATTCCTATAAGATCACCGGCGTCAGAGAGTATCTGTTTATAGGCCTTTACAATCCTTATTCTTCTTGCGTATGTGAGAGGATCTGTGCCAATCACCCTGCACGCCCCATAGAAATCATTGAATTTCTGTACAAGAGAAATAAGGTATGCTGCGATCAGATCAGGCTTGAGATCCTGTGCGGCATCTTTGAGATAATATGGATATACGTACATGGCCTTCACAAGATCAGCCTCTTCCTTGGGCATATCCATGCCATAAGATTGCTCCGGTTCTGGGGCCTTATCAAGTATGCTTGCAGCTCTGGCATGCGAATACATTATGAAAGGCGCAGAATTGGATTCAAAGTTGAGCGCCTCCTCCCACCTGAACGTTATGGGCTTTGGTGCGCTCACCCTGATTATGCTGTATCTCACGGCTGAACTGGCGATCACCTCAGCTATTTTTTTGCGTTCTTCCTCACTGAGGTCAGGTCTCTTTTCGTTTACTATCTTAAGGGCCTCATCATAGGTCCTGTCGACGAGATCCTGCAATGTTACTATATTTCCACGCCTGGTGGACATCTTTCCGGTTTCCAAAGTTATGAAGCTGTAATACATGAACGATACCCTGTTTTCCAGCTTAAGCATCTCCTTCAGCACGTGGTTCAGCGACTTGGCGTGATCCTTATGATCTTCACCGAGAACGTCTATGATCCACTCGCTGTTTTCTGCCTTGAAGAGGTGGTAGGCGATATCCCTGGCGAAGTACAGCGTGGTACCATCCTTCCTGGTTAGGAATACCTTTTTTCCAGAAATTTCTATATACCTTGCACTATCTTCTTCCTTTGTTTCCAGCATATCGATTGCTTTCCTCACGCTGCCGTTGAGAAGAAGATCAGATTCCCAGTCGAACTCGTCGAACTCTATCCCGATCCTCTTGAGCGTTGAGGCGATGCCGTCAAGCATGACGCCCGCAATTTTCCTCAGTGTTCCGAAAACTTCAGGATCAGCATTCTCGTACCTCTCGATGTTCTTCTCGATCTCTTTCTCTATGCTTTGATCCTTTTCCATCTCGCGGTAGATCTTCTGGTAATTCTCAAGCAGATTCTCTATTGTTATCGGGCCGCCATACTTGATATAGGCTGTGTAAAGCGAGATCATTTGCTTGCCTGAATCATTGACGAAGTACTGCCTTACGGTCCTGTACCCGTATCTGGAAAGGATTCTGTAAATGGAATCTCCGATTATGGAGTTTCTTGCACGTCCTATGTGCAGTGGCCCTGTTGGATTGGCACTTGTATGCTCAACACTTACCCTTTCAGCCTCCTGAAATACATCAGGATACGTTCCTGATTTCTCAATTGATTCTAGAACCTCTCTGAGCATGTAGGTGCGTTTTATCCAGACATTTATGTAACCGCCTTCAGAAAGCGCCTTCTCCACGTAGTCCTTCTCGGATATCGATCTCACAATTTCCATGACGGCATTCTCACCGCCATCAGGCGATTTAAGGATTCTGAATACCCTTATCGTTATATCAGAATGACCCGTATCATCCAGGTATACATCGTTTTCAGAGATCCTGAACCTTTTGCTCACGATCTCATATATGTCCTTCCTAAGATCCTGAAAAAGAAGCATGCGTGTTAATCAACACCGCGTATAAAATTAATTTGATTCGCTCACGTTTGCAAATTTTGAGAGTTCCTTGAAGAAGCCCGGAAAGCTCTTCGAGACCTTGGTTTCGTTCTCTATTTCCACCTCGAATCCAGATGCGGCTGCTGCAACAGCGGCGCTCATTATCATGCGGTGGTCTGTGTATGATAGCGTTCCTGGATCCTTCAGATCGCCTCTCTTGATGAAGAGATCCTTTCCGTTGTCCTCGACGATCGCACCGAACCTGGAGGCCATATCTATTATGCCTTCATAGCGGTTGCTCTCCTTGGTCTTCAGCCTTGCATAGTTATCGATCTCAACACCGTGTTCAGAGAATATGCCTATGACGGAGATCGGTGGGCATAGATCTGGATTGTGATCGGCGTCAACCGTGATCCTGTCCCTGATTCCTGGAAGCACTCTCAGCGTATCCCTGTCTATCGCTATGTTGTCCTTGAACATGTCAAGGAGAACCGAATCCGGCTGAATCCTCGACATGCGCTTTATATTGAACCTCACATCAACGTTTTCGGAGAGCAGCCCGAGGACGAGGAAAAATGCCAAACTTGAGTAATCCGGTTCTACATCTATTGCCGTCTTCCAAACGCCGGATGGATTGATCGTTATTGTCTTCTCAATGTTAACGAAATAACCGAGATCGTACAGAACACGCTTGGTTATGTAAACATAGCCTGGCGACCGCATATTCTTTACCAGGAACTCGCCTCCACCCTTCCTTGCATAGTAGAAGATCATGGACGAGACGAACTGTGAGCTCACGCCGTCTACCTCAATGTATCTCTTCTTTGATTCCGATCCATCGACGTCGTAGAAGCCATCTTCGTTGAGCTTCAGATGCACATCATTCGCTTCAAGTGCCTTCACCAGAGGATCCATCGGTCTCTTTGCAAGGTCCGGATCGCCCTTTACGTGAGTGATGCAGCCGGCTGATCCGAGCAGTCCAAGAGCAATTCTATAAGACGTGGCGGACTCCCCCACATAGATATCGCTAGGGCACGTGAACGAGGTCCTGATCTTTATGCTGCTGTCATTCATCGTTATATTTGCGCCGGCCCTCTGTGCTATATCCAGAGCTATGGAGTCATCGCCTGTGATCGTCACGTAGTTGAGTGTAACGCTCTTGTTCAAAAACACAGATCCAAGTATATAACGCTGTGTAAAGCTCTTTGAGGAGGGAAGTGCAACCGTACCGCTGCCGCCAGATCCATATATCTTAACTGTCATATTTCCAGTAACGTATTCCCTGGTTGTTTATCTTTGTGACTATCCCAAAACCGATATCGGATCTTGCGTTCATCGCAGATCTCCTGTCCGCGAATATACCGAATATTGCAGGGCCCTTGCCGCTCTGTGAAGAATACAGAGCTCCGGCCTTCAGCATACTGCCAATGAGGCGCAGATCCATTCCGAATATAGATCCGTATATAAGTCCGTTGGCCACTGCAGCATCGAATATCCTGCCCTTGAAGGCTAAATCTTCAACTCTGCGAATTGCGTTGGTGAAGTGTCCTTCTATGGATACTTTCCCGGATGATCGCTTATCGCCATCTGCGCAGACAAGAACAGGCATCTCGGGAAGCCTGCCACGCCTCAATATTTTCATCTTCCTGTTATCGGTGAGGCAGTACCCGCCGTACATGGCCTGGCACAGATCGTCCAGAGCCCCTGTCATTGATAATCCTGAATTCTTGGATATATCCGCTGATGCAGTCATTATCTCCATGTCGCTTATATCAATCCCGCTGTATACAGCCATCGCCTTTGCCAGCGCGAGTATATAGGCGCTGCTGCTTTTTAGTCCGTATCCTGACGGTATCCTGCTGTCCACAGTGAATCTGAAGCACGTAGCTATTGAAAGGTATCTTCGAATATCTTCGCTTATCTTCTTTTCCTCTGAGCACGTTCCTTCTCTGACGGTGACCGTCATGGGGACGTCTATCGAAAATGCGCCGCCCATACCGTCTATGAACGCAGATATTATGGATACCCCGCCGTGCGTCCTAACCCTTGCGTATTTCATTCAGAGCCTCCACTGCATATTCTCTGAAGATACTGTCTGGCCTGATCCCGAACACAAGTTCCAGCGTCCGGAGTCCCTGCCCTATGAAGACATCCAGGCCGGAGACCGTTCGGCCGCCCGCATTCCGCATTCTCTTCAGGAAGGGAGTGTCAGGTGGATTGTAGACGAGATCTATGCCCGTACGCCCGCTGCGGAAATCGACAGTCGAGAAGGGATCGCCGTCTCCAAGTGTGCCCAGGGGTGTGCAGTTCACGTAGATGTCGTAGTCCTCATCGATATTTTCATGCAGGCCTATGCCTGGAATATCCAGATTTCTTCTGGCATTCTGTGCATTCCTCGTCAGAACGTCAACTCTATGCGCGCCATGATCCAGCATGTATCTGATTACTGTTCTTGCAATGCCGCCGGAACCGGCTATCACGATTCTTTTTTCCTCAATCTCAACTTGATTAAAAGATAGTGCGTAGTCCAGACCGTAGTAATCGGTGTTGTATCCCTTCATGCGGCTCTGTTCCCTTATCACGAGGTTAACAGAACGTGTTTGTGATGCTATTTCATCCAGATCATCAAGGAATGGAATTATAGATACCTTGTGCGGTATCGTCACGTTGAACGCTTTTAGAAAAAAAGAATTCTTCAGGAATGCTGGAAGAACGTTCATGTGAACATCCATCGCCAAGTAAAAGGCGTCTATGCCCATGTCCTGAAAGATCCTGTTGTAAAGTATCTGGCCTATGGAATGCGATACGGGATGCCCGATCAGCCCGATAATGCTATTTCCGTTCATGCTCTCTGATGAATGTGTTCAGCCCGTCGCTGATCATCCTCTCGGTGACCTTCATGGTTATTATATTCCCGATATCCGCGGGGACAGGCATGTTGATGTAACCCTCCGACATCTTCTTATCGTTAGATATATACCTCAGTATGCTGTTGACGCCTATGTCCGATATGCGTACCCTTTCTATACCGTAGTTATCTGCAAGCTTCATTATCTCGTCGATGACTTCTGGCCTCGTGTTTCCGTATTTCTCGCCTATGTGCGCTTCCACCATGAGGCCGGTGGCCACAGCACGTCCGTGGCTTATCTGCCCCTTTGAAGCACCCTCTATGCCGTGGGCTATCGTATGGCCCAGGTTCAGTATAGATCGCACTCCATTTCTGTCATAGTAATCCCTGTTGACTATGTCTGCTTTGATCTTTATGCTCATCTTCACGATATCCGCTGAGTGATCGTGGAAGTTCGATAATGAGCATTCTGAAACCTTGCGGAACATGTCTCCGCCGGCTATTATGCTGTACTTTATGACCTCCCCCATGCCTTCCCTTATGAGATCCGGAGTGCTCTTCAGGAACTGCAGATCATCGATTATCAGGTATGGATTATAGAACGTCCCTATGACGTTCTTGACGTCGGAGAAATCCAGCCCGTTCTTGCCTCCAATGGAGCTGTCTACCTGTGCAAGCAGTGTGGTAGGAACGGCTATCATACGCAAACCCCTCTTGTACGTTGCCGCAACGAAGCCTGCAAGATCACCCACTGTGCCGCCGCCAACGTATACAAGCAGAGAGTTCCTGCTGACCTTTTTTTCCACAAGTACCTTTATTATGCGCTGGTAATTCCTAAGGGTCTTTAGCGATTCACCGTCGTTAAGCGTGATCTTGATCGTGCTGCTTCCATAATTTTCAAGCGGGGGTATCTTGGAACCGAACATCTCCTCAACATTTCTGCTTATCATAAAGACGAGGCTGTCATAGTGGCCGACCTCCTCGCTGATATGGCCTGTGATATCTTCTCCTATAACCACGGATATATTCTCGCCATTCATCGGCAGGACGAATCTCTGAGCATCCACACTTTGTTTATTGTTAAATAGATATAAACTTTATTGTATTATTTATATATCAATATAATAAACCTCAATTGTCAGCTGATATCATTTGTTAATGCAGGTGGACGAAGTGCAGACGCAACCCGATAATGTTAATATCCCTGATCTAAATACGGAAAGAACTGACTGCTATGGCCTTTCATGGTCTTGTTAAATATGATGATATAACAATTGACGGATATCCGAAGATACAGTATCACGGGTTCATTGGAAATAACAGAACCGCAATGCTCGTGGCGATGAATGGTTTTATAGACTGGGGATGCCTTCCAAACTTCAATTCTCCTGCTGTTTTCTCTTCCATACTGGATAAGAAGAAGGGGGGATATTTCGCCATATACCCGACGGACACGCACGATCTGTACGTTGATCAGTACTATAAGGAGCTGACTAACATACTAGTAACAGAATTCATAAAGAATGGGAAGGTAATCCTGAGAACCACAGACTTCATGCCAGATTCCGAATACGGAAAGATAAGCTTCCCGGAGGTCCACAGGTTTGTTGAGACCTTCTCAGATCCTGTTCGTATAACTATCGATTTCAAACCAGCGTTCAATTACGCGACGGAGAGGCCCCTGATACAGAGGGTCCAGCATGGGTTCATTTTCAGCACAGAAAAGGAAAATATGGGGATATCAACAGAATTCCAGCTGAAGAAAAATGCAGATCACGTCTTTGCGGATGTGGATATGGAACCCAGGAGTTCGTCATGGGTTATCGCTCTCTACGGGATACATCATCTGTACAGGCCAACGGATTACAAGTCGTATTTGAGGCTGCAGGAGACCACTGACTACTGGAGAAAATGGGCCTCGAATTCTACATACTCCGGTATGTACCACAGCATGGTCATGAGGTCTGCGCTTGCCCTGAAGGTGCTCTTCTACGAACCAACCGGCATGATGGTTGCAGCACCGACTGCAAGCCTTCCGGAGGCTATTGGCGGCGAAAGGAACTGGGATTACAGGTATACGTGGATAAGGGATACTGCCTATGTCATTGAAGCTCTGGCCACCATAGGATACAAGCGCGAGGCAGTATCGTTTCTTTACGATATGATGGACGTCATATCCAGGGAAAACAAGATAAGGACCATATATAGCATCGATAACTCCGATGATTTTGTAGAGAGGGAGCTTGACTTTGAAGGCTACAGGGGTTCCAGGCCCGTGCGCATAGGCAACAAGGCTGTTGACCAGCTGCAGATAGACCAGTACGGTTCCATCGTACGGGCAATACACGCCATGGAGAAGGCCGGAGGCGTGGTGAACTCATACCTCTGGGACTTCGTTGAAGAGATGATGGCAAAGATCGAATACCTGTGGAAATATCCGGATTCCAGCATATGGGAATTCAGAACGGAGCCAAAGCAGTACGTCTATTCCAAGGTCATGTCCTGGGCAGCGTTTGACAGCGCGATCACCATGGCGAGAGACCTCGGGCTTACCGCGCCGATAAAGAAGTGGAAGGGTATACAGGATGAGATCTGGAACGATGTTATGACGAAGGGATTCGATCCACAAACAAACAGCTTCGTGCAGTATTACGGATCGAAGAACGTGGATGCATCGCTTCTCCGTTTGCCCATACTTGGCTTCATACCGGCAAACGATGAGAGGTTCATTGGAACGATGAAGCGTATAGAGGACGAACTCATGGTTGACGGATACCTGTTCAGGAGATACAGGGAGGACGATGGCCTGAAGGGAGACGAGGGTTCATTCCTCATGCTCACATTCTGGTACATTGAAGATCTCATACTCATGAAGAGGCTAAAAGCTGCAAGGGCCGCTCTCGAATCCATCATTGAGAAGGCAAACCATCTTGGTCTCTATTCAGAGGAAATAGACGAAAAAACAGGCGATTTCCTGGGAAACTTTCCGCAGGCGCTGTCGCATTTAGGTATAATCCGAGTGGCGCCTAAGCTTGAGGAGGCCTTTCTAAAGAGAGTTTCAAAGATAAATGAGTGATTTCAGGATTCTACACCTGAGGTCAGCTGATCTATCCTCTTCATATCGTCATCGTTCAGCCTGACATCCAGGGCGGCAAGGTTCTCGTCAAGATACTTTTCCTTCGTCACTCCCAGCAGCGGTATCATAGGTATTTTTTCTATTTCCGATCTTTTGATTATCCAGGCTATGGCAAGCTGGCTCCCAGTTATGCCCTTCTCCTTGGCAAGTTCCATCAGTTCCTTTATAATGCCCTCGTTTTTCCTGCTGAAGGATATCAGATCCGGATAGTACGATGACCTGGATCCTGGCTCAGGCGGTCTGAGATACTTGCCAGAGAGCACGCCCTGTGCCAAAGGTATGTATGCAAGCAGGCCAAGTCCATACTTTCTGGCCACGTTCAACTTGTCCTTCTCTATGCCGCGCTGCATTATGTTGTACGGCTCCTGCATGGTCACAAAGGGATGCAGGCCATACCTTTCAGAGATGTTCATGAAATCCTCTATATCAGTGGCAGAGTGGTTGCTCTCTCCGACGTACCTCACAAGATCCATATCGACCAGATGGCTCAGCGTGCGCATGGTCTCAAGGTGTGGCGTATTTTGATCCGGCCAGTGTATCTGGTAAAGATCCACATAGTCCACATCAAGCCTGTTAAGACTCTCCCTTATCTGCCACATTATGTGCTTTCTGGAAAGACCCTCACCATTTGGAAAAGTGGATACCGGGCCCCTGACCTTTGTTGCGATTACCAGAGATTCCCTGTCGTATCCCTTGAGCGATCTACCGAGTATTTTCTCTGAGTTGCCTATGTGATCTATGTGATCCTCATTCTTCTCCACGCGGCCGTGGTATATGTTCGCTGTATCAAAGAAATTGATGCCTGCGTCATAGGCCTTCCTCACAATTTTGTAGAATTCAGCTTCGTCTACCATCTCCACTCCATCCATATGATATTTTCCCGATCCAGGGAGATGCCACGTGCCTATGGCAACCTGAGAGACTATCGTCCCTGAATTTCCAAGCCTTACATATTTCATGAGATGCTATTTCTCTATCTATGAAATACTTTGCCACACCATCGGTCAATGTGGGCCGCTCCTCAGCTTAAGCACTGAATCTCCGGCTTCATAAGCCAGCATCTGTAGGTACGCATATTCTATGCCAGATCTGGCTATGTTTATATATTCTTAAAAAGTATAATTTCCTGCAGGAAGATAATATATTAAAATATTAAGAAATTAGTTATATTGTAAAATTGAAAGCATCATGCTCTGGCAAATTGAGCCAGCGAAGTTATCTCGTCTGTGCTCTCTATTCCATACCTCTTAACCTTATCTATGTCTACGCCGGCCTTCTGTGCTTTCTTCTCGATGAAATCCATCATAAGCCTTCCACCAAATGATATCAGGCCACCCGTTGCGAGTTTCAGGAAGGCGTTTCCGTGAGCATCCCTGAAGCCATCCCTCGCAGCCATCTTCGCCAAATGCCTGTATGAAGCATAGTATACAGCCAGGCCGTTGACATCAAGCATGCTGGTGTTGAGCTTCTTGGATTTTATTCTGCCAAGCGGTACGTTCACAAGCGGAGTTACCGTGAATTCGAATGGGCGGCCATCTACATAGGAATTGCTCAGTTTGTTTATCAGCGCTATCGTCTCCCAGAGATCCTCCGGAGTCTCACCCTCCTGGCCAACCTGTATTGTGAAAGCTGATCTCCAGTAGTTCCTGGTTTCAACAAACACTCCCTGCCATACGATGTCCTGCCATGATCCATCGACGCCTATCCTGAGCGGCAGAGTCTTGTTCGGCATATGCTTCTTCGCCAGCTCTTCGCTTCCCGTCTCAAGACCGGTCTGTATCCCGATCCAGTTTCTCGGGCCGGCCTTCAGAATCTTAGACAGCTTCTCCATCATCTCCGGGTATCCAGCAGGTATGGATATTCTGCCGTGCGTCGGGTTTGAGGTCTTCACTCCGGGAACGCTCATGACTGTAGAGAATAATTCGCTTAGAGCTTCCTCATTTGGCTCGAAGAAATGGCCGTGCTTGTAGCCGAATATCTCATCTGAATGCAACCACGCGTTGTCAACACCGCCAGCTACGTTTATCTTTATCTCGTCAACGATCATGTTCAGTGGCATGTATCTGAGCGGTCTTAACGTCACTTCACAGAAATCGCAGCCAACGCCGCAGCCACGCATAACCTCCACCATGCCCTTCATCGATGGATTTATGATCTCAGGGATATCCTCAAGCCGCGGATATGCTGACTGCGTTATGCCTCTCGCAAGGAATTTTTCATCCTTCTTAAGGACTTTGTGGAAGTTTTCGTCATAGCTCATGTATCCATTGAAAAACATCTGCTTGTCTATGTTGTCCTCTGCAACCTGCCTGAAAAGTTCAGCGACGACATCGTCCGTTTCGCCCTGTACATAGTAATCAACTTTGTATTTGTCAATTTCGTCTCTCAGTATTGTGAATTCCCACACTCCAGGGCCGCCAACTATCAGCTTCGCCTTCTTGCCCTCCCTGGCCTTGTTGACCTTTTCCATCAGGCTGTCCCATTCCCGTCTGACCCAGGCGTCGAGGTCTCCACCAAACAATGCATAATAGGACATAGTTGTTGGGCCCAGGCCTAAGGGATCCATTGTGGAAACACCTATGACCTCGGTCTTATCATCAACATACTGGCCCAAATAATCCTCGTCAACGACAACCACGCTGTCTCTGCCAAAAGCTCTGACGAGAGACGCCTCTATCTTTCTTATTGCATATGGAGCGTATTTGACGATTCCGTTGACATTGGGAGGTTCTGGGCCCTTGAGAAAACGATATATTGGGCCAGGAATGGCCTTCCCTGGAGCACACGGAAGAAAGTCCAGCAATGGGAAATGTCTATATTCATAACTGAGAGTTGTGTCGGATACGAGCACGAATCTGGTCATTTTATCCTAATATGTAGACTCTCTTTATTCATAAACTTTTCCTCCAAAAAGTGATAAAAACATATTTGTCTGACACATTCGTTCGATCTCTATTGGGATAGCCATGTGATCATTTTTAATTGAAAAATATTATATTTAATCAGAACATAGCTTGTTTATGAGAGTAGAAAAGATAATGAATTCAAACTTCAAGACGGTGAACTGGAATACAACGGTATTCGACGCGGTCAAGATAATGAATGAAAACCATCTTTACGGTCTTGTGGTCAAAGATGATAACGGTAACGATGTGGGCCTTTTAAGCGAACGCAGCATAATAAAGCGCTTCATTCCAAGGAATAAGAAACCTGATGAGGTACCGATAAGGCTCGTCATGAGAAAGCCGATACCAAAGGTAAAAAGCGATTACGATGTGAAGGACGTGGCCGCTTATTTAAGTGAAAACGGCCTTGAGAGATGTGCAGTGGTCGATGATTCCGGCCGTGTTGTTGGCATAGTTACGCTAACAGATCTGTCCAGGTATCTTTCTAGGGCGTCCATAACGGACATACTGCTGTCGCACAGGACAAAGGATTACCAGCATCTCTGCCCAAAATGCGGTGTGGGCGTACTCGAACCTGTTTACAATGAAAAAGGAGAAATAAAGGTATTCAGATGCTCAAACCCTGCATGCGACTACGAGGAGTAAATAATTTTTTATTCAGGTGCTCTGAATTCAGCCGTTTCGGAATATTTTCCATTTTTTCAATCATCATCGATGGCCTGTCCATTTGTGATATTCGTTTTGGACACCAACAATATTTAAAAGTAAAAAATTATATTGGCTAAAGGTCTATACATAAATATGAGTTCAAAGGATCTTATAAAGCAGATAATAGAAAAGATACCTGAAAAGGATATGGCCGATCTGGCCAAATCCAGCAAGACTGTTAACATAGAGCTTACGGATTCGGATCCGTTCCGGATAGCAATCGGCGAGGGAAAGATCAGCATCGCAGATGGAAAGGCTGAAAAGGCTGATGCGACAGTAAAATGCTCGGATCAAGTTCTTGGCGATATCATTACGGGTAAACTCAACGCGTTTTCTGCCTTCATGAGTGGCAAGGTTACGGTTTCAGGCGATCTTTTCTTTGTTCAGAAGATGATAACTGTTCTCGGAAAGGGGAAATGAGATCATGGAGATCAACAAGGTAACTGTCATAGGATCCGGAATAATGGGGCATGGGATAGCAGAAGTCATAGCTCTTGCTGGCATTGACGTCAACATCGAAGATATTTCAAACGAGGTTCTGGACAAGGCGAAGGCTTCCATAAATTCCAGTCTGGACAGGTTAGTCAGTTCTGGGAAATTGAAAAATAAGGATGAAGTTTTATCGCGTATTCACTATTTCACGGATATACCTTCATCTGTGAAAGATGCGGACCTGGTAATAGAGGCCGTTCCGGAAGTATTGGATATAAAGAAGAGTGTTTTCGACCAGCTGGACAAGAGCACAAAGGACAGCGCCATACTTGCCACAAACACATCCAACATCAGGCTCACAGAGATCGCGGAGGGAATAAAGAAAAAGGGCAAGGTTGTCGGCATGCACTTCTTCAACCCACCGGTTGTGCTAAAGCTGGTTGAGGTCATAAGATCTCAGTACACTGAAGATGAAGTATTCGAAACGGTTTACGAATTCTCGAAGAGGATTGGAAAGACACCTATAAAGGTCTACAAGGACACCCCGGGTTTTGTGGTTAACAGGATAAACGCTCCGGAATCACTGTACTTTTGCCTGGTGATAGATAATAATCTGGCGAAGCCGGAGGAGGTTGACAGATTCGCACGATCACAGGGACTGCCCATGGGACCGTACGAGCTTATGGACTACGTCGGCATAGATACCGTCTATCATTCTCTACAGTACTACGCAAAGGAGCTATCTCCAGATTATTCTAAGTGCCAAGTGTACACGAAGCTCTTCAATGAGAAGAAGCTTGGGCTGAAGACCGGCGAAGGTTTCTACAAATGGGTGAATGGTAAGGCGCAGATACCTGAGGCAAAGCCCACAAAGGCCGTGGAGCTTATGGACATCTTCGCTCTGGAGATAAACGAGGCGGTGAAGATAATAGAGGACGGTGTTGCCTCGCCCGATGATATAGAGACGGGTGTAAAGCTCGGAATGAACAGACCATTCGGCCCGATAACTGTGGCAAAGGGCTTAACCAATGCTGAGGTAAAGGCTAAGCTGGAGGCACTCTACCAGAAATTCAGCGTGGAGGTCTTCAAACCGGCGAAGTCCATAGCTGAGGGGAAGCTCAAGACGGTTATATCGATGCAGGTAGCGCTCTCCAAGGCCGAAGAGAAGAAGGAGGCAGCATCAGCATACATTTCATCCAGCGATCCAGTAATAATGGAGACGAAGGGCAGGATCGCCATACTTCGTATAAATAATACGAAGAATAATCTGATAAATGCAGCGGTAATGGATGGTCTCGAGAAGGCCCTTACGGATCTTTGGAACAACCGTGAGATATCTGTTATCGTATTGACTGGAAATGGCCCGGTCTTCTCAGCTGGAGCACAGCTGGACTCGTTCTTCAGCAGCACCTTTGACTTCATGGAGTTCTCCAGGCGTGGAGAGCGTGTTTTTAAACTGCTAAGTGAGATACCGAAGGTTACAATAGCCGAGTTGAAGGGCTACACACTCGGCGGAGGATTCGAGATGGCACTCGCCTGTGATATAAGGGTTGCCACCGAGGATGTGCAGATAGGGTTCCCAGAGGTTACACTTGGCCTTGTTCCCGGATGGGGTGGCACACAGAGGCTCTCACGTACAGCTGGACAGTCCAGAGCTGCTTACTATATACTCACAGGTGAGAGGTTCACAGGCAAAGAGGCTTATGAGATGGGCATCGTCGCGAAGATATTCAGCAAGGACACAATCGACTCGGAGACGCTGAACCTGGCTCAGAACATAGCTGATAAGGTTGCACCAATATCTGCTGCACTGGCTAAGAGGCTTGTTCTCAGGAGCACGAACACATCCCTGGATGATGGGCTGGAGATGGAAGCCATATCGATGGGCCTGCTCTACGGTACAGAGGATCTCAAGGAGGGCATCTCGGCATTCCTGGGTAAGAGAAAACCAAATTATCAGGGTAAATGATCATTTCTTGATCATTTCCCTCAGAACCTTTTTATCTATCTTTCCTGTGCTTGTTTTTGCGAATTCTTTTATATTTATGAAATCGTCCGGTATCCAGAACTTTGCTATCCTTCCGGCGTTTACCATCTCGATGAGATGCTTTCTTATCTCATCTGGCTTGGCCGTGCCGGTGTAGAACGCCACTGGCCTCTCTCCCCACTTTTCGTCAGGCCTTCCCACTACGGCGTTCTCGACAACGCCTGAGCATGAGCTTATGGCATCCTCAAGGACCAGCGATGGTATGAACTCTCCGCCCGATTTTACTGCATCCTTCTCCCTGTCAACGATGCGTATGTAGCCGTACTCATCCATCACCGCGAGATCACCGGTGTGCATCCAGTCGCCACGCCACAGAGCCTCTGTCCCTTCTTTGTTCTTCACGTAAACGCTGGTGAGCCATGGAGCCCGAACAACGATCTCGCCTATAGTCTTCTCATCCTTGGGCACATCGTTCATCTTGTCATCTACGACCCTGAGCTGCACCAGGGGTATCGGAATCCCGGTTTTGAGCCTGAATTTTTTCTTCTCGGATTCTGGCATCGCTTTTACCCTCTCGTTGTACGTCGCAAGCGTGAGTATCGGAGCGGTCTCAGACAATCCGTATCCCGATATGGCAGTTATTCCGAGCTTCTCAGCCGCGTTTGCTAAGCCTTCTGGCAGGGCTCCGCCTCCGACTATCGCCTTTATTCCGCGTCCTGCGATCTTCTTCACATTCGGATTTGTAACTATGAGATACAGTATCGAAGGGACCATAGCTATTACGCTTACGTTGTATTTATCGATGAGATCGATTATGTGATCAAAGTCGTACCTGCCAGGAAGCACGTAGCGTCTACCTGACATTATGCTCATGTATGGTACACCCCAGGCATGCACATGGAACATCGGCACAAGCGGCATTATCACATCGCGAGACGTAAGGTTGATAGGATCGTCGGCGAGCGCCAGTCCGGATGATATGGAGTGCAGTACGATCTGCCTGTGCGTGAACTGCACCCCTTTTGGTATGCCTGTCGTTCCAGATGTATAGAACGTGGTTGCTAGATCGTTCTCTGACAGCTGGGGTAGTTCTATGTCAGAATAGGATTCCTTCATCAGATCATCGTACACATATTTTGGTGACAGGGAGTCCGGAATCTGCCCTGTCTCGGAGTAGACGATCCATCCCTTTATGAAGTAGAAAGCTTCTCTGTTCTTCGATAGTATCGGTACAAACTCATCCCTCACTATCACGTACTTATCCTCAGCATGATCCATTGTATAGTATATGAGATCCTGCGGATAACGGACGTTCACTGTATGGAGAACTGCACCGACCATTGGAACGGCGAAGTAGGCCTCTAGATATACGTAAGTGTCCCAGTCTATAACGGCAACTCTATCGCCCTTCTTTACGCCGATTGATATCAGAGCTTTGGCAAGTGTGTTCACCCTTTTGGAGAAATCTTTGAAGGTGAACTCCCTTTTGCCGGTGTAGTTTATTATCTGATCAGGGTTGGATGACACTCCACTCTGCAACAGCTTATCTATGGTCAACTCATATTTGTATTCCATATCTTTATATTGTTTATATCCATAATATATTTTCTGTGGGCGAATGTAGGAAAGATAAACCTCTTAGGGATTAAAAAATTAAATATTTTATTTTGCAGAGCCTATTGAGAAGCATGATCATAAACTTTTATCCCTTATGGAAATACAGGTTGGATGTTTGATGGAGAAGACCTGAAGAAGATTTTCGCAATGGATGGCTTCCTTCGAAATATAGAGTTCGAAGTGTCGTATATTTCCGAAGGTTCAATAG
>JABEBW010004062.1_pt1 | contig 22391 bp, 25 predicted proteins | sample 7245961 | NCBI WGS metagenome assembly JABEBW01 (sample SAMN14506364, study PRJNA622280) | hot springs metagenome | biome: hot spring [ENVO:00000051]|acidic hot spring [ENVO:00002120]; feature: spring [ENVO:00000027]|sediment [ENVO:00002007]; material: sediment environment [ENVO:01001048]...
AAATATAATGATTATCAAACAACAAACGAATCTAAAGCCAAATTTCTTAAAAATTTTCTTGATAAATATGGTATTTTTGAAAAATAGTAAAATTTTCAATAAAGCCAAAAATATTAGAACGGAAGTTTAACAATAGCAGTTCCATTGGGTAAGGCTGCTACAAATTCATATCCTTTATTTATGTATTCCGCCAGTTCATCCATTTTAACTACTTTTTGTTTACTACCATTGTTTGCAAGTGCTCTTGTAACTTTATCCCTGAGCAACTTTTGAAAATCTTCATTGGACATATTTGAAAGATCCATTTTATCAATCTCTTCCTGTTTGTATCCCACAGCTAATAACAATTGTTGTTGTAAATAGAGTTTAGCATTAGATTCAGAAAGCTCGGTATTCCTTGTTTCCAAAAATTTGGTGCATTTCTTGTAGGCTTCTCTCATTTCTTCTATCAGATCGGGTGGTAACCTCTTATTTGTTGAATACCTTGCTTCAATATCTCCCTTGTGGCCCATGAAAAATTGTCTCCATGGATGTGAAATTAATCCTTTTGATTCTGCAATATCAAGAGCTGTTGCAAAATATGATCTTAAAACATATGGTCTCATTTTCAATCCTGCAGATGTTATTGCTTCTCTTATATCCCTCGTTACTAGCTGTGTTCTCAGAAAATTATGTTTCTTTATTCCCTTTTCATCAAGGTTTAAAAGAGGAGAATCGGGTGTTAAATTCTCACCTCTTTTCTTTCTCTCCTGAAGGTAATCAATAATATATGTAACTCCCTCTTCAGGTATGAATGTAAAGTATTGATGTTTTGCTTTGCTTAAGCTCGATCTAACAACAAGTATGGTTGGTATTTTTTCAAATTCCAATGTATCAATATTCAATTCCTTAAGATCTCCAAGTCTTATGCCATCGGTACCATCATAATTCCCTAGGGACTCAGGCCTTAAACCGGAAAATGCAATCAAAGCTATTGCAACCCTTCCTCTCAATGATGCCTTCCTTAAAATCTTTGCTAGCTCTTCTTTATTTGGAACTCTTTCATTGACTGTTTTTGGATTTTCACTTTCTCCCTTTATTTTTATATCTATTTTTAGATCTATATCATTGAATTTCAGCCAAGATCTCAATACTTTTTTGAACCTGACTATATAAGATCCAGCCTTGCCCTGATTTTCAAGATCTCTTACAAAATCCATAAACATATTTTTGAATTCTTTAGGATTGTTGTTAGCCATGTCCACTATCTTTTCAGGAGTTGTGTTATTTAATTCACAAAAAAGACCAAAGGTCCTTAAATAAACATCCGCGGTGACCCCAGAACCTGCCTTGAGATTTTCATACCATCTTTTTAAATCCTCATTTTCCAACAAATCTCTATACTTTGGTTCGTATGTCATGATTAAAGATAATATTTACTACTATTTAAAGTATTCGCTTAATATTTTAAACGGGCCCGCTGGGAGTTGAACCCAGGCCTGGGGCTCCGGAAGCCCCTATGCTATCCTGACTACACTACGGGCCCCCGGATCCTCAACGCATTACTTTTTCTTAAATTCTGTGTATCCACATTTACCGCATGTGTATCTGTCTTTATGTTCAGCAAGAAAAACTCCAGGACCGCACTTCGGGCATGTTTTTCTCTTTCTTACAAGCTTACCATCAACAATTTCATAAAGCTCTCTTTTCTGCAAATTCATTCACCCCTTTTCTTTGGTTCTTTGAGACCATGCCTTATTAGAATGTAGTCAGGTTCTATTTTCTTTGCAAGTTCAACACTTTCATAAATTTTGCAGTATCCCGTTAACTGGTGAAGTCCAAAGGATGTTCTCATATGATCTATTATTACCCTTTCAGGTTCTGATGAAAGGTTTTTTGCCAGAATATTCCTTACATCCATCCTTGAGGGTGTTTTCTCTTTCGGGTGCCTTATTCTGAACTTTACTTCAATCCTGTGAAGGAGCGGATTTTCCTTTTTTTCAATTATTTCAAGATCCATATTCTCTCACCATCATTTTCAGGAGATTTTTTACTTTCTCTTTAATTCCTTTTCCCACTTCAATTATGTTTAGACCCTTATTAGGGATTCCATATATAATAATAACGCCATCCTTGGAATGATAAATGGATGGAATGGAGGCCATATCCTCCTCACCTACAACAAGTATAGCCTTCTCTTTGTTTTCGATAGCGATTTTTACAGCGTTCCACAGTTCATAGGTAATATAACCGGGAGGATTTTCAACAATCAATTTTTCTTTAAAATGGTTAACCAATCTCCTTGAATCTATTTTCTCCCTTTTTGTTTTAAGATCAAAGATTGCAAGCATTGGGTCAAAATTATGTTTTAAAAGAGTTAATGTTGTTTCATCACCGATGCTGATAACCTTTTTTCCTTTTATGATTTTCAAAACCTCATTTTCATTGTAAACAGGTCCAACAGGAAGTGAAAGTTCCTCCCGCAGATTTTCAGGGAGTCTCAGCCTTTCACCTTGTTTTAATTGCATACTCCCCATCTTTATTCTTTCCAATCTTTTTGGCGAGTTCGGACTTCTCAGGATAAATTATGTAAATGTATCCATCCCATTCCTTTGTTGTTTCAGCACCGCAATCCGGGCATTTTAGCTCTGTGGTTATTCTACCACATTTCCTGCAGGCTCTAACTTCCTTCATTTTTCATCAGATCCTCCAGCTTGCCAAGACCGGGCTGTCTCATTGTTAGGCCAATTTTACTTTCCCTGATGTTTTCGTCGTTAATTGAGATTGCAACAAGTCTTACTCTAACCTTATCATTCACCTTAAGTTCTTTCTTTGTATCTTTTCCAATCAATCTTTTTCCCTCAAGATCTATATCAAATCTATCGTCCATAATCTGACTTATATGCAAGAGGCCATCAATCAATCCTAATCTGACAAATGCACCGAAGTTAAGAATATCAACAATACTTCCCTCCAAAACTTCCTGCATTTCAGGATGAAATGCAATTCCTGTGAACTTTACCCTCTGGTAAACACCACCGTCACCCGGTATTATTCTCCCCTCACCAACTCTCTCTATATCAAGAACTGCAACAATGATATACTTTCTTTCTTGAGAATCAGCAACAACATTTTTATCAAAGCTCTTTACCTTACCTTCAAGCTTTTCATAGGCAAGTTTTCTAATCTCCTCATCTATGTTCTCCCCAAGCCTGTTGGGCGGAATACGTATCACATCCTCATCTTCGATCAGTATGTACATAAAAGACCCTCTAAGGTTCAAAATAGTAAATACACAAGTGTTATAAATAATTAATTATCAGATGAAAAATTAAAAAAGAAAAAATTTATTGCAAAATTTTTTTTGCTTCCTTTACCTCATTTTCGGGTGCATCCTGATAGGTTAGCCACCAGGAATATCCCTTATATTTCTTAAGAACTTTCTTTGCATCCTCACTGTTTTTTGGTGGCGGATTAAGGAATTTCTCACCGATTAATTCATTTTTTGGCCAGTTTGCCGGTGTAACAACTTTATACTTATCAACCATCTGCAGTGCTTTGATCATTCTCAGTATTTCACTTATGTTTCTTCCGATTTCAAGTGGATAATAAAGAATTGCCCTTATTATACCATTGTCATCAACTATGAAAACCGTTCTCACAGTGCTGGTTGAAGATTCTGCATGTATCATTCCAAGTTTCTTTGCCACAACGCCCATGGGATCAGCAATGATTGGAAATGGTATTTCCATCTTCAGATTTTCTCTGATCCAGTTTAACCATTCAATGTGTGAAATATTTGTGTCCACACTCAACCCTATAAGTTCTGTGTTTAATTTCTTAAAATCCTCATGTCTCGTTGCAAAGCTGTAAAATTCTGTTGTGCATACAGGAGTGAAATCTCCCGGATGGCTGAAAAGGACAAACCATTTCTTCTGGAATTTCTCTGGAAGCTTGTAGATCCCTGATGTTGTCACTACCTCCATTTCTGGAAACTTTTCCCCTATTAAAGGCATCTTTTCCTCCATATTTTTCACCATTTAAACCTAATAAACAAAAGTATATAAATTTTATTCATTTTTACAAGAATTTTGACCGAATAAAAAAATTTATTAACAGAATAAGAAATATTTTTATCCATGTTCCCATTCCATACATTATGGATGATCTCGATCTGAAAATTGTAAACATTCTTACGGAGAATTGCAAAATTTCCTTCAGGGAACTGGCAAAAATGTTAAACGTCAGTGCCGGAACGATAAGGAACAGGCTATTGTTTATGGAAAGGGAAGGAATTATTGTTAAATGCAGAGGTAAATTCAATTATAAAAAACTGGGTTTATCTGAGGTTATAGTTGGATTGGATATTTCACCGGAGCAGTATGTAAACACATTGCAGAAAATTAAGGAAGTGGATTATGTAAAAGAACTTTATTCAACATCAGGGGATCATTCAGCCATTGCTATAATAATATGCGGTGAAAATGAGGTTTATGAGTACATAAGAAGAATGGAGAGAATTGAAGGTGTTAGGAAAGTTTATCCGGCCATTGTTAATTCTGTTATTAAGTAAGAGAAATTTTTAATTAAATGGATTGTTTCTGGATTCAGAAATGATTGATCTTGGCAAGATTATAGCGGAAGAAATCGTTAAAAATGAAATAAAGGATGATAATGAAATTGAAAGATTGAAGATGTATTTATCAAAAAAATACCATTTACCAATACCCAAGAACAGTGAAATAATTTCAAATCTTCCAGAGGATTATAAAAATGAATTGAAGGAAAAGTTAAAGAGAAAACCATCAAGAACACTTTCAGGAGTAGCGATAATAGCTGCAATGACATCCCCATTTCCCTGCCCTCATGGAAAATGTGTTTACTGTCCTGGTGGTGTTGAATATAACACAGCTCAGTCATATACAGGTAAGGAGCCAGCAGCGTTAAGGGCAATACAGCACAACTATGATCCCTTCAGACAGGTAAGTGCAAGAATGAAACAGCTTGAAGCAATAGGGCATTCAACATCAAAGGTGGATGGAATAGTGATGGGTGGAACTGTAACAGCAAGGCCTGTGGATTATCAGATAAACTTTGTCAAGGGCATGTACGATGCTCTCAATGGATTCATTTCAAATGATATTGATGAGGCTATAGGTTACAACGAGATTTCTGATCACAGGATGATAGGGCTGACCTTTGAAACAAGGCCGGACTGGTTTTATGAAAGGGAGATAGATCTTTCATTGAAGCTTGGTGTAACAAGGGTTGAGCTTGGTGTTCAAAGCACATTCGATGATGTTTTAAATCTTGTTAAAAGAGGTCATGGTCAGAAAGAGGTGATCAGATCTACACAGCTTTCCAAGGATGCAGGTTTAAAAGTTCTCTATCATATGATGCCCGGTTTACCGGGCAGTGATTTTAACAGGGACATTGAGAGTTTCAGTAACATATTCAATGAGGATGGTTACAAACCGGATATGCTTAAAATATATCCAACGCTTGTTGTGGAAAACAGTGAACTTTACAACTGGTGGAAGGATGGTAAATATATACCATACGATGAGGACACTCTTATAGAGCTTTTGATAAAAATAAAAACAAATGTGCCAAGGTGGGTGAGAATACAGAGGATAGAGAGGGATATACCCGTTCCACTCATAGTTGCGGGTAACAAAAGAAGCGATATAAGGGATGTTGTGTATAACATAATGAAGGAAAGGGGTTTACACTGTAACTGTATAAGGTGCAGGGAAATTGGAAGAAAGTTTGAGAAGAATGAAATGGAAAGGCCATTCAAAATTGAAATGAACAGAATTGAGTACAATGCTTCAAAGGGTAAGGAGATATTTTTAAGTTTTGATGAAGAGAACAATGATGCCATAATTGGATTTCTGAGGCTCAGGATTCCTTCTGAAGATGCGCACAGATATGAAGTGAGAAATTCAACAATAGTAAGGGAACTAAAGGTGTTCGGTCCTGAGGTTCCCGTGAATGAAAAGTATGAATATGCCTGGCAGCATAAGGGTTATGGAAAGATGCTTATGGATGAAGCGGAAAGAATAACAAAGGAAGAGTTTGGAATGGATTACATTATTGTTAACAGCGGTGTTGGTGCAAGAGAATATTACAGAAAGCTTGGATATGATCTCTATGGTGTTTACATGAGAAAGAGACTATAGCTTTCTCATTTTTTTAACTATTTCCATAGGATCTCTTGCCTCATATATGGATCTTCCAACAATTATATAATCACTGCCATTCTCAAATGCCTTTTTTGCATCTCCTCCCTGAGCGCCAATGCCAGGTGTGAAAATTATTACATTGGGAAAATTTTTTCTGTAAATTCTGATCCTTTCAGGTCTTGTACCCGGTACAATTAATCCCTTTACACCATTTTCAATGGATCTTTTTGCAATTTCAATACCGTGGTTCTGCATAAATTCCAAAGCTCCTGGATGTGACATTTCAGCCACTGAATAAACATCACCGGGTGAAAATTCTTCCACAAGGGCTTTTATTGAATCTGAACCAACAAATCCATGAGCTATTATTCCATCAACTCTGTGCTTTCTTATAATTTTCGCAATCAATCTGTTTGTGTTTGGAATATCCGCAATTTTTAAGTCCACAATAACACTTCCAAACTTTGAAATTTCATCCACAACAGTAATACCATTTTCAAGAATAAGAGGATAACCAACCTTAAAGCCATCAACATAATCTGATATTTTTTCTGAAATTTTTATGGCATCGGAAGCTTTATCCATATCAAGTGCAACAATTATCCCGCTTGAATTTTTCAGTGGCATATTGAAGTAATAGGAAAATTCAATATTAATTTTATCGGTGGAAACTCCCTTTCAAAAATGGTTAGCATCAAGAGCAGAAATTTATGACCACATCACAATTTTACTGTATGCGAGTTTCGAGATTTCGCAGATGTGATCAAGGGCAGGCAAAATTAAGATTGCGAACAGTACTTCAAGTCAGGAACATAGAAATACTGTTAAAAATCTTTAACTAGTTTTGTCAGGGATCAGGAATTACCTCTGGAGCAGAGGATTCATTTTATTGGTGGAATAGGTCACTCTTTTTTATGCTTGATTTTGATATTCATATCAAGAAGATCCAGGAACTCAAGCTCTTTACCCTTAGGTATAGAAGCACCTGCAGCAGCCTTATGGCCACCACCGTAACCGCCAACACCAAGTGCAGCGCTTGAAATGATTTTAGATAAATCAAGACCATGATCAACAAGATCTCTGGGTGCTCTGCCTGAAACCTTGATCATACCATTTTCATTCTCCGCGAATCCAATTATTGGAAGGTTTGGATCTGCCATTTCTGATGATAAGAAAATGGATGCAATGGTTCCAAGAACGGTATCCGGTACATGTGATCCGGCATGGAAGTACTGGTAGTTTTCTCTTTTTACTATGCCTATATCCCTTATGTAATCAATTCCGGAAATAATGGTTTTTCTGTGTTTTGTTAAAAGGTTCATGGCCTTCTTTAAATTCTCATCCCTGTCGCCCATGGCTATAGCTAAACCCACCTCCGCTTCACCATATCTTCCGCATGAGTTCAAAAGTGTTGCAAATTCCTTTGCATCCCTGAGGTATGGATCATTTTCCTTTTTAAGGATATATACCTCACCGATTATCCTAGATGCAAGTGCTGATCCATAACCAAGCCTAAGGAGTAATTTTATTATTTCACTGAGTATCTTTCTTTTTTCCTCCTTTGTAAGATCTATCCATTTTCTCCATTTATCATTCTCCTTCAATGGTATGCCCAGATTTTCAAGAAATCTTATGGATGCTCCTTCATCACCCGTTATACCGGGAATTATTGGATCCGATGCAAATTCAAGCATTTTAAAAACCGGTCTTGTTTCCCTTCCAAATAATCTTGTATCCACTAATGTTTCAATCAGATCATATTCCTCTGATTCTTTAACAATATATCTGTTTGTACCGGTAAGTTTTAGAAAGTTTGTATCCTGAAGATCACCAACAGCACCTACTATGGCCAAAGGACTCAGTAACACATTTTTCTGTGAAATTTCCCTTGCGACAAGATAAGTGAGGCCCGCACCGCTAATATCTATCCCCCCATCTTTATTAAAAAAATGAGGGTTCAACTGTATTATTTCAGCTTTAGAAATTTCCTGAAAAAGATCTATAAGGTTTCTTCTCTTTGCTTTTGGAATGTTAAATATAAGTTCACTGGGGGCATGATGGTCCGTTATAACAGCCCTCAAACCGTGCATCTCATGAACCATTCCGCTTCCCAGATCAGTAAACCAAACAAGATCCGGATTTTCATTTTTTATTTTCTCTATATAATTTGCATCAAGCTGTTTTAGAAATTCAATTTTGTAATCTATACCTGCAGATTCAAGTGCACGTGAAGCAATAGCTCCGGATGTAATCCCATCCGCATCTATATGTGTAACAACCTTTACCTGCTTTTCCTTAAGTATGGTTTCGGCAATTCTTCTTGCAGTTGTAAGATATTCCCGCACATTTCAGTAATATATTATTTCATATTTCACATTTTTGTTTTTTTAAATAAAATTTTTTATAATCCAGATCATTCCAACAAAGGTGATGGATGAAGCATTTGTTGGAATGGAAGCGTACCTGACAAAATCCGAGGGTATAAAAGGAAAATTGAAAAAGGATATTGAAGATTTTATTGTTGAAGAGATCCCTCTCCAAATTGAGAGAAAAAGTGATGGGAAAAATCTTTTTATTAAAGTAAAACTCAGAAACTGGGAGACTAATAGATTTGTGATTTATTTGTCAAAAAACCTTAACGTTCCCAAAAACTCAATATTTTTTGCAGGGACAAAGGACAAAAGAGCAATAACAACTCAGTACTTCTGCATTATGAACTACAGCGGTGAATTAAATGTTAACATAAAAGATGTGGAAATCCTTGAATCTTTTAGGTCTGATGAATGTATAGATCTGGGTGATCTTTTTGGAAACAGATTTGAAATTAAAGTGAGTGATACAGTTGAAAATGCTGGAGAAAATATTGAGGAGATATTAAAGGAATTGAAGGTTAATGGCGGTTTTCCAAATTTTTTTGGTATACAGAGGTTTGGGGCATCAAGGCCGATAACACATATAGTAGGGAAATACATACTTCAAAGAAAATTTGATGAAGCTGTAAGGACATACGTAGGTTTGAGCTTTGATTTTGATACAAATACAAAGTCAAGAAAATATTTTTATGAAACTATGGACCCAAATGGTACACTGGAAATGATGGAAGGGCCGATGGATTATGAAACCATGATGCTGAAGCATTTACAAAAAAAACCTGAGGATTATGCTGGGGCATTGAATATACTCCCCAGAACATTAAAAATGATGTTTGTTCATGGATATCAGGGTTATATTTTTAATAAAATTCTCAGCAAAAGAATAAAAGATGGATATTTTTCAACAGTTCTGCCCGGGGATATAGTTCTTCCCGTTGATAGAAATGGTCTTCCAAACCAGGACAGGCACATTAGGGTTAATGAAAATAACATTGATACAATACAGAAAAGGATAAAAGAAAACAAAGCATATATTTCAGGAATTCTTTTTGGATCTGAATCGGAGTTTTCAGAAGGTTATATGGGTGAAATTGAAAGAAAAATTGTTGAAGATGAAAAAATCGAACGTGAAATGTTTGACATAAAGGAAATCAGGGGAATAGGAAGCAGGGGTAGCAGAAGAGCGATTTCTTCACCTTTTCTGGATTTTTCATATGATGTATTTAGAAACAGTGTTAAATTCAATTTTGTTCTTTTTAAGGGAACATATGCTACTTCCTTTCTGAGGGAATTTATGAAGCAGAAGGAAATAAATTATTATTAGAATGTTAAGGCAGTGTATCCATCTTTAAGAAGATCTGTTACAATTTTTCCTATATAGGAAACGTTCAATCCCAGATCAATTAATTTGGGAGTAATTGAAAAACTATCACTGACATTTTTGCAGGCAAAAATATCAATGTTTAGGGCCTTTATCTGTGTAAAAAGGTTAATAACATCCGTGTTGTTTGATGCCAGTAGTTTCTCACTGGGCCCAAAGAAAACCACCTTAACATCATCCATATATGATTTCTTTTTTACATTTATGGAAAAACTCATGGCGGATATAAATTTCTCGAGTTCATTTTCACCGGCCGTTATTATTATCAAGAGTTTCTCTGACATATTTTCTGGGAGGATGTTAAAGAATTAAAGTTTTTTTATTTAATTTACTAAACAAAAAGGATAAATATAGAAAAATCCATGTGAAATTATGGAAATTAATTTTGAGGGAATGGACTTTGAAGATATACTGGCAAATGCAGTACTTTCTGAGGAAGATGCAAGTGCATTCTACTCTGAAATTGCAAAGAGATTACCCGAAGGTATTACAAAAAACAAGTTTAATTTTCTATCTGAACAAGAAAAATCACATAAAAAAATCATGGAGTCTCTATACCTTGAAATTTTCGGCACTAAAGAAATAAAGAAGCCAAAGAGGAGATTTGCATTTGAATGTTCTGAAAAAACTATTAAAGAATTAGGCGAAGTCTCTACATTAATTGAAGTGATTGAAATAGCTATGGGATGTGAAAAGAAAGCGGAAATAACCTACAGATATCTCATGAAAAAATCAAATAAGGGATACGTGAAAAATACATTTAGGTATATTGCTGAAACTGAACATAGTCATTATGTGGCATTAAAAACAGAATATTCTTACCTTACTGATATTGGGAAGGAGCCAGAAAAATATTCCAGGACGCTGAATCTTTTGAACATTGTTTTTAAATTCTGACAATGTAGAAAAAGAAATTTTTATATAACATCAGGTATTGCCTCACTTTGAGGAAAATGAAAACCTACCTGAAAGTTACATTCTACAGTGAGGGAAGCAAGCCATCTGAAATTGTTAGTGCTTTAGAGGGTCTTGGATTTAAGCCAATCACGGGATGGTACGATTTTGTTTATGATTGGGGAAATAATGCGACCGTTGAGGATGCAATATGGTTTGCCGATAAGATTCATGAAACACTAAAGGGTATGTACGTTCATTTTCAACTAGAGACCGTGGGTGAAGAGGAAAAGAAGATTGAAGAATAACCCCATAAAATTTTAAACATAGAGTATATATACCTCTTGTTAATTAAAGTTCTATTCCAAACTAAAGAATGGTGATGAAAGTTGGCGAATGGATTATATACTGCTAAAAAACTAAAAAAAGAACGACAGAAGCTCAGATGGAGTGATAGGTACTACAAAAAGAGGGTACTGAAACTCAAGGAAAAGAGTGATCCATTAGAGGGAGCTCCACAGGCAAGGGGAATAGTGCTTGAAAAAATAGGTATTGAAGCAAAACAGCCAAATTCAGCCATAAGGAAGGCGGTCAAGGTCCAGCTTGTTAAGAATGGTAAGGTTGTTACCGCCTTCGCTCCCGGAGACGGTGCCATAAACTATATTGACGAACATGATGAGGTCATCATAGAGGGTATTGGTGGCAGACTTGGAAGATCGAAGGGGGATATACCCGGTGTAAGGTACAAGGTCACGAAGGTAAACGGTATATCGCTAAAAGAACTTGTTAAAGGAAGAAAGGAGAAGCCTGTAAGGTGATTTTATGGATAAAATACTTGTTTTTGGGAAATACGATCCTGATGAGGTTGTTGTGAAGGATCCAAGCCTTGTAAAATATTTAAATTTAAAGCCAAGAATTGTTTTTCACACCCATGGAATCCACGGGAGAAGGCATCTTGGCAAAAAGGAGATGAACATAGTTGAAAGGCTCATAAACAACATGATGAGAACTGAGAAATACACTGGAAAAAAGCTCAGCGCATACAGAGTGGTTTCAAAGGCGTTTGACATTATTAACGATAAAACAAAGAAAAACCCGCTTCAGGTTTTTGTAAATGCTTTAGAAAATGCAGCACCAAGAGAAGAGGTAACAAGATTAAAAATGGGTGGAGTTGCAGTTCCAAAGGCAGTGGATGTATCCGCATCAAGAAGGCTTGATGTTGCCTTAAGGAATATTGCTCTGGGTGCGACCCAGTGTTCCTTCAGAAGCACCAAACCGATTTATGAGTGCCTGGCTGAAGAAATAATCAAGGCTGCCAACTATGATCTATCAAGCTTTGCAATTTCAAAGAAGGAAGAAGTAGAAAGAATTGCAGCATCGGCAAGGTGATTTAACTTGGGAAGGAAAGAAGAGAATATTAAAAAAGCAACCAGGATCATGGAAGATATTACAAAGATCAGAAACATTGGAACAATAGCACACATTGATCATGGAAAAACAACACTGAGCGATAATCTCATAGCAGGAGCAGGAATGATGAGTGAAGAGCTTGCAGGGAAGCAGTTAGTTCTGGACTACGATGAACAGGAACAGGCGAGAGGAATAACCATAAATGCAGCAGCTGCATCGATGGTTCATGAGGTTGAGGGTGTTGAATATTTAATTAATCTAATTGACACACCCGGTCATGTGGATTTTGGTGGAGATGTTACAAGAGCTTTAAGGGCCCTGGATGGTGCAATCCTTGTTGTTGATAGTGTTGAAGGTGTAATGCCTCAAACCGAGACAGTTCTGAGGCAGGCCATGAGAGAAAAGGTTAAACCTGTTTTATTTATAAACAAGGTTGATAGGTTAATAAATGAGCTTAAACTTTCCGCCGATGATATGCAAAAAAGGTTTGGAAAAATAATCACAGATGTAAACAGGCTGATAAAACTTTATGCACCTCCTGAGTTCAAAGAATCCTGGACAGTTAAGGTTGAAAAGGGAACGGTTGCATTTGGATCAGCATTTAACAAATGGGCATTGAGCATATCATCTATGCAAAAGTATGGAATAACGTTTAAAGATGTTTATGAACATCTGCAGAAGGGAGATCAGGCAACACTTGCCAAAAAAAGTCCTTTACATAAAGTTGTTCTTGATATGATTGTCCATCATATTCCAAACCCTTCTGAGGCACAGAAATACAGAATTCCCCAGATATGGAAGGGCGATCTGAATTCCGAAGTTGGTAAAGCAATGCTGGATGCAGACCCAAAGGGCCCAACAGTTTTAATGGTAACAAAGATTATTGTGGATCAGCATGCTGGTGAAATTGCCGTTGGAAGGATTTATTCGGGAACCATAAGGAAGGGTGATGAACTTTTCATTTCCGATATGGGCGAAAAGAGTTACAGGGTGCAGCAGCTTGCCATGATGGTTGGTCCGGATAGAATACCCGTGGATGAAATAAAGGCAGGAAACATAGTGGCGGTTGTTGGACTTAAGGATGCGATTGCAGGGTCAACAGTTTCATCCATGAAAAACATGGATCCATTTGAACCCATGAAACACTATTCGGATCCAGTTGTTACAATGGCAATCGAAGCAAAGCATACAAAGGATTTACCAAAGTTAATTGAGGTATTGAGATTGATTGCAAAGGCGGATCCATCAATTCAGGTTGAAATAAATCAGGAAACAGGTGAACATTTAATTTCAGGTATGGGAGAGCTGCATCTTGAAGTAACTATATACAGAATTGTAAACGATTATAAGGTTGAAATTGAAACATCAGAGCCACTGGTGGTTTACAGAGAAACAATAGATCACAAGGGTGGACCGTTTGAGGGCAAATCGCCCAACAAGCATAACAAATTTTATATTGAAGTTGAACCTCTGGAGGAAAAGGTTGTTCAGGCAATACTCTCAGGTGATATACAACAGGGGGATAGGTTCAAGGATAAAAAGACATTATCAAAAAAACTTGAGGATCTTGGTATGGACCATGAGGAGGCAAAGAGGGTTGAGGCAATTAAGGGGCCAAACATGCTCCTTGACATGACATGGGGTATTCAATATCTCAATGAAACAATGGAGCTTGTAAAACAGGCATTTCTTGAAGCTGTTGATAAAGGACCACTTGCAAACGAAAAGCTGTATGGTGTAAAGGTCAAGCTTGTGGATGCAAAGCTTCATGAGGATAGCATTCACAGAGGCCCTGCACAGGTAATACCTGCGGTTAGAAATGCAATATACGGTTCCATTTGCCAGGGTGAAAGGATTCTTCTTGAACCAATACAGAATGTTTACATAAATGTACCGACAGAAGAAGTAGGAAATGTAACAAGGGAATTGCAGCAGAGAAGAGGCGTTATACTCAGCATTGAACAGGAGGAATACCAGACAACAGTTGTTGCAAAGGCTCCTGTGGCTGAATTATTCGGTTTTGCATCAGCAATAAGGTCAGCAACAAGCGGAAGGGTTTTGTGGTCCACAGAAAATGCAGGGTATGAAAGGGTACCAAAGGAATTGCAGGATGAAGTTGTTAGAAAAATCAGGGAAAGAAAAGGTCTTAAGCCGGAGCCCTATGACGAAGCATATTATGCTGGAGTTTGAAAAGGTATATATATATGCACAGTATATGGATTTTGAAACAATTTAATATTGATTTGGAGGTAAAAATATGGTAAACAAACCCCATCTAAATGTGGTATTCATCGGTCATATTGACCATGGTAAATCAACAACAGTGGGAAGGTTGCTACTGGACAGTGGAGCTATTGATCAGAGGATTATAGAACAGTACAGAAAAGAGGCAGCAGAGAAGGGAAAGGCAACGTTCGAGTTTGCGTGGGTGATGGACAGGCTTAAGGAAGAGAGGGAGAGAGGTGTCACCATTGACATTGCCCACAAGGAATTTGAATCCAATAAGTATTATGTCACAATCATAGATGCTCCGGGTCACAGAGATTTCGTTAAAAACATGATAACTGGTACATCACAGGCAGATGCTGCAATACTGGTGGTATCTGCAAAGGAGGGTGTTCAGGAACAGACAAGGGAGCACATTTATCTTGCCAGAGCATTGGGTGTTCAACAGATGATTGTAGCAATAAACAAAATGGATGCAACAAATCCACCATACAGCCAGGAAGCATTCAACCAGGTGAAGGGTGAAGTTGAGAAACTTTTAAAGGTTGTTGGCTATAAAGATATTCTTTTTGTGCCCATAAGCGGTTATTATGGAGACAATGTGGTAAAACGCAGCGACAAGTTGAAATGGTGGACAGGTCCAACATTACTTGAGGCGTTTGATACCCTGAAGTTACCAGAGAAACCTACTGATAAACCATTAAGGATACCAGTTCAGGATGTTTATTCCATCACAGGTATTGGAACAGTACCTGTTGGAAGGGTTGAAACAGGAGTTCTGAATGTTAACGATAACGTTATTTTCATGCCGGCAAACAAGAAGGGCGAGGTAAAAAGCATCGAGATGCATCATCAGCCCTTGCAGAAGGCCGAGCCTGGAGATAACATTGGTTTCAACGTTAGAGGAATTTCAAAGAACGACATTAAGAGAGGAGATGTTTGTGGCAAGGTTGATAACCCGCCAACAGTTGTACAGGAATTTACTGCACAGATCGTTGTTCTTAACCATCCATCAGTGATCAGTCCGGGTTATACCCCTGTCTTCCATGCACACACTGCACAGGTTGCCTGCACAATTACTGAAATAGTCAAAACACTTGATCCAAAGACTGGTGGAACTAAGGCTGAAAAGCCAGATTTCATCAAGACAGGTGATGTTGCAATAGTGAAGGTACTACCAACAAGACCAATGGTAATTGAGAAATCATCCGAAATTCCACAACTGGGTAGATTTGCAGTAAGGGATATGGGAATGACAATTGCTGCAGGTCTGTGCCTTGACGTGGTAAAGAAGGAAATGTAAATGGTGGGTTAAATGGTTTACAGGGCAAGGATTTTACTATCCGGGAACGATTACAGAAAGGTTGAAGATGTCTGTAATGAAATAAAAAGCATAGCACAGAGAACCGGAGTGGAATTGCATGGGCCGGTACCATTACCAACCAAAAGACTAATCGTTCCCGTGAGGAAGACGCCCTGTGGTGATGGATCCGCAACCTGGGATAAATGGGAAATGCGTGTTCACAAAAGGTTAATAGACATTGAGGCTGATGAAAGGGCACTCAGACAATTAATGAGAATTCAGATACCCGACGGCATACACATTGAAATAGAACTAAAATCCTAATTTTTCAATTTTTTTACTACAAAAGCATTATATAGAGAATTTTTTTAATACTTCCGAAAAAAACTGGAAGTTTTAACATGAAAACTGAAAAAAAACTTGTCAGCTTGATGAGACTCCTTGGATACAAGAAGGCACATATAAATGTTATACTGGCCATAATATCACTTCCACAACCGTTTACAGTAGGTAATGTCATGGAAACAACGAAATATAGTAGATCATCTGTTTCTCAAATACTGAATGAACTTTACAATAAGAAAATCCTGGAAAGATGGAGAATTGGAAGAAAGTACGTATATTCTTTGCGTGAAGAATTTTTGTTGCACAGTTACAGAAACTTTGTGAACAAGCTTGAGAATGAAATAAAAAATATCAATTTAGAGAAAATTTTTATGAAAAGAGTTGAAAAATTGATGGGTGAAAGGTATGGTTGATGTTGTAATAACAACGGATAGAACAATGATGAGCAATCATCATGGTAAGGAGTTTTTGGGCTTTGGTGCCACAGGAACTCCCGTGTTCTTTCCAGAGAAATTCTGGTTATGGCTTTTTGCACCAAAAATGAAAACAAAGGGTGGAATACCATGGCAGGCTCCTTACGGTATTAGAAAAATTGAGGCAAAACTCGTAGATTCAGGCATAAATACTGCGGTTGTAGATCCGGATCATCTTGATAAGTATCTCCAAAATGCCAAAGTTCTTCTCTTGTCACACCATGACTATTTCGGTTTCGGTCCTCCATCATCAACATTTGCATCAATATTTAAAACTGAACCATTAAACGCAAGATCATTCAAAAATCTGATGGAATCTGATGCAATAAGAAAGGCAAAGGCAAGGGGCGTGAAAATTATAGCAGGTGGACCTGCAGCATGGCAGTGGAACTACAGAAAGGATCTGATGGAAAGATGGGGTGTTGATACTGTTGTGGATGGTGAAGGTGAAAGGCTCGTTGTTGATCTTGTAAGGAAAGCATTAATGAATGAGCCCCTGCCTCAATTTCTAGTCATGAACAACAAAGAAGCTCCAACGGTTGATGAAATTTCAGAAATAAAGCATGCGAGTGTTAATGGTCTTGTTGAAATCATGAGGGGTTGTCCAAGGGGATGTAAATTCTGCTCTGTAACATTAAGGGCATTAAGGCATTATCCATTGGAAAAGATAGAAAAAGAGCTAAAGGTGAACACAAGGGAAGGTTTGAATGCTGGAATTTTACATTCTGAGGATGTTCTTCTTTATGGTACAAATGGTGTTATACCCAATGCTGAAAAGGTCATAAAGGTTCATGAACTCGCAAAGAAGTACTATAAAACACTTGCCTGGAGCCATGCCAGTCTTGCAGCAATTGTGAAGGGAGAAAAGGATTCAAAACTTATAAGCAAGGTAAGTGAAATCATAAGAAAGGATCAGGATTGGTGGGGTGTAGAGGTTGGTGTTGAGACCGGTTCACCAAGGCTAGCGGAAATAATCATGCCTAACAAGGCAAAACCATTCGAAACAAAGGACTGGCCGGAGGTTGTGGTTGAAAGTGCAGGAATAATGCAGGATAATGGTATAATTCCGGCCATGACACTGATAACCGGTTTACCTGAAGAGACCGAGGATGATGTAATAAAGACAATTGAACTTGTTGAAAGGCTATGGGATTTCAAGGCAATAATAATGCCCATGTTCTTTGTTCCAATGGGCCTTCTGAAGGATAAGGATTGGTTCAGGGCATTTGAGCTCACAGAAAGGCAGGAGGAACTTCTGAAAATCTGCCTGTCCCATGGTGTCAGACAGGGAAAAAGTATACTGAGGAATTACTTCAACGAAAAATGGTATTATTATGGTATATATCCGTTCTACTGGCTTTTCATTGAGACAATTGAAAGGGTTGCAAAAAGGAAGGGCTATATTGTTGAACCATCAAGAATTAATATAGAGAAAGCCCAGCCTGAAAGTTAAAATCCTAATTTTTCCTCGAAAATTTTTAAATTTTCTTCAAGCTTCATTTTCTCTATGAACTGGTAGGCTTTTTTGACTGTAAGCATCTGTTCCAGTTTTTCCCTTGTATCGGATCCAACAGAAACCGGTATATTCCTTTTTGATATTTTCTCAAAGAAATCGTACGAAAGTTCGAAATAGTATTCTCCGAAAAGGGTATAATAATCGCTTGTATTAATTTCAACGAAAATCTGTCTTGATTCTAAAACATCGATAAAATCATCCATGTTTTTATCTGAAAAGTTTCTCGCAATATTGTTATGGGCAAGTCCCACAGGTACCTTTATTTTATCCAAAAATTCCAACAACATCCAGAAAGGAAGGCCATTGTATCTTTTATCCTCTACATTTTCTATTAAAATATAATCGAGTTTGTTGAAATTTTCATCAAATAAGTTACCGGCATCTGAATACACTGAAAAATCAATCTCAAGGGACTTATAAACTTTTATTTCATAATTCTCCCTAAATGTGGAAAGATAAATATCAATGTCCTGAATGGATCTTACCCTTTTTGTTCTGTAATTGTCACATATGCCTATGGCATCAAAACCATTCCTTTTTGCAAAATCTACTATTTCTTTGACAGTGAACATTCCCGTTGAAAGTATCGTGTGAATATGATAATCCCTCATTGGTTATGTATTCTTTAACCTCATTAATAAATTTTCCATCAAAGATCGTAAACTATTCCTGGTACTCTGGGGAATAGCTGTACATCACCTATATGGTTTGCATTAGTGACCCATGAAATCAACCGTTCAATTCCTATTCCTGCACCTGCTGTAGGTTTTATTCTTTTGGACTTAGACAGATCAAGAAGAGTTCTGTAAATTTCCTTATTTACATTATCCCTTTCCATTTTTTTAACTATTTTTTCGTAATCATATTCTCTTCTTGACCCGGAGAGTACTTCTCCGATTCCAGGCAAATAAAGATCATAATTATCCCATTTTCCAGTTTCGAAATCCTGAAAATCGTAGAATTCTCTCGGAATGTTAACTACCCAGACTGGGTTATCAATGTACTTCGGCATATTTTCTTCCCAGGAATCTCCAAATTCTAATTCTGCATCTTCTCTATCATAAATTTTAAAAGGTGTCTTAATTTTTTTAAGATTTTCTTTCGTATATGTATTTTGGTTCAAATTTTCTCTTAAATAAATAAATGCTTGTTCTACAAGTTCCATGATGTCCTTTGACCTCATATTCCTTGATTCAAAATCCAGTTGCGTAAATTCGTATAGATGTCTACCAGTTTTAGCCCTTTCTCTTTTTTCTATTCTCACATTTGGCGAAAGAACAAAAATCCTTTCCTGGACAAGAGAACATGCTATTATTTTATGCACAATCATGCTCTGTGTGGTTCTTACCTTTTTACCGTAAATTTCCACCTCGATCCTTTTTTCTATGGATGCGCCCGGATCTGGCCATAAAGGATCGGTTGAATAGGAAAAAACCACAGGTAAAAGCCATTGAAATTTATTTTTCAAAAAGAAGTCCGTAAGGTGTTTTAAGATCTCTGTTCCAACAGAAACATACAACTTCTTTTTTTCCAGTTCCTCAGGTTTAAGGTTTTCTATGGATCCCGGTAAATAAATCTCTTCCATAATGTTAGAATTGTTTTGTTGAATATAATATTTGTTATTTAAAACAGGACAAAATGATAAAAAAAGTAAAAAAATTAAATAAAAAATGGACGATTTGTTAAATCATTTCTTAATCATTTTCCAGGTTAATACAGGGTTTCTTACCGCCTCCACCTCATCTATTCTCCCCACAGGGGTATTGTGTGGTGCATCCTTAAGAAGCTGTGGATTTTCTTTTGCCTCCTCTGCTATGGTGATCATTGTTTCAGCAAGTCTGTCAAGTGATGTTTTCGATTCAGTTTCTGTTGGCTCTATCATGAGAGCCTCTTCAACAATGAGAGGGAAGTAGACAGTGGGTGCATGGACACCGTAATCCAGCATTCTCTTCGCAACATCGAGTGTTCTTACACCATACTTCTTCAGATTTGTGCTGCTGAACACCACTTCATGTTTTCTTAAATCTTTGTATGGTAGATCGTAATATCCCTTTAACTTTTCTTTTATATAATTTGTGTTTAGCACAGCCCTTTCTGTTGCATGAGTTAATCCATTTCCTCCCATCAGTTTCATGTATGTCCATGCACGGACAATTACGGCAAAGTTACCGTAGTAACCGCTTACCTTGCCTATTGAATGCTTAACATTGTAATTAAAGTAATATTTTGATCCGTCAAAATCCACAACAGGGACAGGAAGAAAATCCTCCAGATGCTTTTTCACACCAACTGGCCCTGCACCGGGTCCTCCACCACCATGTGGTGTTGCAAATGTCTTGTGAAGATTGAAATGAACAATGTCAAAGCCCATTTTTCCCGGTGTTGTTTTGCCCATTATTCCATTCAGGTTGGCGCCATCGTAGTAAAGTAATGCACCTGCATCATGCACCAGTTTTGCTATTTTAACGATGTTTTCCTCGAATATTCCAAGCGTATTGGGATTGGTTATCATGAATGCAGCAGTTTTTTCAGAAAGAGCACTTTTTAATGTATCCAAATTTACCATTCCCTGATCGTTTGATGGAATTTCAATTGTGTTGAAACCAACCATTGTCGAACTGGCTGGATTGGTACCATGTGCAGAATCGGGAACTATTACCTCAGTTCTTTTAAAATCATTTCTATGTTCATGGTATGCTTTTACCAGCAAAAGGCCTGTAAATTCTCCATCTGCACCTGCAACAGGTTGTAATGTAACAGCATCCATACCGCCTATGACTTTCAAATATTCCTGGACCTCGTACATAATTCTCAGAGCACCCTGAACGGTGGATTGATCCTGATATGGATGTATGTACCTTATTTCATCCATTGAAGAAATTTCATCTGCTATCTTTGGGTTGAATTTCATTGTGCATGATCCAAGTGGATATGTGTTTACATCAACACCATAATTCATCTGAGAAAGTCTAACATAATGCCTAAGAACTTCATGTTCCTCATTGTCAACAAGATTAAGGTTTGACCTTTTCAGATTTTCAGGTAATGATAATTTTCCATCAAAATCTTCGTTAGGTATTTTGACTGTCCTTTTCCCATTCATCTCTATTATCAACTTTTCATCCCAGAATGCCTGGTGGAACATTTACACCACCTCCTTTAGGGCATCCACAAGCATATTGATCTGATCATCTGTATGTGCCTCAGTAACATTGAAAATCATTCCATTTCCAATTTCTTGATATGAACCCATTGAAAAGGTATTTAGGAGATATCCACCATGGATACCTTTTGATAGAAGATGGTTGTGAATTTGTATTTCATCCTTTGGAAGCTTTATCAGAAATTCGTTGAAGAATGGTGAATCGAAAGCAAGTTTGTATCCTTTAAGGGCTGTTATTTTTTCCATAGCATACCTTGCTCTTTCCATGTTTATTTCTGCAACCTTTTCAAGACCAGATTTACCGAGAACCGAGAGATATGCAGAGGATGCCACAGCACATAAAGCCTCATTGGAACATATATTGCTTGTTGCTCTTGCCCTTCTTATGTGCTGCTCCCTTGTCTGAAATGTCATTACGAATGCTCTCTTTCCATTTTTGTCTTTTGACATTCCAATCAACCTTCCAGGCATTTTTCTCAGATACTCCATTTTTGTAGCAAAAATTCCAAGTAAAGGACCTCCAAAGTTCATCGCATTTCCGAGTATCTGTCCTTCTCCAATAACAATATCCGCTCCGTATTCACCTGGAGGTTTCAATAATCCCAGCGAAATGGGATTAACACCGGCTATAAATACAAATTTACCCAGTTCCCTTACCTTCAAAACATTATCATCAATTATTCCGAAAAAGTTTGGATTTTCAACATAAACTGCAGAAGTATTATCGTTTACCATAGATTTCAGTTTTTCAAGATCCAGTTTTCCAGTTTTTAGATCATACGGATACTCGACTATTTTCATTCCCAATCCCTTAACATAGTTCCACAGTACACTTTTTTTCTCCCATAGCATATTCTTCGGAACAAGTATTTCTTTTTTCTCATTTATTGCATATGCCATCCTACCTGCTTCGCCCAGAGATGTTGAGAAATCGTACATGGAGGCGTTCCCCACATCCATGCCGGTAAGTTCAGCGATGTAACTCTGATATTCGAAAAGTGTCTGGAGCATACCCTGAGAAATCTCTGGCTGATAGGGCGTATAACTTGTAATAAATTCTGATCTTGAAATTATTGTGAAGACGGAACTTGGAATGTAGTGGTTGTAAACACCTGCACCCATGAAAATGGGCATGTCAAATGCA
>JABEBW010002979.1_pt1 | contig 22358 bp, 36 predicted proteins | sample 7245961 | NCBI WGS metagenome assembly JABEBW01 (sample SAMN14506364, study PRJNA622280) | hot springs metagenome | biome: hot spring [ENVO:00000051]|acidic hot spring [ENVO:00002120]; feature: spring [ENVO:00000027]|sediment [ENVO:00002007]; material: sediment environment [ENVO:01001048]...
GGTAATTGTACATTTTCAATTGTCAATTCTAAATTTTCAATGGTGTCTAATTTTACATTCTCAATTGTCAATTCTCAATTATCAACTCGGATGCTTGACTGAATGTGTGGTTATGTTGTAGAATAATGGAGTGTTAACAAATTTTGAGTCTGAAGGAGGCAAAGAGTCATCAAATGCCTACTATTAATCAGTTGATCAGAAAAGGAAGAGAAAGATTAAAAACTAAAAGTAAGTCTCCGGCGCTTGGTGGTAACCCTCAAAAAAGAGGGGTTTGTATTCGTGTTTCTACCATGACGCCAAAAAAGCCTAACTCTGCTTTGAGAAAAATAGCGAGGGTAAGGTTAACCAACGGTGCAGAAGTTACCTCTTATATTCCCGGTGAAGGACACAACCTTCAGGAACACTCAGTTGTGCTTGTCAGGGGCGGAAGGGTAAAGGATCTACCTGGAATAAGATACAAGATAATAAGAGGCGCATTAGATGCTCAGGGTGTTGAAAACAGGAAAAAGGCAAGAAGCCGTTACGGTGTTAAACGCCCAAAAAAGCAAACTGCTTGATCTTTGGAGGTATTTATGAGAAGGAGAAGGGCTGAAGTAAGAAAAGTTACACCTGATCCCGTTTATCATGATGAATTAGTCACAAGATTCATAAATAAGATAATGTGGGATGGGAAAAGAAGTGTTGCCCAAAAAGATTTTTATACCGCTCTTGACATAATAAAAGAAAAGAGCGGTAAAGAGCCGCTTGAAGTTTTGAAGAAAGCCTTTGAAAATGTTGCGCCGGTTCTTGAAGTCAGGCCAAGAAGAGTTGGTGGAGCAACTTATCAAGTACCTATAGAAGTTCAAGAACCAAGAAAAACTTCTTTGGGTGTGAGATGGATAGTTGAAGCGGCAAGATCCAGGAAAGGAAGACCCATAAGCGAGAAATTGGCCGAAGAAATTCTCAACGCTTACTCTAACACGGGTACAGCCGTTAAAAAGCGCGAGGATGTTCAGAAGATGGCAGAAGCAAACAGGGCCTTTGCTCACTATAGATGGTGATGAGTTTAAAAATGCCTGAAAAAGAAAAAGTGCTTCAACTTGAAAAACTTAGAAATATAGGAATAATGGCGCACATAGATGCCGGTAAAACAACCACAACGGAAAGAATCCTTTTCTATTCTGGTAAGAAACACGCAATGGGAAATGTGGATGATGGCAATACAACCACAGACTGGATGATCCAAGAAAGGGAACGCGGTATAACCATAACTTCGGCGTCTATATCATTTGATTGGAAAGGTTATCGCTTTAATCTTATTGATACGCCCGGACACGTGGACTTCACAATTGAGGTAGAACGTTCACTTAGAGTACTTGACGGGGCAATAGCGGTTTTCGATGCTTCGGCTGGGGTTGAGCCTCAATCCGAGACTGTATGGCGTCAAGCGACAAAGTACAAGGTTCCAAGAATTGCCTTCATGAATAAGATGGACAAAATGGGAGCCGATTTTGACATGTCCGTCAAGTCGATGATAGACAAACTTGGTGCTAAACCTCTTGTTATTCAATACCCAATAGGCGCAGAAAGTGCATTCGAAGGCGTTGTTGACATAATAAACATGAGAGCCATAAGATGGACTGACGAACTTGGCACACAGATCGAATACTCAGAGGTACCGTCGAATCTCTTAGAAAAGGTTGAGGAATTAAGAGATGAACTTATCACGCAACTTGCCGACATCGATGACGAGATACTTCAAATGTATCTTGAGGGTGAAAGCATACCCGTCGAGAAAATAAAATCTGTTATAAGGCGCGGTACGATAGAATCGAAATTTTTCCCTGTACTGTGTGGTTCTTCTTTCAGAAATAAAGGAGTGCAGCCTCTCATTGATGCTGCCGTTGATTATTTGCCTTCACCTTTGGATCTTCCCCCTGTCGTTGGAAAAGATCCAGATGGCAAAGATATCGTAAGAACGCCATCACCAGATGAACCTTTTTCTGCGTTGGCTTTTAAAATACTTTCCGATCCATACGTTGGTAAATTGACTTATTTGAGAATATATTCTGGCGTCCTTGAAAAGGGAAGTTACGTTTACAATTCCACAAAAAGAACGAAGGAAAGAATATCGCGCTTACTTTTGATGTTTGCAGATAAGAGAGAAGACATAGATTACGCTGGTCCTGGCGATATAGTTGCATGCATAGGTTTGAAAAGTACCACGACGGGCAACACGCTTTGTGATGAGAACAATCCAATCATACTTGAATCTCTCGAAGTCCCAGATCCCGTCATATCGATAGCAGTCGAACCTCAAAGCAAAGATGATGAGCAAAAATTGAAAGATGCACTTACAAAATTGATGGACGAAGATCCTACTTTCAGGGTTTCAGTCGATCAAGAAAGTGGAGAAACAATTCTTGCCGGTATGGGAGAATTGCATCTCGAGATAATAATAGACAGGTTATTGCGAGAGTTCAACGTTAAAACTCAGGTTGGTAAACCTCAAGTTGCTTACAGAGAAACCATTTCCGTGCCAGTTGATACGGAAGGTAAATACATAAGGCAAAGCGGTGGAAGGGGACAGTACGGACACGTAAGAATTAAATTTGAGCCATTGGAAAGAGGAAAAGGGTTTATCTTTGAAAACAAAATAGTCGGTGGCATAATTCCAAAAGAATATATTCCTGCCGTAGAAGAAGGAGTAAAAGAGGCTCTTTCCGCAGGAAGCCTTGGAGGTTATCCAGTTGTTGATATCAAGGCAACGCTTTACGATGGATCGTACCATGAAGTTGACTCATCGGAAATAGCGTTCAAAATAGCAGGTTCTCTTGCCACAAAAGAGGCTTTGGTTAAAGGAAAGCCCAAATTGATGGAGCCTATCATGGAACTTGAGATAACAACACCAACTGAGTACATGGGCGATGTCGTTGCAGATTTGAATTCCAAAAGAGCGCAGATAACGAGTTTTGACAACCGCGGCAATGCCAGAATAATAAAAGCGTTTGTCCCGTTAGGAGAGCTTTTTGGTTATGCAACGGTCTTAAGGTCTTTGAGTCAGGGAAGGGCAGTTTATACGATGAAATTTTCGCACTATGCTGAAGTTTCCCAAAGTTTTGTTGATAAAATCATAAAAGTTAAATAATTTTCAAGGAGGTAGAATTAAATGGCAAAGGAAAAATTTGTAAGAAACAAGCCGCATCTTAACATCGGGACGATAGGACATATAGATCATGGTAAGACAACTCTCACGGCTGCAATAACCAAGGTGCTTTCCATGAAGGGAGAAGCCGAATTTGTACCATTCGATCAGATCGATAAGGCTCCAGAAGAAAAGGCAAGAGGCATAACCATAAACGTTTCCCACGTCGAATATGAAACGGACAAAAGGCACTATGCACACATAGATTGCCCTGGACATGCTGATTACATAAAGAACATGATAACTGGAGCTGCTCAGATGGATGGAGCAATTCTTGTCGTTTCCGCTGTTGACGGTCCTATGCCACAGACAAGAGAGCATATATTGCTCGCACGTCAGGTTAACGTTCCAGCGATGATCGTGTTTTTGAACAAAGTTGATGCCGTTGACGATCCAGAACTTGTAGATCTCGTTGAAATGGAAGTAAGGGAATTGCTAACAAAATATCAGTATCCAGGCGATGAAATTCCAGTTATCCGTGGCAGTGCTTTGAAAGCACTCGAAGCGACAAGCCTTGATGATAAATGGGCAAAAGGCATCCTCGATTTGATGAATGCGGCAGATACTTACATACCCGAACCAAAGAGAGAAGTCGATAAACCTTTCTTGATGCCAGTTGAGGATATCTTCACGATAACTGGTCGTGGAACGGTTGTAACTGGTAGAGTCGAACGTGGTAAGATTCACGTCAACGATGAAGTTGAACTCGTTGGACTCAGACCAACTCAGAAGACCGTTGTTACCGGTGTTGAAATGTTCAGAAAATTGCTTGATGAAGGTATGGCCGGTGACAACATAGGTTGTCTTTTAAGAGGCATTAAGAATGGGATACAGGCCTCAATTCTTCATAAGAACTGCAGACGTTACCGGTACGATAGCCAAACTTCCAGATGGCGTTGAAATGGTCATGCCAGGCGATAACACGGTCATGACTGTTGAACTCATTAAACCAGTTGCTCTTGAGGAAAGTATGAGGTTTGCCATTCGTGAAGGTGGAAAAACCGTTGGAGCCGGTGTTGTCTCCAAGATACTTGAATGATTGTAAGAGGGGATGAATTCCCCTCTGGCTTTTGAAGGAGGTTTTTCGAATGGCAAAATCCAGAATAAGAATAAAGTTGAAGGCTTACGATTACGAATTGTTAGATCAATCGGCCAGAAAGATCGTTGAAACTGTTAAGAAGACCAGTGCAAAAGTTTCGGGACCAATACCGCTTCCGACAGAGAAAACAATTTATTGTGTCTTGAGATCTCCTCATACAGATAAAGATTCAAGGGAACATTTTGAGAAGATAGTTCACAAGAGGTTGATTGACATAATAGAAGTTCAACCCCAAACGGTCGAATCTTTGATGAAGATGGATCTTCCGGCTGGTGTTGAAGTTGAGTTGAAACTTTGAAGCGGCTGGAGGTGTGTTGATGAAAGCGTTAATTGGTAAAAAAATTGGCATGACGATGATATTCAAAGATGGTCGTGCAATTCCTGTTACCGTACTTAAAGCAGGACCATGTGTGGTCGTTCAGAAAAAAACAGTTGAAAGCGATGGATACAACTCCATTCAGATAGGGTTTGAACCTGTTCCAGAGAAACATGTTACCAAACCAATGCTTGGTCATTTTAAGAAGGCGAATGTTTCTCCCTTAAGGCATCTCAAAGAAGTTAGAACTGATGATGTGGCGAATTACCAAATAGGTCAGACTTTGGACGTCTCTATTTTCAGCGAAGGAGAGGTCGTTGATATCTCCGGAACAACCAAGGGAAAAGGTTTTCAAGGCACCGTTAAAAGATGGAATTTCGGTGGCCATGACAAGACCCACGGTACAAAATTCCCAAGGCACGGATCAACTGGCATGCACACAGAACCTGCTAAAGTCTTGAAAGGGACGCACATGGCTGGTCATATGGGTGATGTTAACAGAACCATATCAAATCTCAAGATAGTCAGAATTGACAAAGATAATTCTCTCATAGCCGTAAAAGGTGCCGTTCCAGGTGCACGCGGTTCTTTGATTTATATACGTTCTGCCAAGAATTGGAAGGTGAAATGATCATGGCAGAGTTAAAGGTCTTTAACGTAGAGGGAAAAGAAGTTGGTACTGTCTCTTTGCCTCCATCAATTTTTGAAGTAGAGCCCAACAAAGACTTGCTTTTCAGATACATTCACAAGCAACTTGCCGACAGAAGGGCGGGAACGGCCTCTACGAAGTTAAGAGGAGAGGTTTCCGGTGGCGGAAGAAAACCATGGGCTCAAAAGCACACGGGGCGTGCGAGGGCTGGATCGATAAGATCTCCTTTGTGGCGCCATGGTGCAGTTGTTTTTGGACCGAGACCACGAGATTGGTCTGAGGGTTTAAACAAAAAGATGAAGGTTGGCGCAATTAAATCGGCGCTTTCTGCTAAGTTAAAAGATGGCAAGATCCTTGTTGTTGATAAATTCGAGATGGAAAAGCCGAAATCAAAAGAGTTTTTGAATACGTTGAAAAAGATAGTTCCTTCTGAAAATGCCGTTGTTGTACTCGATACCAAAAATGATGAACAGATGAATGTCAAACTTTCATCGAGAAATTTAAAAACGACAAAGGTTATAATAGCGGATAATCCGGGTAAAGGCAAGACAAATGTTGACGGATTAAACGTCTACGATCTGATCAAATTTGACTGGGTTGTGCTTACAAAGCATACGGTTGAGAAGATAACGGAGGTGTATGGAAATGCCAGTAAATGAGATAACACCTCATGATATTTTGATAAGGCCATTGGTAACAGAAAAGGCATTTGCGGGTATAAAACAGGCGACCTATTCATTTGAAGTTGATTCGAGGGCAAATAAACACACCGTTAGAAATGCCGTTGAAAGGCTTTACAACGTTCAGGTTGCAGACGTAAGAATTATGAACGTTAATGGGAAACCTAAGAGATATGGTCGATCTGAAGGATATTCGAGGTCTTTTAAAAAGGCCATCGTTCAGTTGAAGGCAGGATTCAAGATCCAGGAATTCGAAGGCTTGATTTGATTTTAGCGGATCGAAAGGAGTAATTTTATGGGACTTAAAAGTTTTAAACCAACCTCTCCTGGAATTCGACACATGATAAGATCAGATTTTTCAGAGATAACAAAGGATAGACCTGAAAAATCTCTTACTGTTGGGAAAAAATCCGTGGCTGGCAGGAACTCCGATGGAAGAATAACGGTGAGACATCGTGGTAGCGGCCACAAGGATAAATACAGAATAATCGATTTCAGAAGGGATAAAATCGGAATACCGGCTAAAGTTTTTTCGATAGAATACGATCCGAATCGCAGTGCAAGAATAGCGTTGCTTAATTACGTTGATGGTGAAAAAAGGTATATAATAGCGCCGCAGGGCTTAAATGTTGGAGACACGGTCGTATCCGGTCCTGATGCCGATATAAGGCCGGGAAATGCTTTACCGCTGACAAGAATACCAGTTGGTACGTTTGTCCATAACGTGGAGTTCATACCTGGAGCAGGTGGTAAAATAGCAAGAGGCGCTGGAAACTCCGCTCAATTGATGGCACGAGAAGGTGGATACGCGCTTTTGAAGATGCCTTCGGGTGAATTGAGAAGGGTCAGAGAAAATTGCATGGCCACCGTTGGCATAGTTGGCAATGAACAGCACATGAACGAATCTTCTGGTAAGGCTGGAAGAAGCAGATGGTTAGGCATAAGACCTGGAGTAAGAGGAATGACGATGAACGCTGTCGATCACCCGATGGGCGGAGGAGAAGGAAGAACTAAGGGTGGAAATATCCCTCAAAGTCCATGGGGTACGCCTGCAAAGGGTTATAAAACGCGCCGTGGAAAGAAGAGATCTGATAGGTTCATAGTCAGAAGAAGAAATGATAACAAAGGAAATCAATGATGAAAGCCACGGAAAAAGGAGGAAGATAGCGTGAGTCGCTCAACCAAAAAGGGTCCTTTTGTGGATGCTAAGTTGATCAAAAAAATACAGAGTTTAAACGAAATTGGTCAGAAACGTGTTGTGAGAACATGGTCGAGGGCATCAATGATACTGCCCGATATGATAGGACACACCATAGCCGTTCATAACGGAAGAAAACACATACCGGTGTACATAACAGAGGCAATGGTTGGCCATAGGCTTGGAGAATTCTCTCCCACAAGACGTTTTGGAGGACACACAGAGAAGAAGGCTATAAAGGGAGAGGTCAAGAAATGACAGAGGTGAATTCGATGGCTGAAAATAAGAAAAGGGCCAAAAGATCTGTTTTTCACAGAGAAAGAAAAGCGTCTGCTCCCGAACCAATTGAAGCCGTTGCCCGTGGAATGTATCTGAGAATAAGTCCTTACAAAGTTAGGGCCATACTTAACACCATACGCGGCAAAGATGTGAGTCAGGCCTTGCAGATACTTGAATTTGCGAACAAAAAAAGTGCACGTCTCGTTGAAAAGATACTCAACAGTGCTGTGGCAAATGCACAGAATAATTTCAAATTAGACGTGGATTCTCTTTACGTTGCGAAATGTATGGCTGACGATGCTCCAAGGTTGAAAAGGCTTAATCCCATGGCACGTGGACGTGCTTCGATGATGTTCAAAAGGCTTTCCCACATAACGGTCGTGGTAAGAGACAGATCAAAAGAAGCAGCACTTAAAACGAGTGAAAAGCCGGCAGAAAGTCAACAAATTCAACCTTCCAACGAGAGCGAGGTGCAGTAATGGGTCAAAAAACACATCCTATTGGTTTCAGACTTGGTGTTTCCCAAGATTGGCAGTCAAAATGGTTTAATGAAAAACATTATTCCGAATATCTTTTAGAGGATGAAAAGATAAGGAATAAGGTAAAAAAAGAGTATTTTCATGCCGGAATATCCAAAATTAAAATAGAGAGATCGGGAAATCGCGTCAACGTCATAATAGTTACGGGTAGGCCCGGCATATTGATAGGTAAAAAAGGCGCCGAGATAAACAACATAAAGAATGTCATCAAATCAGTTGTCCCTCCGGAAAGGGAGGTTGTCATAAGCATTGAGGAAGTTAAAACGCCCGAGTTAGATGCACAATTGACCGCAGAATTCATAGCCGGAAGAATTGAAAAAAGAGCATCTTACAAACGAACGATGAAGAGAAGCATTCAATTTGCATTGAAAAAGGGTGCGCTTGGCGTTAAAACCATGGTTGGTGGAAGAATAAACGGTGCTGAAATAGCAAGGTCTGAATGGTACAGAGAAGGCAGAGTCCCCTTACAGACACTGCGTGCACACGTTGATTATGGATTTGCGATTGCACACACCAAATATGGAGTTCTCGGTGTTAAGGTATGGATATTCACCAAAGAAGACTCGTTGGTGAAATCAGCCTGATTCGTTGATAAGGAGGTTTGCAAAGATGCTGATCCCTAAAAGGGTTAAGTATAGAAAACAGCAACGTGGAAGAATGAGAGGCCTTGCAAAGGGTGGCAGTGAGATAAATTTCGGTGATTGGGGCCTTAAAGCGCTTGAACCGGCATGGATAACAAACAAACAAATAGAAGCGTGCCGCGTTTCGATAATGAGAAGTCTCAAAAAATCCGGAATGCTTTGGATAAGAATTTTCCCAGACAAGCCACTTTCCGTTCATCCAGCCGAAAGCAGAATGGGACGCGGTAAAGGGAATCCAGAAAAATGGGTGTGTGTCGTTAAGCCTGGTAAGATCATGTTTGAAATCGGTGGAGTGAGCAAAGAAGTGGCAGAAGAAGCGCTGAGATTGGCCTCTTCGAAACTTCCAATAAAGACGAAAGTCGTTGAAAGAACCTCTTTTGGAGGTGAATCGCTATGAAGGCTAAAGATCTCAGAGAAATGAACATCGATGAACTAAAGGCTCTTGTGAAAGATCAAAAGGAAAAACTCTACAAGTTAAGATTTCAACTTGAACTTTCACAACTTCAAGATACATCACAGATAGTCCAAACGAAAAGGGATATTGCCAGAATAAAGACACTCATAAGGGAAAGAGAACTTGGCCTTGAGCCTGTTAGTTCTGATAAGAAGGGGAATAAGAAATGAAAAAACGTCTCGTGGGTGAAGTCGTAAGTAACAAGATGAAGAAGACCATAGTTGTGCTTGTAAGAGAAACGACAAGAGATCCAAGGTTTGGAAAGATCATAACCAAAACGGCTAAGTACAAGGCTCATGACGAAAATAACGAATCCAACATTGGTGATATCGTTGAAATAGAAGAGTCAAGACCTTTGAGTCGTGAGAAAAACTGGACGCTTGTATCGATCGTGAAAAAGAATGTCCTAAGAGTTGAAGACACTCAAGTAAGTAAGGAAGAAGGTGCTCCTCAATGATTCAGCAGGAAAGCATACTTAACGTGGCAGATAACTCTGGAGCGCGAAGCATTCTTGTCATAAGGGTTTTGGGCGGTTCAAACAGAAAAAGGGGAAGTGTTGGTGATGTGGTCATTGGAACCGTAAAAGAGGCTGCGCCGCACACCGATATCAAAAAAAGTGAAATCGTTAAGGCCGTAATAGTGAGAACGAGAAAAGAGATAAAAAGGCCAGACGGCTCTTTCATAAGATTTGATGATAACGCGGCAGTCCTCATAGACAAAGAGAATGAACCGCGCGGAACGAGAATATTTGGTCCCGTTGCAAGAGAATTAAGAGAGAAAGGGTACATGAAGATCGTATCGCTTGCTCCGGAAGTTTTGTGAGGTGTTGAAATGAAAAAGCACACTTTAAACATAAGGAAAGATGATACCGTTGTCGTTATAAGTGGCGAAGACAAAGGTAAAAGAGGGAAAGTCATAAAAGTGCTTCCCGATGAAGGAAAGGTTATAGTTCAGGGAATTCACATGATCAAAAAGCATCAGAGGCCTACTGCGTCTGTTAGAGAAGGAGGAATCGTTGAAAGGGAATCCCCCATTTACGAATCCAAGATCATGGTTATCTGTCCAAATTGTGGTTCCCCCACGCGCGTGTCGCACAAAAAAACTGAAGATGGGATGAACATCAGAGTTTGCAAAAAGTGCGGAGAAAGTATCGATAAACTATGATGCGAGAGGAGGCATGACATGTCTGTTGCTTTAAAGGAGAGATACGAAAAAGAAATTGTACCTTTCTTCATCAAGGAACTTGGATATAAAAACAAGATGGCAGTTCCAAAAGTGAGCAAGGTCGTTTTAAACATGGGAATTGGAGAAGGTTCAAGAAATCAAGCCATAATAGACAAGCATCTTCAAGAACTCACAAATATAGCAGGGCAAAAGGCCGTTGTGACAAAGGCTAAGAAGAGTGTTTCAAACTTCAAAATAAGGCAAGGTATGCCAGTTGGGATAAAAGTGACGCTCAGGGGAGAAAGGATGTACAACTTCCTTTACAAATTTTTCAACATAGCGCTGCCTAAGGTGCGCGATTTCAAAGGAGTCAACCCCAACTCTTTCGATGGCAGAGGGAACTTTTCCATGGGTATATCCGAACAGTCCATTTTCCCAGAAATAACTGGGGAAATCACGAGAGTGCAGGGAATGGACATCGTCATAGTGACGACTGCAAAAACAGACAGAGAAGCAAGGTATCTTTTAGAGAAACTTGGAATGCCGTTCAGCAAGGATTAATTGAGGAGAGTGATGAAATGGCCCGTAAAGCGCTTATAAATAAGACTAACGCCGTGGCAAAGTACAAAACTCGTCAGTACACGCGTTGCAAGATTTGTGGAAGGCCGCACGCCGTTTACAGAGAATTGGGAATTTGTAGACTTTGCTTTAGAAAATTAGCGTTAGAGGGAAAACTGCCTGGCATAAGAAAAGCCAGTTGGTAAGGATGTGATAAAATGTACACTGATACAATAGCCGATATGCTTACAAGGATAAGAAATGCGAATATGGTTTACAAGGAAGTTGTTGACGTACCGGCATCAAACATAAAAAAAGCCATACTTGATATTCTCAAAAGGGAAGGATTCATAAAAGATTACAAGTACATAGAGGATGGCAAGCAGGGCGTTCTAAGGATCTTCATGAAGTACGCTGGACAGAAGAGAACAAAAATTAGAGTTATAAACTCGATAGTAAGAGTTTCTCATGCCGGCAGAAGAATATACGTTTCCAAAGATAAATTGCCAGTTGTCAACAGTGGACTTGGAATAGCGATTCTCTCCACTTCTAATCCTGAAAAACCTGTTGTTACAGACAAGGAAGCGCGCGCACTCGGGATTGGTGGAGAAGTCATCGCTTACGTGTGGTAAGCGGAGGTATAACATGTCGAGACTGATAAAAAAACCGATACGAATTCCAAAGGGTGTTGAAGTTAAAATAGATCCTAACACGGTAACGGTTAAAGGGCCGTTGGGCAAACTTACGATGAATTATCTTTTTGTCGATTTTAAAATTGATGGCGATAACCTTTGGGTTTCTCAAAAAGAGGACATCGATCTTCCTCCAAGGGTGATAAAGAAAAATAGGGCTATAATAGGAACGAGATGGGCGCTTTTGAAGAACATGATCGAAGGAGTTACCAAGGGCTTTCAAAAAGAACTCGAAGTAGAAGGCGTTGGTTACAGGGCACAGATGCAGGGAAAGTCTTTGATTCTTAACCTTGGTTACATCCAGCCAGTCAAGATAGACCCTCCCGATGGCATAACGATAGAGGTTCCAAAGCCTAACCAAGTAATAGTCAAGGGCATAGACAAAGAACTTGTTGGTCAAGTTGCGGCGAAAATACGCAAGACGCGTGAGCCTATGGTTTTTGCCAAGGGTAAAGGCGTTAGATATGCTGGAGAAGTCGTAAGACTTAAAGAAGTTAAGAAAGTTTAAGGAGGCAAATTGTCGTGATCCAGTCTTTTGATAAAAAAAGCAAGAGAAATTCAAGACACCTTGCGATAAGAAGGAAAATACACGGTACGCATGATGTGCCGAGACTTTCTGTCTTCATAAGTGACAAGCACGCTTACGCTCAAATCATAGATGATGAAAGTGCAAAGACTCTTGTCAGTGCTTCTACCTTACAAAAAAGTTTGAAAGAGGCTCTCAAAAACAAAACGTGGAACAAAGCCGCTGCCCGTCTTGTTGGTAAAGAGATAGGAACGCGTGCTATTGAAGCGGGAATAAAAGAAGTTGTTTTTGACAGAGGCGGTTTTCGTTACCATGGTAGAATAAAGGAAATTGCCGATGGCGCTCGGGAGAGCGGATTGAAATTTTAAGGAGGTAAAGGATGCCGCGCGATCTTCAGAAAGAAGACGAAAGCAAAGAATTCAAAAGAAGAGAGAGAAACGTAGAGGTTGCAGAAGCCGAGACAGAATTTCAAGAAGAAGTCGTCGAAGTTAGACGCGTTGCGAAGGTTGTCAAAGGTGGAAAGAATTTGAGTTTTCGTGCGATAGTCGTCGTTGGAAATAAAAATGGAAAAGTTGGTCTCGGAGTTGCAAGTGGACGAGAAGTTGTCGATGCCATAAGAAAGGCTTCAAATCTTGCGAAAAGGAATATGATCGATGTCAACGTCGTTAACGATACGATTCCACACACGGTAGAGGTCAAATTTGATTCTTCAAAGTTGCTTTTAAAGCCCGCAGCGCCAGGCACTGGTATAATAGCGAGCAACACCGCAAGACCTGCATTGGAACTTGCAGGCATAAAGAACGTGCTTTGCAAATCGCTTGGATCAAACACGCCTTTGGGCATCTTAAGGGCTGTTTTCAAGGCTTTTGAAGAGATCAAGCCGCCTGAATATTACGCCAAACTTCGTGGAATACCTCTAAGACAGCTCTTTCACGGCGAGGAGGTTGTCAAGTCATGAAAGTCAAGATAGAACTTGTGAAGAGCCCGATAGGGTACAAATACGATCAAAAAGAGACTGCAAAAGCACTTGGCTTGAGGAAAATGCATGATACCGTTGTCGTTGAAAAAACTCCTCAGATTTTGGGAATGGTTCGAAAGATCTCCCATCTTGTGAGAGTTGAGGAAACGCAATAAGGAGGAATTCATATGAAACTTGAAGATATAACTCCGACGCCCGGTTCAAGAAGAAAATCTAAACTGCTTGGTAGAGGAAGGGCTACCGGTCACGGTAAGACATCGACCCGCGGTATGAACGGGCAAGGATCGAGAAAAAGTGGAAATGTGAGAACTGGCTTTGAAGGCGGACAGACGCCACTTTACAGAAGATTGCCAAAAGGTGGATTTAAGAACGTTAACCATAAGGTGTACACGACTGTCAACGTGGGCGATCTCAACGTCTTCGAGGATAATTCAAATGTCACGATCGCGCTGTTGATTCAAAAAGGTCTGGTCAAAAAAATTCAAGATGGCGTTAAAATTCTTGGCAACGGCGAACTTAAAAAACCATTAAAGGTATCGGCAAATGCCTTCAGTACTTCTGCAAAGGAGAAGATAGAGTCTGTCGGTGGACAGGTAGAGGTGATATAAGTGTGGGAAGCGCTTAAAAACTCCTTCAAAATACCTGAGTTAAGGAGTAGAATAATCTTCACCTTTTTGATGCTCGCTGTTTTTAGGTTTGGCGTTTACATACCTGTGCCGGGCATAAGTTTATCAAGTTGGGCAAACTTTTTCAACGGCGTTTCTGCCGGAGCGGGTGGAGGATTCTTTACCTTGCTTAACGCTTTTGCCGGTGGAGCACTCAGCAATATGTCAATTTTTGCCATGAGTGTTACGCCGTACATAAACGCGTCTATCATTCTTCAACTTTTGATGGCCGTTGTTCCGAGTTTGAAAGAACTTGCCAAAGAAGGAGAACAAGGTAGACAAAAGATCGAGAAATACACAAGAGAACTCACTCTTTTGCTTGCCGCCGTGGAAGCGCTTGCCCTCACAATCGTCGTCGTCATGCCACATGCCACGCCGGGAATTAACAAAGTCGCCTTCATAATACTTTCTTCAATTTCACTTATGGCCGGAAGCATGTTCCTCCAATGGATAGGTGAAATGATAACAGACAAAGGAATAGGAAATGGTATATCGATAATCATCTTCGCCGGAGTCGTTGCGACTTATCCTTTCTATTTGGGACAGATGATAATATCCAATCTTTCCGTTACCTCATGGGCTTTGTTCTTCCTCATCTTCGTGGTCACGATTTTTGGCTTGATATACATAATGCAGGGAGAGAGAAGAATAAACGTTCAGTATGCCAAAAAGGTTGTGGGAAGAAAGATGTACGGTGGGCAATCGAGTTACATACCAATGAAGGTCAATCAGGGTGGAGTATTGCCTATAATCTTTGCCGTTGCTATACTCATGATTCCTTCAATGATAGCCCAGTTTACTCACAATTACACGCTTCAAAGCATCTTTGGATTTAATTCCGTCTTTTACATAGTCATTTATGCGTTGCTTGTCTTCTTCTTCACGTATTTTTACAGTGCCATAACCTTTGATGTGCACGATGTTTCTGACAACATAAAAGAATACGGAGGATTTATCCCAGGCATAAGACCAGGAGTGTCGACTGAACAATACCTTGCAAAAGTTTTGAGCCGCATCACATTTTTGGGCGCACTTGCGCTTGTCGTCATAGCACTCTTGCCAAACATCTCCGCCGCAATAGTTGGAAGCAATTCTGGTCAGATAGTCGGTGGCGTTGGCATGATGATAGCCGTCGGAGTTGCCCTTGACGTTGTTCAGCAGATGGAAGCCCATCTCATCATGCGCCATTACGAAGGCTTCATAAGACGTGGCAAACTCAAAGGGAGGATATGATGAACATCATCTTCGTCGGTCCTCCAGGGGCAGGGAAAGGCACTCAAGCGCAGATCGTATCGAAAACTTTCAAGATTCCGCATATATCGACGGGAGAAATGTTGCGCGCTGAGATGGAGTCAGGAAGTAAACTTGGCAATCAGGTAAAGGATGTGGTCACATCGGGAAAACTCGTCGATGATGATTTGATGAATCAAATTGTCAAAGAAAGGCTTTCAAAGTCCGATGCCACTGCTGGATTCATACTGGATGGTTTCCCAAGAACTTTGAATCAGGCCAAATCACTTGATGAGATAATGAAATCGATGGGGAAAAAGATAGATCTCGTTGTCTACGTTGATGTTCCCGAAAATGTTATAGTTGAAAGGCTTTCTGCAAGAAGAACGTGCCCAAAGTGTGGTCGTAATTACAACATGATAACGGATCCGCCAAAAGAGGATGAACTTTGCGATGATTGTCATGTGCCTCTCGTGACTCGAGATGATGATAAGCCAGAAACGGTCAAAAAGCGTTACGAAGTTTACCTTGAACTCACAGCACCCGTCGTTGAGTATTACAAACAAAAAGGTGTGCTTTTCACGATAGATGGCACTATGAAGATGAAAGACATCGAAAAATATTTGATTGAAATGATCAAAGGTCGAAAATAATGGTAAAATTGAAATCGGAAGCAGAGATCGAAGCCATGAGATATCCCAACAGAGTAGTTGGAGAGGTCCTTGAATACATAAAGGACTACGTTAAAGATGGCGTTACAACGTATGATCTTGATAGGATAATAGAAGAGTATTTCGCAAAAAAGGGCGTAATTCCGGCTTTTAAAGGCTATCAAGGTTATCCCGCCGCCTCTTGCATAAGTCCAAATGAAGTTGTCGTTCATGGAATACCATCTAAAAAAGTCATTTTGAAAAATGGGGACATAGTTTCAATAGACATCGGTACAATTTACGATGGGTGGTATGGTGACGGTGCGCGGACTTACGCTGTGGGGGAAATAGACGCGAATAAGCGTAAACTCATAGAAGTAACGCGAGGTTCCTTTTTTGCGGGCATATCGCAATTTAAAGTTGGAAATAGACTTGGCGATATATCAAATGCGATTCAAACTTTTGTCGAGTCTAACGGTTTTTCGGTCGTAAGAGATTACGTGGGTCATGGCATAGGAAGGGAACTTCACGAAGATCCGCAAGTGCCTAATTTTGGAAAGCCAGGCAGAGGCATTCCTCTGATGGAAGGATTGGTGCTTGCGATAGAACCGATGGTAAACATGGGAGATTGGAAGGTAAGACTTCTTGATGATAATTGGGGCGTTGTGACCTTAGACGGATCACCAAGCGCCCATTACGAAAATACCGTCGTGCTTCACAAAAAGGAGGTCGAAATATTGACGATTCCGGAGGGAATGAATGTCTGAAGAAAAGGACATGATAAGGATAGAAGGACGTGTCGTTGATTCGTTGCCCAACACGACTTTTAAAGTTATTTTAGACAACGATCTTGAAATACTCGCCCACATCTCTGGAAAGATGAGACAAAATTTCATAAAGATCGTTCCAGGAGACAAAGTTGTAGTTGAATTATCGCCTTACGACTTAAAAAAGGGAAGAATAGTTTACAGGAAGAAATAGATTAAAAGGAGGTCTGAATCATGAAAGTTCAAGCTTCGGTCAAGAAGCGCTGTGATTCATGCAGAATAGTCAAAAGAAATGGTGTGATTCGGGTCATTTGCTCCAAAAACCCAAAGCACAATCAGAGACAGGGATAAGGAGGGGTTGAAGGATAAATGGCTCGTATTCTTGGCGTTGATTTACCAAATGAAAAGCACGCATTTATAGGGCTGACCTACCTTTATGGCATAGGCAGAACGAGGGCTATTGAAATTTTGGACGCAACCGGAATTCCTCTCAACAAGAAGATCAAAGATCTCAGCGATGATGAGATCCGAAAGATCACCCAGTACATAAACGAACATTACAAGGTTGAAGGTGATCTCAAAATGGAAATACAGAGAAACATAAAACGTTTGATCGAAACGGGTTCTTACCGTGGCATAAGGCACAGACTTGGCTTACCCGTGAGAGGACAGAGGACGCGCACAAATGCGAGAACGAGAAAAGGCCCTTCGCACGGTGTTGGTGCTAAAAAATCCTAAAGGGAGAGGAATTTGAATGGCTGAAAAGAAGAAAAAGTCATCTTCAAAAAAGAGAGTGCATATCGATTACGGTGTTGCGCACATTCTTTCGAGTTTTAACAACACCATAATAACGATATCCGATAAAGATGGAAATGTTGTAACGTGGTCAAGCGGTGGAGATGTTGGATTTTCAGGATCGAGAAAATCAACTCCTTTTGCCGCACAGATGGCTGCGGATAAAGTTGCAAAGGAATCTCTTAACTTGGGAATAAGAAAGGTTGATGTTTTTGTCAATGGCCCAGGTCCAGGCCGTGAATCGGCCGTTAGAGGTCTTCAAGCTGCAGGGTTAGAAATTCAAGGCATAAAAGATATAACGCCCATTCCGCACAATGGCTGCCGTCCTAAAAAGAAGAGGAGAATGTAAGGAGGTTTTGATAAATGGCAAGGTACATAGATCCTGTCTGTAAATTGTGCAGACGGGAGGGTAAGAAACTCTTCCTGAAGGGAGAGAAATGCTACACACCAAAATGCCCTGTCGAGAAAAGGCCGTACGCGCCGGGCCAACATGGGAAGGATCGTCTCAAGATGACTCAGTACGCAAGACAGTTGAGATCGAAGCAGACGATGAAGAGAACATACGGTGTGCTTGAACGTCAATTTAGAAGATATTTCGATGAAGCGGTTAAAACAAAAGGTGTTACGGGCACCATGCTGATAAGAAAAGCCGAATCAAGATTGGATAACGTTGTTTTCAAACTCGGCTTTGCCATATCGCGCTCTCATGCACGTCAACTTGTCAATCATGGCCACATCATGGTAAACGGTAAAAGAGTTGACATACCTTCTTACGAATTAAGACCTGGGGATGAGATTGAGTTAAAAGAAAAGGTAAGAAGCAACGTTGATGTCAAAAAAGCAATAGAGGCTCGATCGGGCCATACAGTTTCGCCTTGGCTTGAGGTAAACTACGATCTTTTCAAAGGGAAATTTGTCAGGATGCCCGATAGAGAAGAAATAGAACTTCCTCTCGATGTTCAGGACATCGTTGAGTTGTATTCCAAGTGAGAACTCACGTGAGGTGGTTTAATGCTTAATTACGTTAAACCTGAGAAGTTTATACTTGAGGAGGAAAAAGAAGACAGAGGATATCTTTACGCGAGATATGCCGTTCAGCCTCTTGAGCGTGGTTATGGCGTGATGATCGGAAATGCCCTCAGAAGGATACTTTTATCTTCTATACCGTCTTTGGCGATAACTAAGGTTAAGATAAAAGACGTTTATCACGAATACGATGCCGTAAAGGGCGCTAAAGAAGATGTGCTTCAAATTCTCCTTAACGTTAAACAAATTCAGGTCAAAGAGAATGTCCCGATCAAAGAAGAACCGGTCGTCATGACCGTCCAGAAAAAAGGTGCAGGCGTAGTAAAGGCAAAAGACATAAAGTGTCCACTTGAAGTTAAGATTGCAAACCCAGAATTGAAAATAGTGACGCTTAACGAAGATGCCGACTTTTACATGGAACTTTTTGCCGAAAAAGGAAAAGGTTATCTTCCCGTCTCCGAAATGGACACAAGCAACGATGTTCAAATGCTGCCCGTTGATGGAATTTTCACCCCCGTCGTGCGCGTTAATTTCCGCACTGAAGATTTCAGGGTTGGAAAGAAAATAGACTACGACAGACTTGTACTTGAAATATGGACAAAAAAGTCCGTGGATCCAACTTATGCCCTTAAAAATGCCCTTGACATTCTCATAGAGCATTTCCAATTTTTACTCAACAACCTTCAGAACCAGAAAGAAAATCAAAGTGTTGTTGAAAATACCAAAGAGGCAGAAGAGGAAAATTCATCGAAGCCCCAAACTCACGAAGAGTCAAAAGCACCGTCAGATGTATCTTCAATTTATGATAAAATGAGAATTGAAGATCTTGAACTCTCGGTGAGAGCCCTTAACTCTTTAAAACGTGGTAAAATAGAAACGGTGGGAGAACTTCTTCAGAAGGATGAAAAATCACTTCTCAAGATAAAAAACTTCGGAACGAAATCTCTGGAAGAGATAAATGAGAAACTTGAGAAACTCGGGCTCAAACTCAAGGCTGAATAACGGAGGATTGAAATGAGACACAGAGTGAAATTACATGCGCTTTCGAGACCAAGTGATGAAAGAAAAGCGTTGATGCGAAGTTTAGTGCGTGAATTATTCCTTCACGAAACGATAGTAACGACCACTCAAAAGGCTAAAGCCGCCTCTATCTTCGCCGAAAGAATAATAACTCATGCCCTCGCGAAAGACCTTTCGGCAAGAAGATACGTTAATGCCTTTCTCAACGACGAAAGGCTTACCAACAAAGTTGTAGATGAAATAGCGCCGAGATATGCCGGAAGGAAGGGCGGTTACACAAGGATCATAAAGATGGAAAAAAGGCACGGCGACGATGCCGAGTTGGCGATTTTCCAACTTGTCAAAGAATCATGATGAGACTACCCGTCTTGGGTAGTCTTTTCTCGTTATGTGGCAAACAATAACCTTCTTCTTTGTTGTCAACGTAATCTCCGCTTTTATGACATGGTCTAAAAGTAGAGAGAATGCTTCTTTAAAAGTTAGCAAATTCAATCAAATACTTTACACATTTTTTGGAGGAGCCTTGGGCGTTTTACTGCTTTCGGCTCTGACAAAGAAATGGGATTACAAGTTGTATTTCATCGTACTTGCCGTATTGGAGAATATAGGCGTTTACATTGTACTTTACGAACTTGCAATTCATGTTGCGAATTAAAAAAGAGGTGATTTTATGAAAATATTCATAGATACCGCCAACATTGACGAAATAAAAACGGCGGCGGCATGGGGCATCTTAGACGGCGTTACGACAAACCCCACATTGATATCCAGAGAAGGAAAGATAGATTTCAAAAAGCGGATCGCTGAGATATGCGATGTCGTCAAAGGACCTGTAAGTGCTGAGGTCGTTTCAACGGATTACGATGGCATGGTAAAAGAGGCAAAAGACCTTGCGAAGATAGCAGAGAACGTGACGATCAAAATACCGATGACGGAAGACGGCATGAAGGCTGTCCGCACGCTCTCTCAATTGGGCATAAAGACGAATGTTACCCTCGTCTTCAGCGCAAATCAAGCCTTACTTGCGGCAAAAGCGGGAGCGACCTTTGTGAGTCCTTTTATTGGTCGGTTAGACGACATAGGGAACAACGGCATGAATGTTTTGAGCGATATTCTGAGCATTTACTCGAATTACGGTTATAAAACTGAGGTCATAGCGGCAAGCATAAGAAGTCCTGAACATGTGAGAATAGCGGCTTTGATGGGAGCTCACATAGCGACAATTCCTTTTGAAATAATAAAACAAATGTTCAGGCACACCTTGACGGATGTTGGGCTTGAAAGGTTTTTAAACGATTGGAAGAAATACAAAGAAAGTCTAAAATGACAAGAAAGGAGTTTTTTGTGGCCGAGGATCAAAAGAAAGTCAGAAATTTTGAAGATGAGGATTTAGACATAAAAAAACTTCAAGAAATGAAGATCAAAGAACTCTACGAAATAGCAAAAAGCGTTGGGCTCCAAAGAGTTGCTCAGTACAGAAAAGACGATCTCATCTCGGAAATACTCAAAGCTCAAAGTGAATCGAAAGGGTACAAATTCAAAGAAGGAGTGCTTAAAATTCAGGATGGCGGGTATGGGCTTCTGAGAGTTGATAATTACCTGGCAAGCCCAAATGACATATACGTTTCGCCATCTCAGATAAAAAAGTTTGGGCTTTTAGATGGAGACACAGTTTCAGGCCAGACAAGACCTCCGAAAGAAGGGGAAAAATACTTTGCCCTTTTGAAAATCGAGGCTATAAATTACAAGGACATAAGTTATTCAAATGAAAGGGTGAACTTTGAAGATCTCACGGCGCTTTATCCAAATGAAAGATTTGTGCTTGAAACTGAACCTCAATATCTTGATACCCGCCTGATAGACATCTTCTCTCCCATAGGAAAAGGTCAAAGAGGCCTAATCGTTTCCCCGCCAAAGGCTGGAAAGACAACCATTCTCAAGCACATAGCCAATGGCATCGCCACAAATCATCCCAACACGAAAAGGATGGTGCTTCTCATAGATGAAAGGCCTGAAGAGGTAACGGACATGCAAAGGTCTGTGAAAGCCGAAGTTATAGCGGCGCCATTCGACATGCCTTCTGAAAAGCAAATAGAAATAGCAGAACTTGCACTTGAAAAGGCCAAAAGGCTTGTTGAGTACCACTACGATGTCGTGATCTTGCTTGACAGCATAACAAGGCTTGCCCGTGCTTACAACCTTTACCTGCCACCCTCTGGCAAATTGCTTTCTGGAGGAGTAGATGCCTCCGCGCTCTACAAGCCGAAACACTTCTTCGGTGCTGCCAGAAACATAGAAGAAGGAGGAAGCCTCACGATAATAGCGACGGCACTTGTTGAAACGGGATCGAAGATGGACGATGTCATATTTGAAGAGTTCAAGGGCACAGGCAACATGGAACTTGTTTTGTCAAGGCAACTCGCAAACAAGAGAATTTTCCCTGCGATAGATCTCAACCTTTCGGGAACGAGAAAAGAAGAATTGCTTTTCGATGAAAAGACCCTCAAAAATGTTTGGCTGTTGAGAAGGTTCATAAGTTCTATGAATCCTGAAGAAGCGATAACGCTTATGATATCAAAACTCAAGGAGACCAAAAGCAACGAAGATTTCTTTGATTTGCTCAAGAACGAAAAAGACGCTGTAAGATAAACTTGACATTCTTGAACATACATAGTATAATTTTCAATAATCCGTCCTCTGTCTCGCCCGCAGGGGGGAGTTAGGTTTTGAAGGCATAAAATTTCTGTAAAGGAGGTGTCTCCTGGTGCTCCCGTGAGTAACCAGGATTGCCCATGAGTAGAACGGGGAAACTGGGTTTACTCTTGATGTCGGTGGTAGTCGTGGCATTGATTTTGTCGAGTTGTTTCTTACCCTCTAAACCAGTGCCGCCCACTTTTAGCGTATCGCCGACAACAATAAACGCCTATTCGGGACAGCCATTTACTTTAAGCGTGTCTGCCCAAGGTGGTAACGGAATAAAACAGATAGTCGCAACATTCCAGGGTTCAACAGTTACAAAGACGTCAAACCCTGCAACCTTTACCTTTGTAGCGCCCAATGTCATAAATCAAACTCAATATCCATTGGGGATAACCGTATACGGTGCAAATGGCTTGAGTCAATCGGCAACGGAAACAGTCAACGTTATGCCTTACACATCGGTTGGTTCCATAACTTACGCTGTTAGGCTTAACAATCCTTATCCTTACGTTTATTCATATCCAGCACAAAACAACAATCAGTCCGT
>JABEBW010004377.1_pt1 | contig 22115 bp, 20 predicted proteins | sample 7245961 | NCBI WGS metagenome assembly JABEBW01 (sample SAMN14506364, study PRJNA622280) | hot springs metagenome | biome: hot spring [ENVO:00000051]|acidic hot spring [ENVO:00002120]; feature: spring [ENVO:00000027]|sediment [ENVO:00002007]; material: sediment environment [ENVO:01001048]...
AGCTGGTGTTTATTTTTTATATATATTTTTATATTATTGCTTCTAATTTATATATACATATTTTTGTGATTTAAATGACAAACGGAATTGAACTTACTATTGCAGGGGCCCTAGTAACTGATGACGGAAGGGGAATTGCAAGGATAGATTCAAAGGCAAGAAAGCTGCTTGAGGTAACCCCAGGCGACATTATAGAGATAAGGGGCAAAAGAAGGAGCACAGCAGCTACAGTATGGCCTGCATCAAGCCAGGATGAGGGGCTTGACTTCATACGCATTGATGGATACATAAGGCAGAATATAGGAATGGGGATAGGTGAAAAGGTTTTTGTAACCAAGGCAGATGTAAAGGATGCAGAAAGGGTAGTGCTTGCACCGCCACCGAACCAGAGGACACAGCCGCTTTCGGCAGATTTTACTGAATATGTTAAGAACAAGTTGACTGACAAAGCAGTTGTAAAAGGAGATGTTGTACCTATACAGATGCTTGGATATGTATTCAACTTTATAGTTGCGCAGATAGCCCCTCACGGCATAGTAAGGGTTACAAAAAATACAGTTGTAGAGCTAAGGAAGGAGCCAATCTCAGAATCCAATATAAGAATAGGAGAGGTACACTATGAAGATATAGGCGGGCTTAAGAATGAGGTCCAGAAGATAAGGGAGATGGTTGAGCTTCCTATAAGGTATCCAGAGCTTTTTGAAAGGCTGGGAATAGAGCCGCCAAAGGGAGTACTTCTTTACGGGCCACCAGGAACAGGAAAGACCCTGCTTGCAAAGGCAGTGGCAAACGAAAGCGATGCCAATTTCATAGACATATCTGGCCCAGAACTTGTCAGCAAGTTTGTTGGAGAAAGCGAAGAAAAGCTTAGGGAGATATTCAATGAGGCAAAGGAAAAGGCACCTACAATAATATTTATGGATGAGATCGATGCGATTGCGCCGAAAAGGGAAGAGGCAACAAACGAAGTGGAAAGGAGGACCGTATCGCAACTGCTTACGTTGATGGATGGCATTTCATCCAGAGGGCAAGTAATAGTTATAGGGGCAACAAACAGGGAGAACTCTATAGACCCTGCGCTAAGAAGGCCAGGAAGGTTTGACAGGGAGATTGAAATTGGAGTGCCTGACAGGCATGCTAGGAAAGAGATACTGCAGATACACACAAGGAACATGCCTTTGACTGATGATGTAGACATAGACGAGCTTGCAAGCATAACGCATGGCTATACTGGCGCAGACCTTGCAGCTTTGACAAGGGAAGCTGCAATGCAAACATTGCGAAGGATACTGCCAAAGATAATAGATAAGAAAGCAATACCAAATGAACTGCTTATGAACCTTAAGGTTGACAGGAGTGACTTTATGGCAGCGTTAGCAAGCATACAGCCAAGTGCGCTTCGTGAGGTTTTTGTGGAAAGGCCGAATGTCCACTGGAGCGACGTTGGAGGCCTTGACAGCGTAAAAGAGTTGCTAAAGGATACGCTGGAATTGCCGCTAAAGAAGCCAGAGGCATTTGAAAAGATAGGGGTAAGGCCTGTCAAGGGCATACTGCTTGTTGGTGCACCAGGAACAGGAAAGACCCTGCTTGCGAAGGCAGTGGCAGGTGAAAGAGAGGCTAATTTCATATCAATAAAGGGGCCAGAGCTTCTAAGCAAGTTTGTCGGGGAAAGCGAAAAGGCAACGAGAGAGATCTTCAGGAAGGCAAAGCAGGCCGCACCATGCATAATATTCATAGATGAGATAGATGCAATAGGCAGGGCAAGGGACAGTGATGATGTTGACTCCCTTGTATCAGAAAGGGTAGTAGATACACTGCTTACAGAGATGGATGGCTTACAGGAGCTTAAGAATGTTGTTGTGCTTGCTGCGACAAACAGGCCTGAGCTACTTGACCCTGCACTGCTAAGGCCAGGAAGGTTTGACAAGGTAATAGAGATACCTATGCCAGATGAAAAGGCAAGGCTTTCAATACTTAAAGTGCATACAAGAAAGATGCCTTTGGCAAAAGACGTAAACCTCGAGGAGCTGGCTAAGGCCATGGAAAACTACACTGGTGCAGAGATAGAGAATGTATGCAGGGAAGCGGGGCTCTATGCGATAAAAGAAGACAGGGACACTGTTGAAAAGGCAGACTTTGAAAAGGCACTTAAAGAGGTAAAGCCAGCAGTGCCAAAAGAGGTTGCAGACAGGATAAAGGCATTTAAGGATGCACCTGAAAATATGTATAGATAATTAAAAGTAATAAAAGGCAATAATATGAAATTCAATTATTCCAACCCGGTAACAGGAAAGACTGAAAGCAAGGAGCTTGGCGATGAGGCCAAGGCTCTGCTAATAGGAAAGAGGATAGGAGAGGAGATAGAAGGCTCTTTAATAGGCATGCCAGAATATACATTTAAGATAACAGGCGGCTCTGACAGCAATGGCTTTCCACTTGACAAAAGCATAAGGAGCTCAGCAAAGGTAAAAACGTTAAGGGAAAGAAAAGGCAAAAAGGACAAAGAGCCTGCACGCAGAAAGGTCATTGTAAGGGGCAACACCATTGCAGAAGATACCGTATTGATAAATGCAGTAGCAGTAAAATACCCAGAGGCAGATGCAAAAAAAGATAGCAGCCAAGAAAGCAATGCAAGCAATGAAGGCAATAAAGCATGATGGGTAAATGGAGGAGTTTAAGCAGAGCCTGCTGAACATTGAAACGCTGGGGCATGTTGACCATGGCAAAACAACACTCACAAAGGCACTGACAGGCATATGGGCAGACAGGCATAGCGAAAGCATAAAAAGAAACATGACGATAAAGCTTGGCTATGCAGATACAACAATAAGGAAATGCCCAAAATGCGGCAAGTATACAATAGAAAAAAGGTGCACAGAATGCAATGAGGAAACAGAGCCTGTAATAAGGGTTGCGTTCCTTGATGCACCGGGCCATGAAACCCTAATGGCAACCGCAATTGCAGGGGCGAGCATAATTGATGCAGCTCTCTTTGTCATTGCTGCAAATGAGCCATGCCCTATGCCGCAGACAAGAGAGCATATGATGATAATAAAGCTGCTTGGAATAAAGAATGTAATAATAGTGCAGACAAAGGTCGACATTGTAGGAAGGGAGCAGGCATTGAAGCATTATCAGCAGATAAAGGAGTTCATAAAAGGAAGCCCAATAGAAAATGCGCCGATAATACCTGTTGTACCAACACTTGGCATAAATGTTGACAAGGTGCTTGAAAGGATTGCAAGCATACCAATACCTAAAAGAGATACAGAGGCAGACCCGCTAATGTATGTTGTAAGGTCTTTTGATGTAAATAAACCAGGAGCAAAAATTGAAAGCCTTTCTGGAGGGGTAATAGGGGGCATAATAGTAAAGGGAAAATTCAAAAAAGGAGACGACATTGAAATACGCCCAGGCATAAGCATAACAAACCCAGGAAAGAAGGAAAAGGTATGGAAAGAAGCAGTAACAAAAATAGTAAGCATGAATAGCGGGGCTGGGGAATTGGAAGAGGCAATAGCAGGGGGCATGATAGGCATATCAACAAACATAGATCCCTCATTTGTAAAGGCAGATACGATGGTAGGCAACCTTGTGGGAAAGGTCGGAAAGCTTCCTGAGGTAAAAAGAAGCATAAAGATCAAGTATACAAGCATAAACCGCCCTGACATACCCAACAAAAGCTTTGCTGAAGGAGAGGTATTGATACTTGGAATAGGCACTGCAACGGTCGTTGCGCACGTTGCAAAGGCAAAGAAGGATATGCTTGAGGTAAGCCTGAACAACCCTGTATGCATGGACAGTAGCAGCAAGATAGCTGTGCTCAGGAATGTAGCAAGCAGGTGGAAGCTGGTAGGCTATGCAGCCCTTGCATAAAATTCATGCAATAGAGAAGCTTGGCATATGCATATAAGCCAAGCGATGCTTTGGCGAAAATTGAAGTTGCTTAAAGCAAAAGCCATATAGGAAGGTATATGAACATTTACTTCTAAAACTTATACTAAATTGCCTGCGGAAGCTTTGAAAAGCTAAAACAACAGGCAAAAATCTGGCTATTGCTAAAAAGGCATATTTGCATATGGAAATTGGTGTTTATTATGATAAGGCAACCTATAATATGCGTAATGGGGCATGTTGACCATGGCAAAACAACTCTTCTAGACAAAATAAGGAACAGCACAATAGCCGCAAAAGAAGCAGGGGGCATAACGCAGCATATAGGGGCAAGCGAGGTGCCATTAGAGGTTATAAAAAAGATATGCGGGCCAATACTGGAAAAAATGCATACAGAGCTTATAATACCTGGATTGCTGTTTATTGATACGCCTGGCCATGAGGCATTTACAAACCTTAGGAAAAGGGGAAGCAGCGTTGCAGACCTTGCAATACTTGTTATAGACGTAACAAAAGGGTTTGAGCCACAGACATTAGAGGCAATAGATATATTAAGAGAATACAAAACCCCGTTTGTAATTGCTGCAAACAAGGTAGACCTCATAACAGGCTGGATAAACACAAAGTCACAGAGCATAATAGAGGCAATGGAAAAGCAGAACCAGAATGTAATAAGCACGCTTGACAAGCTTATTTATGAACAGATAGGCAAGATGAGCGAGCTTGGCTTTGCAAGCGAGATGTTCAACAGGGTGCATGACTTCAATAAGGAGGTTGCAATCGTGCCTATAAGCGCACTCACAGGAGAGGGCATAGCAGAGCTCCTTGTTGTTGTAAGCGGGCTTGTACAGAAGTTTCTTGCTGAGAAGCTCAAAATAGAGGTCAACGGGCCAGCAAAGGGCAGCATACTTGAAAAGAAAGAGGTAAAGGGGCTTGGCATGACTGTAGATGCAATACTTTATGATGGCTCGCTGCATGTAAATGACATTATTGCATTTGCCGTGCCAAATGGCATAGAGACTGCAAAGGTAAAGGCATTGCTCAGGCCAAAGCCGCTGGCTGAGATGGGCGAATCAGCAAACAAGTTTTATTATGCAGATGAGGCAAGCGCAGCTTGCGGGGTCAAGATATGCGCAAATAAGCTTGAAGATGCGCTCCCAGGCTCTCCAATAATAGCAGTTACAGATGAAAGCTATGCAAACGAGATAAATGCAGAAATTGGCGAGGTGTTTGAGGTTGAAAAATATGGAGTTGTGCTTAAAACAGACTCCATTGGAAGCATGGAAGCAATATCAAGGCTCCTTAAGGCAGATGGCTTTAGCATAAGCAAAAAAGGGCTAGGCAATGTTTCAAAGGCTGATGTGCTTGATGCATTTACAATGTATGCAAAAGACCCTGCCTATGCCGCTGTGCTTGCATTCAACGTGATGGTTGATGAGGAGGCGTTTGACATTGCAGCATCAACAGGCGTCAAGATAATAAACAGTGACATCATATACTCGCTTATAGATGAATACAAGAAATGGCATGAAGATATGGGCAAAAACACGCTTGAAAAGCTTGAGAGCATGATTGTGTTTCCTGGCGTTGTTGAGGCGCTGCCAAATTCATGCTTCCATGCATCGCACCCTGCAATATTTGGTGTCAAGGTTATATGCGGAAGGATAAAGCCAGGCTACCTTTTAATGAACAGCAATGGCATTGTAATTGGGAAGATAAAGGCAATACAGAGCGAAAAGCAGAGCATGGAGATTGCAAGGCAGAATGATGAAGTGGCCATATCAATGGATGAGCCAACATACGGCAGGCAGGTAAAGGAAGGTGATACATTATACACAAGGGTGCGTGATGGTGATGAGCAGCTCCTTATAAACAAGTTCTCATCCTTGCTCAATGATGATGAAAAGGAGCTTCTCAAGCAGATTATAGAAATAAAAAGGAGTTCAAGGAATGAATGACAAAAATTGGAGAAAAATACCAAAGAAATGCCCTTATATTTTTAAGCGCTTGCAATGATAAGCTTAATGTGGTAAAATGAACATAAAGACTATTTACGCAGGAAACAGCACACAGAGCAAGAATTCTGTAGAATATGTTGAAAGAAAAGGAAAGGGCCATCCAGATACCCTTATTGATGGCATAGTAGAGCGGGCAAGCGTTGAACTAAGCAAGGAGTACATCAATAGGTTTGGCACAATACTGCACCACAACCTTGACAAAGGGCTTATAGTTGGGGGCAATTCCGAGGCTGCATTTGGTGGCGGAAAGATCATAAGGCCGATAGAGGTTATAGTTGCAGGAAGGGCAACAAAAAGCTTCAAAGGCACAAGCATACCAGTAGATGACATAGTTAAAAATGCAGCGGCGGCATACCTGTCAGAAAATACCAGATTCCTTGACATTCAGAATGAGGTAAAGTTTGTAACCAAGATTGACAGCGGCTCCGCAGACCTCAATAGCGTTTTCTTAAGAGATTACAAAACTCCGCTTGCAAATGACACCTCATTTGGAGTTGGCTTCGCCCCTTTCACAGAGGTTGAAAGGCTTACTTTAGAGGCAGAAAAATACCTTAACAGCAAAGAGTACAAAAGCAGGAGGCCTGCTGTTGGGGAAGACATAAAGGTAATGGGCATAAGGGAAGGCAGCAAGATAATGCTTATGGTTGCCATTGCATTTGTTGCAAAGTTCATTGGCAGCATTGATGAATACAAAGAGTACAAGGAAAATGTCAAGGATGACCTCAAGAGGTTTGCAAAAAGCATAACAGACAAAGAGGTAGAGATTGAAATAAACAACGGCGATTCTTACACTACAAACGAGGTATACATAACAAAATCAGGGCTGAGCTGCGAGGCAGGGGATGATGGCTCTGTAGGCAGGGGCAACAGAGCAAATGGGCTTATAACCCCATTTAGGTATATGACGCTTGAGGCAACTGCAGGCAAGAACCCTGTAAACCATGTGGGCAAGATATACAGCGTGCTTTCCAATGAGATAGCAAACAAGATCGTAAAGGAAAACAAAAACGTGCTTGAATGCAATGTATACATTGTATCGCAAATAGGCAGAAGGATAACAGACCCGAAAAATCTTACCATTTCAATTGCTGCTGAAAGCAAAGAGGCATTTGAGGCTGCGCAGAAGGATGCAGAGGCAATTGCTGAAGATACGCTTGCCTCAATAACAAGTTTCCCAGAAGCGCTGCTTGGGGGCAAATATTCTGTTGTATAGCTGCATTATGCATAGCAGATGCATGAAATGGAAGGCAACAGCGGCCCCATATGCAGGCAGCTCGCATTTGCTGACCCTAGGTTTAGCATAGAAGCAATTAATGAGCTAAGGGGGCTTTTTCCCTATGGAAGAATTGAACGCATTGCAAGGCAAGGCATGTTCATTGTTGAACATGCACAGCCTGCAGATGCATCTAATGCCATATTCATAGACTTTTTGTTATGCATAGAAATTGAAAAGGAGTTTAATGGCTATGATGATACAGCAAAGGCACTTGCAGGCATGCTTGGCAATGAAAAGGAAAAAAGCTTCAAGCTTGAGGTAAAAAAATATGGCATAAAAGCCAACGAGAGCGCCAAAGACATTGAGGTCAGGTTGGGCAGCGCGCTTGAGGCTATGGGCTTCCGTGCAGACCTTGAAAATCCTTATGCCATTGTATATGTAGTATTTGCTGGAAAAAGGCTGTTTGCAGGCCGTAAAGCAAGCAAAAATGCATATGCGCTTGATGCCTTTAGAAAAAGCAATAAAAGTGCAGGCATGATGCTGAACAGGGCAGAGTTCAAGATAATAGAGGCAATTGATTTCTTTGGCATAAGCCTTAAAAATGTGCATAAAGTGCTGGATATTGGGGCTGCCCCAGGGGGCTGGACGCATTACCTTTCAAATTATGCAAAAGTTGTTGCAGTGGACAGCGCACTTCTTGATTACAATAGAATAAGCAAAAAAATACTGATAATTGCAGAAGCTGATGAAGTGGAAAGGTTAAAAATGCTTGAAAAAGTGCATTCAAATGTAAAGGTAGCTGAATCAGAAGATGGCTATGAAAACTTTGACATAGTGCATATAAAGGCAAGCCAGAAGGCCAGCATGCCGCTTATTCAAAAAATGGGAAAATTTGACATGCTTTGCATAGACATAAATGCAGCTGCTGAGGAAAGCGCAAGCATAGCAGAGGCCCTTTATGAATATATGAATCCAAATGCAGCATTGATAATGACAGTGAAGCTTGTAACAATGGATGTTGAAAGGCATATAAGAGCAGCGAAGGATAAGCTTGCACATTACTCTTCAATAAAGGTAAAGAAGCTGCCGCATAACAGAAGGGAGGTAACTGTTTTTGCAATCGCAAATGCCGATAGAGATAGATAAAATGCAATGCCTTTGCATATGCAAAACAAGTGCAGAAGGAGAGATTTGAACTCTCGAACCCCTAAGGGAGCAGGCCCTGAACCTGCCGCATTTGACCAGGCTTTGCTACTTCTGCATAATATTATTTTCATTTTCAATATTTTTATATGTGCCGATTATAATAAAGCACCTTTTATTGAGGTTTCGTTGCTTTGCAGGTGCTGCTTTAGCTTTTTGCTGCTTTAGCTTTTTAATGCTGCCCTTTGCCTAATGTATAAGTGGGGTAAGGCAATTGGCTTATATTATAACAAAGGTTATTAAATAAAGGCATAAAAAGTAACTACGGGTTTTTAAATGGCTGGAATTGTTGGTTATGGGGCATATATCCCAATATACAGAATAAAGGTAGAGGATATTGCCGCGGAATGGCACGAGAGTGCAGTGCATATAAAAGAGGGGCTAAAAGTAGAAGAGAAAAGCGTTCCGGCAAAAGATGAGGATTCAGTAACGATAGCTGTTGAGGCTGCAAGGCAGGCAGTAAGGCACGCAGGGATAAATTCCAAAGAGATAGGGGCAATATATGTAGGCTCAGAATCGCACCCTTATGCAGTAAAGCCTACTGCGTCAATAGTGTCGCAGGCAATAGATGCCGGCAACAAGCTTACTGCTGCGGATTTGGAATTTGCGTGCAAGGCAGGCACAGCAGGCATACAGATGTCAATAGGGCTTGTAGAAAGCAATATGGTTAAGTATGCGATGGCAATAGGCAGCGACACATCCCAGGGAATGCCAGGTGATGCGCTGGAATATACAGCAAGCGCAGGAGGCGCGGCATTTATAATAGGAAAGGAAGATACAATTGCAGACATAGTTGCAACAACAAGCTATACCTCAGACACGCCTGATTTCTGGAGGCGCGATGGGATGGCTTATCCTTCACATGGCGGCAGGTTTACTGGCGAGGAGGCGTATTTCAGGCACGTTATAAATGCAACAAAACAGATCTTTGAGAAGACAGGCTTTAACGAAAAGGATTTCAAGTATGCTGTTTTCCACCAGCCAAATGGAAAGTTCCCAATGTCAGTGGCTGCAATGCTTGGCTTTACCCATGAACAGATAAAGGATGGGCTTCTTACCCCAAAGATAGGGAATACCTATTCAGGCTCAACAATGCTTGGGCTTGCTGCTGTGCTTGACATTGCAAAGCCAGGTGACAGGATACTTGCAACGAGCTTCGGCTCTGGTGCTGGCAGCGACTCATTTGTAATTGAGGTAAATGACAACATAGAAAAGAAAAGGAAAAACATAAGGGCTGTGAAAAGCATGATAGAAAGGAAGATATACGTTGACTATGGCACGTACCTTAAGAATAAAGGAATAATAAAAATGAAGTGATGTAATGAGAGATGTTGCTATAATAGGAGTTGGATTGACAAAATTTGGCGAAAGGTGGAAGGCAAGCCTCAGGGACCTTATGGCAGAGGCAGGGCTTGCTGCACTTGAAGATGCGAACATAACAAGCAAGGATGTAGATATGATATATGGCAGCACAATGGCCTCTGGCAGGTTCGTAGGTCAAGAGCACATTGCCGCGCTGCTTGCAGACCAATTGGGGCTTAAAAATGTTCCTGCAACAAGGATTGAAAATGCCTGCGCAAGTGGTGGCAGCGCAATACGCCAAGGATACATTGCATGCGCAAGCGGCATGGCAGACATCGTTGTTGTTGGTGGAGTTGAAAAAATGACAGATGTAACAACCTCTGAGGCAACAACTGCATTAGGAGGTGCAGGTGACCAGGAATGGGAATTGTCGCAAGGCATAACTTTTCCAGGGCTTTATGCGCTTATGGCAAGAAGGCATATGCATGAATATGGCACAACAGAAGAGCAGCTTGCAGCAGTAGCAGTGAAAAACCATGAGAATGCATCAAAAAATGAATATGCGCAGTTCAAAAACAGGATAACTATTGATGATGTGCTTAAGTCAAAGGTCGTTGCAGACCCACTAAAGCTGCTGGACTGCTCGCCTGTTACAGACGGAGCAGCTGTTGCAATACTTGCGCCTATGGAGATTGCAAAGAAATACAATGACACACCTATAAAAATAGCGGCATCTGCCCAGGCAAGCGATTCGATAAGCTTGAGTGAACGGGAAAGCCTGACAAGGATCAAAGCTGCAGAGCTGGCAGGCAGGGAAGCATATAGGCAAGCAAAGCTTACGCCAAAGGACATAGATGTGGTTGAGGTACATGACTGCTTTACCATTGCAGAGATAATGGCAATGGAAGATTTAGGCTTCTATGAAAGAGGAAAGGCAGCAAAGGCTATTGCTGATGGGGAGACAGCATTGAATGGGAAGATATCAGTCAACACAAGCGGAGGGCTTAAAGGCTGCGGCCACCCCGTAGGCGCAACAGGCATAAAGCAGATCGCAGAGATAACATGGCAGCTAAGGGGAGAGGCAAAAGGCAGGCAGGTAAGCAACGCTGAGGTTGGCATGACGCACAATGTTGGAGGAAGCGGCGCTACCGCAGTAGTGCATATTTTAACAAGATGATATTATGGAAACAGCACCAGCAGGCACATGGAGAAGGTTCAATGCGAGCTATAATTTAGTAGGCTCGAAATGCGAGAATTGCGGGGCAATTTATTTTCCGCCTAGAATAATCTGCAAGAACTGTGGCAGGCAGTCAAAAATGAAGGACTACAAGCTGAGCGGAAATGGTGAGATATACACATTCACAACGATACATGCAACAACAGAGACATTCAAAACAGACACACCATACACAATTGCAGTGATAAAAACAGATGAAGGGCCGCTTGTTGAAGGGCACATTGTAGATAACGGAAAGGAGGTAAAGATAGGCGCAAGGGTCCGCATGGTCTTCAGGAAGATGTTTGCCGAAGGCGATGAGGGGCTTATTCATTACCACTACAAATTTGAGGTTGTTGACTGACAAGGAATTCGCATTTTTGCATTGATGAAGCAAATAAGCTTAGCGGAGCTTGCATTGCCTATTAAATGCCAATATAATAAGCATATGCGTATTGATAGGTATAAAAATATAAAATGAGAAAAGAAAAGATGATAAAATGTTTGTCTCAAAGGCAAGTACCTATGCTGCAAGCCCGATAAGGGAAGATGACAGTATTGCTGATGAGCTAAAAAAAGAGGGCAAAGAGGTAATAAAGCTAAACAGCGGAGATCCTCCAAAGTATTTCAAAACATACAGCTATGTAATTGATGCATATATAGAGGCATTAAAGGCGAACAAGACTTTTTATTCAGATTCAAGGGGCATAAAAGAGCTAAGGGAGGCAATTTCTGCAAGGCACAAAAGGGTATATGGCCTTGATGTAAGCCCAGAAAGGGTTCTTGTAACGCAAGGGGTAAGTGAGGCGCTTTATTTTATAAACACGGTACTGATTGGAAGGGGCAGGAAGGCCGTTCTGTTTGCGCCTTATTATCCGTCATATATGCCATACCTGCGCGTAGCTGGAGGCAATGCAGTAATTGCTGACTGCAATGAAGATGAAAACTGGGAGATTGACATTGATGAACTGGAAAAAAGGATAAAGGAAAACAAAAACATAAGGTATATGCTTATAACAAACCCAAACAACCCAACTGGGGCAATACTACCAAGAAAAACGCTGGAGAGGCTTGCAACGCTTGCAAATGATTATGGGATATTTCCAATAAGCGACGAGATATATGATGAATTGGTGTTTGAAGGGAAGATAACAAGCTTTTCTGAGGTTGCAAAAGGCATGCCTTATATGATACTGAATGGGGCATCAAAGACCTTTGACGCTACAGGATTCAGGCTTGGCTATGCGCTTGTTCCAAACGATGACAAGAAAAGCGAAGAGCTGTATGCAAAAATGCTTGACCTTGCAAGAATGAGGCTATCAGTCAACACGCCAGCACAGTATGCCTATGCAGAGGGAATAAACAACATAAATGAGCATGACAAAGAGGTAAGCATGTTCAGGAATGAAATAAAAGAGAGAGTGCTTTATGTTGCTGAAGATGTAAACAAGAATGGCTACATGCATGCTGTAACGCCGATGAGCGCGTTTTATGTATTCCCAAAGCTTGACATGGAGAAGCTTGACTTTAAAGATGACAGGGAATTCACAAAAAGGCTATTAACTGAAAAGTATGTGCAGGTTACTAGGGGAAGCGGATTTGGAAAAGAAGGGCACATAAGGATAGTGTCGCTTGCAGACAAAGGCATACTTTCTGATGCACTTAACAGGATAGCGGACTTTTGCGAAAGGCACAAAAAGTGAAATTGATGGGCATTGAAGAGATTAGGGAAATAAGTGATAGGCTTTATGAGGATGTCATAAAGTACAAGGAGCTTATGAAGCCTATAGAGGTAGTGCTTATAAAGGGCACAAAAGAAGAGTATGACAGCATAGCAAAAAGCATGGTAGATAAAAAAACATTGATAAAACTCAATGAAAAAGAATATCCAAACTGCTACCTTTACAGGAGCGATAGAAATGATGTTGCAAGAAGCGAGGAAAATACCTATATATGCACAAAAATGAAAGATGAAGCAGGGCCTACAAACAACTGGGTTGAAGAAAGGGAAATGTATGAAAAGCTTGCTAGTATGCTTTCAGGGATAATGGAAGGAAAGGTTATGTATGTTGTGCCTTACCTGCTTGGCCCTGCCAACTCTCAGTTTTCAAGCTATGGGGTTGAGCTTACTGACAATCCATATGTTGTAATAAGCCAGATGGTAATTGCAAATGTTGGCAAGGATGCAATAGAAGGCATAAGAAAAGGAAATTATGTGCTTGGCATACAGGCTACAGGGACATTGGATCCTTCAAAAAAGTATATCGCCCACTTTCCTGAAAAGAAGCTCATAATAACAGTAAATTCTGCATATGGCGGCAATGCTTTGCTGAGTAAAAAAGGGCAGGCGTTAAGGATAGAGAGCTACCTTGCAAGAAACAAGGAGCTGCTTGTAGAGCACATGATGGCAATAGAGGTAATAAACCCAGATGGCAAGACATATGGCATAACAGGCGCATTCCCAAGCTCTAGCGGAAAGACAAACCTTGCAATGATAGAGCCGCCAAAGGATTACAAAGGCTGGGATGCAAGGCTCCTCAGCGATGACATAGCATGGATAAAGCTCATAGATGGCAAATTGATGGCTACCAATCCAGAATATGGCTTCTTTGGCGTTGTCCCTGGCACAAATGAAAAAACGAATGCAAATGCATTAGAGGTAATGAAGCATGATACAATATTTACAAATGTTGCTTTAGATACAAAAAACAATACGCCATGGTGGGAGGGAAAAACAGAGAAGATGCCTGATAGCATAGAAGACTGGCAGGGCAACCGCCATTTTGAAGGCTATGCGGCGCACCCAAATTCAAGGTTTACCTCCCCTATAAGCCAGTATCCAAAGCTTTCAAAGGCATATGGTTCAAAGACTGGCCTTGAAGTAAATGCAATCTTGTTTGGCGGTAGGAGGAGCACGCTAGTGCCTCTTGTTTATCAGGCATATAGCATGGAGCATGGTATACTTATAGGGGCAATGCTCAGGGCCGAAAGCACCGCAGCAACTACAGGCAAAATAGGCGTAATAAAAAATGACCCAATGGCCATGAGGCCTTTCTGCGGCTATAATATGGCAGATTATTTTGACCATTGGAGAAAGGTTCTGCTTAATGCAAAAAATAAGCCATTGTTCTTCAATGTAAACTGGTTCAGAAAAGGCAGGGATGGAGCTTTCCTCTGGCCAGGGTTTGGGGAAAACATGCGCGTCATAAAATGGATTACAGAAAGAATTGACGGCAAAGCAGAGGCAATTGAAACGCCAATAGGGTATGTGCCAAGCAAGGAAAGCTTTGACAAGGGCAGCATAAGCGATGGTGCATTGGAAGAGCTCCTTGAAATAGACAGAAAAGGCTGGATTGAGGAGCTGGATGCGGTAAAGCCTTTCTTTGATGCATTTGGAGAACGCATGCCTAAATGGCTTTGGGATGAATATTATAAATTAAGAGACAGGCTAATTTCGTGGTAACTTGGATCCAGAGATAAGCATAATAATACCTACATATAATGAAGAGAAAAACATAGGCAGGCTTTTGGAATCCATAGAAAGGCAGAGCTTCAAAAATTATGAGGTAATTGTAGTAGATAGCAACAGCGAAGACAATACAGTTGAGATTGCAAAAAGGTACAATGCAAAGGTTATAAATGAAAGCAGGAGGGGAGTAAGCATAGCAAAGAACAGAGGGGCAAAAGAGGCAAAAGGCAGCATACTTTACTTTATTGATGCAGATACAGAGCTTTTTGAAAACACGCTTGAAAACATAAAAGCGGCATTTGATGGCAACACCGCATGCGCATCTGGCCCTATATATCCATTGGAAAATACAGGCATATCTATAAGGCTTTGGTACTTCTTCAACTTTGTAATACTTGTAAAGGCTTCAAAGAAAATTGGAAAGCCTTCATTTGTTACACCCAATCTTTCAATAAGGGCAGACATATTCAGAAAGGTAAACGGCTTTAATGAATCAATGAAAACCTATGAAGACTGCGATCTGTCAATAAGGGCCAGTAAGTATGGCAACATGGTTTATTCAAAAGGCATAAGAATAAAATCAAGCGCGCGTAGGATACTGGCATGGGGGCTTCCTAAATACATAAGATTTACTGCAAGCAATAGCTATAGGTATTACATAAAGGGCAAGCCTCGATCTGACTATGAGCCGATAAGGGAGTAACTGCCAAAAGTATTATCTAAAGCTGAGATTTCCTTCAACGTTGATACATTTAGCAGCACTAACGGGGGAAAAGCCGCGCTTTTATTACCTTCTCTTCTTTAAACTCCCTTATGAAATAGTATACAATAAGCAGAGCTATAAGCATTGCAACCCCTATGCTCAAAGCCTCCCTTGGCATGCTCATTATTATGGCAATGAGCAGGATGCTTGCTATTATTGTAAGGTATGGATAGGCTGGCAGCTTGAATGCAGGCTGCTTTGCATTTACACCGGCCTTTTTGCTAATCCTTCTGAAATGGACAAGCGCAAGCCCTACTATCAGGTATGAGAAAAGCAGGCCGAAGTTGCTTATTGCCGTTATTATGTATATGTCACCAGAAAATAGCATGAGCACTGCAATCACTGCAGTTATTATTACGCCGTTGATTGCAACATCCGAATGTTTATTGTATCTTTCAAAAAGCCTAGGGGCTAGCCCATCTTTGCTTATCTGGTACAGTATCCGTGAAGAGGTTAAAATCATTGCCAATGCAGCAGATGTGGTTGCAAACAATGCGCCTATGTCTATAAGTATTGAAAGCGCATAGGGGGCATGGGCATATTGAAGTGCAAATGCAAGCGGATCCCCTGAAGCTTTGTATACGCTTGAAGGCGCAAGCAAAAGCATTGCAACTACAACCATTATATAAACAGCCATGCTTATCAGGACTGCATATATAATAGCCTTGCTAGCGCCTTTTGCGCCTCCGGCTATCCTTGATGTAAAGGTTGTTATGCCTTGGAAGCCCGAATAAGCAAAAAACACAACCATGCTTGCCTCAAAGATTGCAAGTATGCCGCTTCTGCTTGATTGCGTTGAAAAATAAGACATGGAAAAGCTCTTGGTAGTTAATGCAATAACCACTGCTGCTGCGATGAAGATAAAAAGTACTGCAAGCTTTACTATAACAAAAAAGAAATCCGCATCAACGGCCTTTTTTATCCCTTTAAGGTTAAGCACAGTCAAAGCCGCTATCTCAAGTATTGCAAACAATATGGGCGTGCCTATGCCAAGCAATGAATGTAGATAGGAACCAAAGCCAAGGGTTATTACAGAAACTGAGGATGCAAAGCTAAAATATAGCAATATGCCGCTAATAAAGCCCAGCTCGCTTCCGAATGCCTCATAGGCATAGGAATAACCGCTCCCTTTTTTATATGGCATAAGTGAAGTAAGTTCGCTGAATTCCATTGCTATAATTACAGCAAGTATGCCTATTATTATAAATGCCAGCAATGCATTTGCCCCTGCCAATGCAATTGCAGTGCCACTTAATACAAATATCCCGGAGCCTATTATGGCGCCTAAGCCTACAGCAGTGGCCCTGCCAATGCTTATCTTGCTGTTTTCCATGAAAATCACAGCTGCAAATGCACCTTATTTATTTTCATTTAATGTTTTTATTCGTTGCTAGAGGCAATAGCAAAAATGTCAAACAGGAATGCCAAGCAGCTTTATAAGCACAACAGTGCCTGCACCAGGCAGGCCAAAAATTGCTATAGGTACGAGAAGCTTTAAGCTAAGCTTTATTCCTAGATTGAAGAAATAATTCAGCAGAATTATAAGTATTACGCCAAGTATGCTGTTTACTATGATCCCTATAACAAGCTTTACAAAAAGCTTTGTTATCTTCAGAAGTACAAATAATGCAACTGCAATTGCAAGTATTATTATTATCTCGCTGGCAATGCCGCTTATTGCTATCATAATTGGCTTTCTGCATTAAATAATAAAAATATATGCATCAAAGCTTCATTTTTATATCATAGATATGCAATGCAACAGGCATTGCTACCTGCATTATGCAAATATTGAATTGCATTAAAAAATTGAAGAAACTATGCAAATGCATGCAAATGCATGCAAATGCAAAATTATAGAAAAGCTTTTTAAACATATTGGCAATAAAAGATAGTGTGGTATACCTGGATGAGAAGAATGAATCCAAATGCGGTCAAACCCGAAGATTTAGAAAAGGTTCGGTCTTTTCTAAGAAAGAAGGATGTTGAATTTGCATTTGTTGGCGGAGCTGCATGGATGGAAAGCATAGGCAATGTTAGCAATAGCCTCTGCATAGCCAGCGATGTTGACATCCTGCTTGTAAAGGGAGATATAAAGGCAATAGAAGAAGCATTTAGCGAAAGCAGCGAAAGGCACGGGCTGGTAATGTCAATAAAGCTTCTTAGCCATGATATGAATGTAAAGACTGCGCCTTTTGAGGCATTCTCGTTCAAAGAAGCAGGCATTGATGTATTTACAATGGATACAGGAATAGGGCCAATACCAATAAATGAAGAAAGTTTAGTAAAAAAAGGCAATGGATACGCGCTAAAGCCTTCTGCACTTATAGCAACATTTGTAAACCCTCTTGCAATAACAGATGAAAGAATAAAAAAGGCAGCCACACTTATTTTTTCATTAAAAAATGAAGAGATAGAAAAGGTTGCATATGAGAGCCACGCATTAGTGCTTAAGAGCGCAGAAAGGGTAAAAGATGCAATTGTTAGGGATGAAAAGCTAAGGAAAGACCCAAATTTTAAGGATTACCTTGAGGTATATATAGGCAAAACGCCGAAGAGGATAGAGATACTTTCAAGGAAGCTAGTGAGGATAGCAAATGCCCTTGGCTTGAAAGATGCAGAAGGCAACGAAGAAAAGCTTAAGAGGTACATAAGGACTTTTGATAGCATAAAAACAGAAGCAAAAGATAAGTTACCTTCTTATAATTGAGCTGCCAAGTATAGTGCCGTTGCTGCTTAAGGCCACCTGCAAAATCTCATTGGAATTTACAGACGAATAGTTTATAAGCCAGTAGTAACCAGCTGGATTTTGCTGCGATGTGTTGAATGCCTTCACTGCATGCGCAAATGTTTTGTTGTAGCCGTTTGCATTTATATATGAAACAAGCGGCGCATAAGACCTGTTTAACGGCACGGCTGCAGCTATCTCCGGAAGCGTTATCAGCCCTTCAGAAGGGCTGCCTGTCCTATTCATAAATTCAGCATAAACAAAGCAGGTGCCTCCTTCATAGGCAGTATAAACAGCAGATGTTACATTTACAAGCCCCATTGCAGGGTAGTCATACTGTATTGTCTTTATATATGGGCATGGGCTGGATTCACCCTTTATAAGCTCTAGGTATATGTTCCAGCTGTTCTTATGCACTGAAGAGTTAGTGACATTTATTATTGTTATGTTTGCCCCAGGCAGCTTTTGCTGCAGGTCATTTATTACCATTGAAATGGCTGCGCTTTTAGTATACGAAGGCTGGTTAGCTGAATAGTTTAACACAAATGGCAATGAGCATGCAGCAGCGATTATTACAAACAGTACTACAATCTTAGCAAGCAAATCCATTGAATCATTGCCATTGTATTATTGCATAGCATATTGCGTAGCAATAAATTACATAAGTATATAAAGCAACATATAATTTTATAGCTTTATGTAAAAAGGCAAAATCAATTATTGCTTATGCAACAGATGCAAAATGACAGACATGGCAGCGGCAAGCACCTCGTTGCCATTGCCATTATAGGAAATGGAATAAAAGGCATTTGGGAAAATGCCTTTGTAGCTGCCTTCTGGCGCAATTAGGTAAACAGCATCTACATCCCCTGCTTCGCTTGCTTTTTCATATTTGCTAACTATGCTGTATTCCCTTGCCTTTTCCAAATACTTTGTCTGAATGCCATTGCCGTTCTTCTCTGTGTCTACAAGCGCAAGCTTTATGCCTAGCTTTGCAGCAAGCACTACAAAAGATTTTGCAGTGTTGGATGACAATTCACCTGCCACAAGGAGCTTGCTTACCTCTTTTCTAGACTTCAGCAATGCATATATGTCAGCAAATGCAGCTATTGGGCTTCCCTCCTGGCTTGAAAACTGGAGCACTGGCTTGTGCTCAGGAAGCTTTGGGCTCCCATCTGACAAAAATGATATTATAAGGTCGTAAGAGCCCAGCGCACGCACATTTTTAGGAGAAAGCATTGAAGCAATGCCCCCAAGCCTTTCAACTGCTTCACTAAAAATGTGTGCATCAGCCTCGCAGCAATCATAGACAATTGCAACTTTTATAGGAAGCTTAAAGCTTTTGCCATTAAGTATCTCGCCTATTGAGCCAATTATGGAGCTTACATCCTCTCTAGAAAGCTCATGCAGGTCTATGACAGGCATTCAACCGCCAAATATCAAGCCAAGCCCGCTTTCTGCCTTTGAATGCAGGTCATCTATGTAGCTTATAACCTGCTTCTCAACATCGCTGCCTGCACGCTCTATGCCAGGAAGCAGCTTTTTTAGTTTTTCATCGGCTTTTGTAAGAAAATCATCAGTTGCCTTTAGGTATAAGTAGCACTTGGCTGGATCCATTGAAAAGGTATCCCCATCAACAATCTGGTATTCCTGCCTCGCAAATATTACATCAAAATAAGGGTCATTTTTCTTAAGCTCCTCGATCTTTGACTTTGCATTTGCAGCTTTTGAATCTTCTTTGGGTATTATCTCAGGGTCAAGGTAAGGGTCATAAGCCAAGATCTTTTCAAGCTTGGCCTTGTCATCCTTATTGCATATGTATACATGCACAGGCATTTACTCGCCCTGGAGCCTTGCATTGACTATTCCTTCCCTGCCTGGGCTGTTTGTAACAATAGCCTTTCCTGCCTCAGTATTTATAAGCGTGCCTTTTGTTATAATATTAAGCCTTGCGAAGTTCCTGTTATCCTTGGATTCAAGAACTCCCTTTATCCTTACCTTTTTCATACCTTCATGAGTAAGGACATTTGCAAATGCGGCTTTCTTCAGCACCACTCCTTGCTTGCCACCGCGCATGCGTATGTGTTTTATAACATCCTTGTCTCCCATTTTAGTGGCAGAAAAATAGCCGCCTATGTTCCTCCTTTTCTTGTCCATAAACTTAACCTTATGCTTGCCATTACCTGAACTCTTGGTTTTTGATGGGCCATGATATTGCGTGCCAAACTGACTCATATTATCACTATATCAAGCTTTGTTGCCTGCTTAGCTACTGCTTTATCGTTGACCATAATAGGCAGCGATAAAACCTAATGCATTAGCAACTGCATGCATATTCAGCATGCTTGAATATATATAGGACAAAAAAACATATAAATGCAACTGGCGTATCTATATTGATGCAGTTGCTTTATGCCTTATGGCCCATAAGCGGCATTGATTGCTTTAAAATTTTTTATTAACCCAACAACAACGCCCATGATGCATGCAAGCCAATGCAATGGCATAAAGATTAGCCTGGCAGGTATAAATGCCTGTGAATAAATTCCAAATACCTAGCCAGAAAGCATGCATTATATGCCATAGCATTATCCATTATGCAGTATTACATTTATAAAGTTTCAAGCATCAATCTAAATTGTGTCTAAAGCAAAACAATGGCAAAATTTGGATTGCTTGGCATTGCATAACATGGCATTGCATAAAGATTGATAAGTAAAAATAGTAATAGGTAAAAAATAAGGTGTATCGATGGCAGATGCAGAATATGACTTAATAATTGCAGGAGGAGGAATGGCTGGGCTAGCGGCAGCTGTTTCTGCGTCAAAGCTCGGCATAAAGGCAATTCTCTTAGACAGGAATAAAAAAGAAGAGGCAGGTAAGAAAACGAATTGGGGGTGGGTCTGCGGAGACGCAGTAGCAAAGGCACACCTTGATTTTGTAAAGGAGCATACAGGCTTGGCCTTCTCAGAGCCGGAGATAAACATGGTGCTTAACAAGATATATGTATTGTCTCCAGATTTGGAATCAAAATACCCTTTTGAAGGGGAAGGGGCAATTCTAAACAGGCCTTTGTTTGAACAGAAGCTGCTCAATGCTGCGCTGAAAAATGGTATTGAATACGAGCCAGAATTTGAGGTCGAAGGACCTATAATAGATGGCAACAAAGTTTCAGGAATATATGGAAAGGATAGAAACAAGAAAGATACAAAGATAAAGGGAAAAATAGTCATAGATGCACTAGGCATGGCTACTACGCTAAGGAGGAAGCTGCCGGAAAATGGCTATGTTGACAGAAATGTTGATATAGATGACCTTGAATCTACTGGAAGGTATATATATACATTTAAGGCAGACCACAATGATGACCGCTTCTATGACCCAAACAATGCGCTGATACACCTTAACCAGATTGCGGCACCTGGAGGCTATGGATGGGTATTCCCAAAAAAAGGCAGCAAGGTAAATATTGGCATAGGGGTGCAGAAAACAAGTCTTGAACTAAGAAACAGCAGGCTCGGCAAAAAGGATACGCTGCACTCGCTTATGGACGAATATGTAAAAAGCAACCCAGTGATAAAGGATGTTGAACTTGACAACGAATTTGGCAACGGCATGGGATACTGGTCTGTAGGGGTAAGGAGGCCTATTGAAAGCATGGTATTCAATGGCTATATGGGTGCTGGAGACAGCATGATGATGCCTAACCCAGTAAGCGCTGGCGGAATAGGGCCGTCACTTTCTGCAGGGGTGCTCGCTGCGGAAACCGCTTACAAAGCGTTGGGAAGTGGCAATACAGGCATAGATGGCTTGTGGAGCTACAATATAGAGTTCAACAGGGTTTATGGAAGCAAGACAGGAGGCCTGGAAGTCTTTAGGATATATCTACAGTCATTGAATAATGAGAACATTAATTATGGCATGAAGAACTTTGTAAGCAGGGATGAGGCTGAGAACCTGACTTATGGCAGGCCGGTTGAGCTTAGCTTCGCAAAAAAGGCAAAGCTTGTGCTTAAGGCTGCAACAAATGTCCGTGCATTTTCCAACCTGGTATTTACGGTAAGGGAAATGAGGGCAATGAATGAGTTATACGCAAGATACCCTGAAACACCTGAAAAGTTTGCCGCATGGAAAGCCAAGGTAAAAACGGAAATAGAAAAAGCAAAGGAAAGGCTTAAGCCCAATCCAGTATAAGAAATCCAGTATATGGATTATAAATTATGGCGTAAAACCCAAAACAATATGCTTAAGCAATAGAAGCTACACCAAGCTACCGGGTTTGGGACAAAAGTCAACTATTCTAGCC
>JABEBW010002977.1_pt1 | contig 22112 bp, 23 predicted proteins | sample 7245961 | NCBI WGS metagenome assembly JABEBW01 (sample SAMN14506364, study PRJNA622280) | hot springs metagenome | biome: hot spring [ENVO:00000051]|acidic hot spring [ENVO:00002120]; feature: spring [ENVO:00000027]|sediment [ENVO:00002007]; material: sediment environment [ENVO:01001048]...
ATTTTTAAATTTGAATCAGTATATCCAACATTTACTCCTATCCAAATCAATTTTGACTCTTTCATGCACCTTTTTTGAATTGTTGGCCAAAAAGGCAACTATGTCCGTTCCTTCTCTTACAAGATGAAAAAGAGATCTCCTTGAATCGATTGGATCTATGGATTCTATGATGAATTCTATGCCCTTGTCCGACTCAAAAACAGCATCTGGTCTAAATGCAAGTATCTTACCTTCGGGTACATCAAACAAATTCTTGACGGTATTCAATCCAAGTGGAGACATTAAAACCGCCACATCAAGGTTTACGGGGTTATTGTAAACTTTCATGGTTAGATCATGTTGGACGATCTTACCATCGATGATGATGGCGACATGATCGGAAATTGCAAGCGCATCAACAACATCTGAAACCACAAGTATGTAAGTTTTCCCGAGGCTAAGAAGGTTTTTTTTGAGATCCGCTCTTACAAATTGCTTTTGATAAGCATCAAGCCTTGAGAATGGTTCATCGAGCATCAAAATATCGAATTCTCTCACAGTTTCTCTCGCAAAAGCCGTTGCCTGTTTAAGCCCTTCAGGAAGAGCCTTAGGCATGAAAGGAAGGCTTTCCTCAAGTCCTCCGTCGATTTCACGCGCTCTTTTTCTAACTCTTTCACTTATTTTAACTTTATCAATTTTCTTGATGCTTAAAGGAAAAGAAATATTTTTGAAGGTATTCATGTGTGGAAAGAGAGCGTATTCTTGAAACATCATTGCCATTCGTCTCAGATGCGGTTGAAAGTGAGACATATCGACCCCTTCAAGAATCACAGATCCCTTTGACGGTATTAAACCACAGATAGCCCTTAAAAGTGTTGATTTTCCAGATCCAGAAGGCCCGAGAATCGCAAGTACGTTTCCTTTATCGACAGAAAGATTAAGGGGTCCAAGTTTGAAATTTCCGATTTGCGCTTCAAGATTCTTGATTTGGAGGTATTCCATTTCAATCACCTCACCTTTTCTCTTAAAGCTTCAGGCAATAAGGAAAAAAACACCGGATTTCTTTCACACATTGACTGAAGTATCTCAATAAGTTCGGGATGATCTTTTGCTTTGCTTGAAATGGCCTTCAATACCTCCTCGTCGTCTGAATAAGAAAGATTTAACGCTATATCGAAAAGAAATTCTTCCATGTAAGGGTCATTTTCAAATTCGTAAAGCAGATAATTTTGGGAATCTTTGAAGCCAACTTTTAAGAGAGCACCATGAACTATTAAGGCTTCTTTTTCATTTTCGACTAAATTCAGCATGTTTTTAAGGGCGTCTATTGCCCCCTTGCATCTTTTATCTCCGATTAAATCCGCTATGTAATAAATGCCAACATTTTTTTCATCTTTTTTCATCTCAATGTTAAGTCGTTCAATCAATTGTTTGCAACAATCAAGTTCTTCAAGCGCATCTACGGCAATATCCGCGATTTGAGGATCTCCTTCGAAAAGCAAGTCGATGAGTATGGGAATTGCCTTTTCTCCCTTTTCTTCAATTATTCTCCTTACAATCTGATCTTTTTCTTTCAATCTCTCTTGCTCCTATCTTAAAAGTCAGGGATTTAAAAGACACGGCAATATCAACATCTTCAATTTCAACATCATTCAATTTGAGTTTTGTCGGTGCGAAATTGAGTATCCCCTTTATGCCGGCTTTTACCAAAGCCTCTGCAACACTTCTTGCCTCCGAAGCCGGTACGGCTATAACACCTATTTCGATATCAAGTGATTTTACCTTTTCTTCTAATTCATTCATCGAGTAGACTAAAATACCTCTTTCTCCTATTTTTTTACCAATCTTTGAGGTATTCCTATCGAAAAATGCAACTATGTTGTATCCTTCCTTGAAAAACTCTTTATGATTTGCAAGTGCCGTACCTATATTCCCTGCCCCGACAATACAAATATTCCACGTTTTATTTATTCTCAAAACATTTTCGAGGGATAACCTGAGTTCCTTAAGATTATAGCCTGTTCCGCGTTTTCCAAATTCTCCAAAATATGAAAGATCTTTTCTTATTTGACTTGGCTTTAAGGCAAGTCTTTCACCAAGTTCTTGTGAAGAGGTTATATCTTTTCCCTCTGAAATCAAAGAGGCCACACACCTATGATAAAGAGCGATTCTTTTCGAAACGGGACCAGGAATTTTCATGATCTTCCCCCTTACACAACTATATTCACAATTCCTCGGCAAGATGTGGAATGAACGGAGAAAGGCACGGTACTAATTTATGTGCAAATTCATTCAAAAGCCCAACGTTTAAATCTTTTTCAGGAGTAGACTTGACATAATCGGAAAAAATGTTGACAAGTTCCATAAAACTACTCACGACTGTGTTAAACCTAAAGTCTCCTTCTATGTCATTGGTTATCTTTTTCAAGGTCATGTGAAGTTTTCTTCTTATTTCGTATTCTTCATCGCTCAAATCTCTTTTCGTCTCTGTGCTTTTTTCTATTAAAGGTAGAATAAATTCAAAGAGATTCCAAAGTTTGACGATGAACCTATAGACACCTTCAATACCAGACTCTAACCATTCCGCATCTTTTTCTGGCGGACCCATGAAGAGTATGTAAAGTCTTAAAGTATCTGCACCGTATTTTTCCACCATCTCATCTGGAGAAACAACATTTCCCTTTGATTTTGACATTTTAGCACCGTCTTTGTATATCATGCCTTGAGTAAAAAGATTTTTGAACGGCTCATCGAAAGAAAGATATCCTCCATCCCTCAAAACTTTGGTTATGAACCTCGAATACAGCAGATGAAGAATCGCATGTTCAACGCCACCGATGTATTGATCGACGGGCAACCACTCATCAACATCTTCTTTTATAAATGGCCTATCTTTTTCTTTGGGATTGACGTACCTTAGATAGTACCAAGAAGAATCAACAAATGTGTCCATTGTGTCACTTTCTCTTATCGCAGGGCCGCCACATTTGGGACACGTTGTGTGTAGAAATCTCTCATCGTACGAGAGGGGCGATCTGCCAGTTGGATCAAATTTGACATCTCTTGGCAGTCTTACAGGCAAATCTTTCTCTGGCACTGGTACAATTCCACATTTGTCACAGTAAACTATGGGAATAGGAGCACCCCAGTATCTTTGTCTCGATATCAGCCAATCACGCAACTTGTAATTTACGGTTCTCTTTCCAATCTTTTTTTCCTCGAGATACGCTATTATCTTATCCATTGCTTCTCTATTTTTCATGCCACTGAAAGGTCCTGAATTTTTGAGAATTCCGTCTCCATCGTAAGGAAGTTGATTACCGCCTTCAACAACTTCTCTTATGGGAAGAGAGTATTTTTTCGCGAAGGCATAGTCTCGCGCATCATGTGCTGGGACAGCCATTATGGCGCCAGTACCGTATTCATAGAGTATGTAATTGGCAACGTATATGGGTATTTCTTCGCCGTTTACGGGATTTATGGCATGGGTACCCAAAAATACTCCTTCTTTTGGAGCATCGGCGGAAAACCTTTCAAATCTATTTTCGGTTGAATTTATCTTTGTGAGGAATTCTTCAACTTCGTTTTGCTTTGAAATCGACGTTAATTCTGAAAGCAATGGCGATTCTGGTGCCACGGCCATGAAGGTAACACCCCAAAGTGTGTCTGGCCTTGTCGTGAAGATCTTCAAAGTTTTCCCGCTTTCTTTGATCTTGAAGGTAACTTCGGCACCAATGCTTTTTCCTATCCAATTTCTTTGCATGATTTTAACGTTATCTGGCCAACCTGTTAATTTGTCTATAAAGGCATCGAGTTCTTCAGCGTAATTGGTTATCTTGAAATACCATTGATCGAGTTGTTTTATGACAACAGGAGTTCCGCATCTTTCACACTTTCCATCGACTACTTGTTCGTTGGCGAGTACAGTTTTGCACGACGGACACCAATTCACAGGACCACTTTTTTTGTAAGCAAGTCCTCTTTCGTAAAGTTTCAAGAAGATCCACTGCGTCCATTTGTAATAACTTTCTTCAAACGTTATAGTTTCTCTGTCCCAATCATAACTTATTCCAAGTTTTTTTATTTGATTTCTTATCGTTTTTATGTTTGATCTTGTCCAATCTTCAGGGTGGATGTTGCCATGCGCTATAGCGGCATTTTCCGCAGGCAAGCCAAAGGAATCGTATCCAAAAGGATTCATAACGTTGTATCCACGCATCCTTTTGTAACGAGATACGACATCTCCTATTGTATAGTTTTTAACATGACCAACATGGAGAGTGCCCGATGGATAAGGAAACATGACAAGAGAGTAGTATTTCGGTTTATCCGAATGATTTGGAGTATGAAAGATCCCACTTTCTTCCCATTTTTTTTGCCATTTCGATTCTATCTTTTCGTGATCGTACATTTAAACCTCCTTTACATCGAGCCTTTCGGTATCAGACCATAAAGATTCTATATCGTAGAATTCTCTCGCACTCTTGGTGAAAATGTGAACCACTATATCTCCACCGTCCACTATCATCCAATCGTGATCGTCGCTTTTGTCGTAAAAGATTATCCTGTGATTGTGCGATTTGAAAATGGCAAGAACCCTGTCCCTTATAGATCTCATGTTGACATTTGAATTTGCCGTTGCTATGATGAAGTAATCCGTTAAATAACTCAGTCCACGCATTTTCAAAACCACGAGATCCGGTTCTTCTTCTTTTAAAATCTCATCGCAAATCTCTCTTAATACTGACAAAAAGCCTTACCTCCTATTCAACAGTGACACTTTTAGCGAGATTTCTTGGCATATCTATGTTAAGATTTCTATCGTCAGCCACGTTGTAAGCAAAAAGCTGAAATGAAATGCCAACGAAGAAAGGATAGAGATAGCTTTCAACATCTGGCACTCTTATGACATCGTTAACAAGATTTGATACTTTTCGATCGGATGCACTTACGACTGCAACTACTCGAGCATTTCTCGCTTTAGTTTCAAGTATGTTGGATAGCATCTTGTCCTTTAAATCATCATCAACGGCGACAGCCATAACTGGAAATTTTTCGTCAAGCAAAGCGATAGGCCCATGCTTAAGTTCTCCAGCCTGGTATCCAACGGCATTGGTGTAACTTATCTCCTTGAGTTTCAGTGCACCTTCAAGTACTGATGGATAATTCATTCCTCTCCCTATGTACATGAAGTTTGAATATCCAACGTATTTATCTGCCACTTCTTTTATCGTGTTTCTTTGCGTGAGAATGAAATTATCGACAAGTTCTGGAAGATGTGAAAGTGCTTTTACCATTTCTGGATGTTCATTTCCGAACACAGAATCGATGTAAAGCGCTAAAAGGTAAAGGACGGTCAACTGTCCTATATATGCCTTTGTTGAAGCAACGCTTATCTCTGGGCCTGCGTTTATGTAAAGCGTTTTGTCAGACTCTCTTGTAAGTGTCGAGTCCACAACATTCGATATTGCCAGCACTTTACCGCCCAAAGATCTTATCAACCTCACGCTTTCAAGCGTATCGGCCGTTTCTCCAGATTGACTTATGGCCACGCTTAGCACTTTATCATCTACAAGCACATTTCTATACCTGTATTCAGAAGATACTTCAACCTCAACATCAAAAGGTCTAAGACGCTCAAAAAAGTATTTAAAGACCAATCCAGCATGGTAACTTGTTCCACACGCTATGACGTTTATCTTCCTTAAATTTTTGATGTAATCTTTCCAATCTTCCAATTCTTTTAGAAAAATTCTTTCACCCTTTATACGTCCAATCAAAGCATCAGATATAACTCGAGGCTCTTCGTAAATCTCTTTAAGCATGAAATGTTTGTATCCACCTTTTTCAGCGGATTTCTCATCCCAATCAATGTGCGAGAAACGTTTTTCAACAGACTTTCCAGAAATATCAAATATCTCAAAAGATCCCTTTTTTAGCCTTGCAATCTGGCCATCTTCTAAAAAAACAACGTTTCTGCTTAAAGAGATCAATGGAGTAACATCCGAAGCGCAGTAACTACCACGATCATTTGTTGTTATGACAAGTGGGCTTTTTCTTCTTGCGAAGATCATTTCATCTTTGACATCGGCATGAATCACTCCTATCGCATAGGTGCCCTCAAGATCGAGCAATGCCAACCGGACAGCCTCAAGTAAATCTCCCTTGAAATACTTTTCAATTAAATGCGCTATAACCTCCGTGTCAGTTTGAGAAATAAATTCGTGGCCTTCTGATATGAGTTCTTCTCTGAGCGTTGTGAAGTTTTCAATGATGCCGTTATGAACGACCGCTATTTTCTTTTGACAGTCCATTTGAGGGTGAGCATTTATATCATTCGGTATTCCATGAGTTGCCCATCTTGTATGGGCTATACCGACATTTATTTTTCGATCAAGATTTTCATTTAAGGCATATCGAAGCGTGTCAACCTTTCCAGTTTTTTTCTCGACAACAAGAGAACCATTATGAGAAAAGGCAATCCCCGCAGAATCATATCCCCTGTATTCCAACTTTTTCAAGCCATTTATAAGATCTTCTACCCTTCCATCACCTATAAATCCGTATATTCCACACATTCTAAACACTGTCCTTTATCATCTGAACGAGGCCGTTTTCTATTCCAGAAGCGGCGACATTCAGTGCATTGAATATGGCTTTTGAATCTGAAGATCCGTGTGCCTTAACGGCAACTCCATTAACGCCGAGCAAAAATGCCCCTCCGTATTTCCTATAATCAAGTGTCTCTTTGAATTTTTCAAAGGTTCCTTTCATCATAAGCGCACCAATCTTCTGAAAGAAACTCGAATTTTTGATCGATTGTTTGAGCATATCGGCAACGAACAAACCCACTCCTTCTGAAGTCTTCAAAACGACATTTCCATTGAATCCATCGCACACCACTACGTCCACATCTCCGTAAAAGACATCCCTACCTTCGACGTTACCGTAAAATGCATTACCAATTTTATCCTTCAAAAGTTCGTAAGCTTCTTTTATGGTGTCAGTTCCCTTTTCCACTTCTAAGCCCACATTTAGTATACCAACTTTTGGGTTATCTTTTTTCAAAACCTTTTTTGCATACGCAAGGCCCATTACGGCAAGGTGAACGTAGTGCTGCGGCTTGAGCGATAAATTTGCTCCTGCATCTATAAGAACTGTGCCTCCAACTTTAGACGGCATGACAGTCGCTATCGCTGGCCTTTCAATGCCTTCTATTCTGCCCAAAACAAATGTGCCAAGTACGAGTAAGGCACCGGTATTTCCAGCACTTAAAAACCCCTCTGCTTTTCCATCTTTAACGAGTTTTGCGGCAACGTTCATTGAACTTTCGGTAGCCCTTAGTATTTCCGTTGGTTTTTCACTCATGCCAAATTTTCCAGGCGCATTTACTATATCTATACCGGAGAAACCCTTTGGAATGAGTTTTTCTATTTCCTTTTCGTCTCCGACGAGTGTTACTTTGTTTTTAGTTTTCTCAACGAACAAAAGCGCCCCCTTTACTTCTTCGTAGGGAGCGTTATCTCCTCCAAATGCATCAAGCGCTATGTGCGCCAATATTGTCACTCCTTGACTTCAAGCACCTGTTTGCCGTTGTAATATCCGCATTTCATGCAAACATGGTGTGGGAGCATCGGCTCACCGCAATGAGGACATTTTGTAACCGTCACGTTCTTATTTCGGTAATAGACAGACCTTCTTCTGTTAGTTCTTGTAAGAGAAGGCTTTTTCTTTGGTACAGCCATTTTCATTCTCCTTTCGATTCAAAAAATATCTTTTTTTTCAAGACGTAAAATGGAGATTCACTTTCATCATCTTGCAATTGATCACACACGTGATCTGGATGTTCATTTAGATTGATTCCACAATGGGGACACAATCCTTTGCAATCAGGTTTACACAAAACTTTCATTGGTATTTCAAGGATTATTGCTTCGACAACTCTATCAGTCAGATCAAGGAATTCCATGTATGGATCGTAATAAAAGGTCCCAATTTCATCCATAACCTCTTCAATCTCTTTGACCTTTTCATTTGGTATATAAACATTCTCAACACTTCCGTTTATATCGATCTTAACAGGGTCGAGGCACCTGTCACATGGATGAATTATTTGAGTTCTAACATTTCCTTGAACGTATATTCTTCCCATCGAAAGTTCAACGTCTAAATCAACTTTAACTGGCATAGAATAAGGATAAACATTGCCTTCAACTTCAATTTCTTTCCAATCAAGTGTTTCATAGATTTTTATTTTTTGTTCGTGCTTTAAAGTTTCAAATTTTATCTTTAACATGATATCCACCTTGGCGTGCCCGGGGAGATTTGAACTCCCGATCTATAGATCCGCAGTCTATCGCTCTATCCAGCTGAGCTACGGGCACAACTGGCGGAGAGAGTGGGATTTGAACCCACGGTGGGAAAATCCCACGCTTGCTTAGCAGGCAAGTGCCTTCGACCGCTCGGCCATCTCTCCAATTAAGTTCACTTTAGAAGTATATCACAAAAACAGCGATCACTCAAGATCACGAATTGACAATTTAGAATTGAAAATTGAAAATGTATGCCACATGCCATTTGCTGTTTTTTAATTGGCTCCGACATGTGCCCCTTCGGAAGCTGGTCCTCGCTTTGCTGCGGAGGCTTCCTCACGGGCAACATGTCCTCCGTCAAATTACCACTCACTAATCCCTAATGTCTAATCCCTAATCCCTGTCTTTGTTTTTACTGATCACTCGTCACGCGTTACACGTCACTGCCTTTGCTATAGGCCATATGCTATAAGCGATGCGCCGTTTTGTGATCGGCTTCGGCAGGCACCCTCTCGATGTCTGGTCCTCGCTGACGCTGCGGAGGTCATCTCGAGGGCATCCTGCCCTTTGCCAACTTACCACTCACTAATCCCTAATCTCTGTATTTGCTATTCGCCATAGGCTATATGCCATGCGCTATAAGCCATGCTATACACACACGGGATTTAAAAAGGTTTAGTATATGGTATAATTTTAATATTCAGATAAAAAAAGCATCGTATAATCGGAGATGAAAAATGAAAATAGCCGTTATAGGATATTCGGGCAATGTAGAGGAAACTCCTGTAAGGCAACTTAAAGAGATATGCGAGGAACTTGGACAGAAAATAGCCTTAAAGAAGCATATCTTGATCAATGGAGGAACGGACGGAGTAATGGAGATTGTCTCTCGAGCGGCAAAAAATGCTGGAGGAGAGGTTATAGGCATAGTTGCGGGAACGGAAAATGGAAATAAACATCTCTCTTTTGAAGTTAAAACGGGAATGGATTCATCGATGAGATCTGTTTTGATGATGTACAACGTCGATGGCGTTATAAGTGTGGGGGGAAAAGCAGGGACAGGACTTGAACTTTTTTCTGCGTATTTGTTGAGGGTCCCAATAGTACTCCTGAGGGGCACTGGCGGATGGACAGACAGAATAGCCGGCATTTTAGTTGAGGGAAAATACCTTGATGAAAGAAAATTGATCGAAATCAAAAGTGCGTGGAACGTTGATGATGCAATTGAAATGGTTGAAAATTCGAAAAGGAGATGATCTCTCCTTTTTATTCTTCTTTATAAGGAGGTAGGTAATGGTGAAAAGGGTAATTGTGATTTTGCTGATCGGTGTCCTTGGCCTTGTTTCAGTTTCATTGGCTCAAAAAACGGAAGTTATTTTCTGGGAAGCCATGGAAGCAAAACTTGGCACAACTCTTCAAACGATAACAGATCTTTTCAACAAAGAAAATCCCGATATTGAGGTGAAACTTGTTTTCGTCGGGAACGGCGATCAACTTGACTCGAAAATTTTGGCGGCAGCACAAGCGAAGACTCTTCCAACAATGGCTCAGGTGTATCCAGCGTGGGCAGGTTCTCTTGTGGCTCAAGGTGTTGTAACACCCATAGATTCTTTCTCAGATTTTTCTTCTGTTGCATCGCAACTTTATCCATCGATAATAGATATGAGTAAGATAAATGGGAGAGTATACACCCTGCCATTCAATCAAAGTATATACGTCCTTTATTACAGGCCCTTGATGCTCCAAGAGGCTGGTATAAATCCTCCAAAAACGATGGAAGAACTTGCAGAAGATGCTAAACTCTTGACGGTTACTCAAAATGGTAAAACGGTAAGATACGGCCTCGGATTTAGAACTACTTACGGTGTTTTGACTGCCGTTGCAAGACAATTCGGTGGGGGCAAATACATAACCCCCGAAGGCTCTTTGATAATAAATTCTCCCCAAAACGTTGAGGCTCTTACTTTCCTTGTGAATCTCGTCAAAGAAGGTTATGCTTACGCGAAATTCGATTATTTCGACAACGAACTCACAACTTCCTCCGTTGCCATGTTGATAGGAGAAGGAGCAGATCTCCCATTTGATCTTTCAGATATTGCTGGTCAAAAGGATGGCCTTGAGATGGCATCTTTCCCAGTTGGAACAAGCAATCAAACATCACCGTTATTTAGAGGGCAGACTTTGGTGATCTTCAACACGGCAAGTGAAGCACAGCAGCAGGCTGCATGGAAGTACATCAAATTTTTGCTTACGCCTGCCGTTCAGATTTACTGGGCAATGAACACGAATTATTCGCCTCTTAATAAAACTGTCGTCAATCTTGATCAATGGAAATTGTTCGTCCAAAGTACTTCTTACAATCCATCGGCAATAGCAGAGGGACTTGCAAATGGGATTTCTTACTCTGAAAATCTTCCTTGGTGGCCAAGCGTCATAGACAACATTCGAACAGCCGTTGAAAATGCCGTACATTTCACCATGACACCACAACAGGCCCTTGATTGGGCACAGCAGCAATCCGTAATTGTTCAACAAAAATACCTCGGCAAATGAAGGGAGTGATTTGAATGAAAAAGTTAACGATCTTGGTCTCTGTACTTTTAATAAGTCTCTTCTTTTCGGTTTCAGTCTTTGCACAACCCGTGGTTGTGACGTTCTGGGAGGGAATGGGCGCCAAACTCGGCACGACGCTTCAGACGATAACTGACCTTTTCAACAAAGAAAATCCAGACATTCAAGTTAATTTAGTTTATCTTGGAAGTGGAAACGAAGTTGATTCCAAACTTTTGACGGCCTTGGCAGCAAATACTTTACCAACCATGGCTCAGGTAAAAGGACCTTGGGCTGCAGAGCTTTTTTCTAAGGGTGTCTTAGCGCCACTCTACGAATTTCCAAATTTTACAGAAGTGGCAAGTTCAATTTACGCGCCATTGCTTGTTTCAGGTACTTTTAACGGCAAAATTTACACTTTGCCATTCAACAGAGATATATTCGATCTTTTCGTAAGACCTCAAATGTTTGAACAAGCAGGACTTACTTACCCAAAGACAATGCAAGAAATGGCCCAAGATGCAAAGCTTTTAACGGTTGTTCAAAATGGCAAAACTGTAAGATACGGTTTAGGATTCAGGACAACTTATAGGCAATTCACGGCAGTGGCATATCAATTCGGTGGGAGTTACATAAGTCCAGATGGCAAAATAACGATAAATTCTCCTCAAAATGTTGCTGCCTTGACATATCTTGTCAACCTTGTAAAAGAGGGGTATGCTTACGCAAAATTCGGTTATTTCGATAACGAACTCACGACATCTTCTGTTGCAATGTTGCTTGGCGGTAGTGCCGAATTAACATATGACCTTTCGGATATAGCAGGTCAGTCAGATGGTCTTGTGATGGTACCAATTCCTTCTGACGTGACATTTAAACCGATGCTTCACGGCCAAAACATAGCGATCTTTAACACCGCAACTGAAGCACAACAACAGGCAGCATGGAAATACCTCCAATTCCTTTTGAGCCCTGCCATTCAACTTTATTGGGCAGTTCAAACGGGGTACATTCCAGTCAACAAACAGGTTGCCGATCTTCCAGAATGGAAAAACTTTGTTGCTCAAAACCAAAACGGAATTGGAGCCATAATGGTTGGGCTTGATCAATCTCAAGATTACGCTCCAAACCTTCCATGGTGGACAAACGCAAGAGATGCTATAAGGACGGCCTTTGAGAATGCCATTCATATGACGATGACACCACAGCAAGCCCTTGATTGGGCACAGCAGCAGGCTGAACAAGCATATGAAACTTATAACGCAAAATGAAAGGTAGGCCTTTTGGCCTACCTTTTTGGTGGTGAATAAATTGAACAAAAAAAGTAATTACATAGTCGGTTATCTTTATCTCATACCAGCACTTGTAATCTTTATACTCTTTACCTATTGGCCAGCCATATATTCATTTTATCTGAGCTTTTTTAACACCACCACAAGTACAGGCCATGCCATCTTCGTTGGCCTTTCAAATTATGCCTATCTTTTTAGGACTGGCCAGCTTCCTTATGCCCTTTCCAGCGCTTTTGAGTATTCTCTCATAAGGTTCATATTTGCCTTTGTGATTTCCATTGCCCTCTTTGCATGGATAAAGAGCGGAGGAAAACATTTTTTAAGAAACATAATACCTTTGATTTTCATTCCTGTTCTTGCAGTTGCTTTGATTTATCCATCTTTGTCTTTTTGGGGCGGAAATATCTACGTTGCACTTTTGTGGGTTTTATTTGGAATTTTATCTTTTTACACGACAAGGAAGATGGATTTTTTCAAGTCACACACGATACTTTTTCTGCTTTCAATTCTTGGATTTTACATCGTTGCTTTTTACATAGGAAATAGAATAGATCTCTATCTACTCTTTTTTGATATAGCCAAGAATAACTCTTTCGTCATGTCAATATGGAATACCTTTTACTTTGTCATAATAGACGTTCCACTGACAATAGGCATATCTCTTGCGGCAGGGCTTCTCATGAAAAACTTACCATTTTTCAAAGCCTTTTTCAGAACGGCATTTTTTGCACCGTATGTTGCTTCCATAGTTGCCGTGAGCTTGCTGTGGTTGTGGCTGTTCAATTATCATTACGGTATCTTCAATTTCATACTTTCATGGTTTGGGATACCGCCGATAAATTGGCTTAACAGCGCATCTTTGACCATGCCGACCGTTGCCATACTCAGCATATGGGAATATTTTGGTTATTACGGATTGATTTTTCTTTCTGGCCTTCAAAACATAGATCAAGAATATTATGAAGCGGCCGAAATAGAAGGGGCAAATTCATTTCAAAGGTTCATGTACATCACATGGCCCTTACTCAGTCCTATAACATTTTTTGTCATGGTGGTTTCTTTGATAAATGCCTTTCAGGTTTTCACTCAAGTTTACGTGCTTTACAATCAAATGCCAGGTCCTTACGCAAACAGCGGTCTTACGATGGTCTTTTACATATACAACACCTTCTACAACGAACAACAAATGGGACTTGCATCTGCCGCAGCATACGTTTTACTCGGAATTATAATGGTACTAACTTTAATCCAGTTTAGAACGACTGAAAAGAGAGTTGAATACAACATATGAAAAGACAGAAGAAAAAGTTCATTTACATCTTCTATTACGCGGCTGCGATAGTTCTTGCAATCTTTGCGATAGGTCCTTTGGTATGGATGGTCGATACATCTTTTAAGACCAATTCAGAAGTTTTGAGTTATCCACCAAGTTGGGGCACAATAAATGCTCTACCTTCAAGAACCTTAACTGCCAACATAGTTAAAACGAGGGCAGGACAAAGTGGCAATCCGTCTGCGCTTTCTCTTGAGGCGCTTTTGGGATCTCTATCCACAGCACAAACAACGACTTTGGCAAGTCCTAATACAATTGCAATACACGTATTGGGTGCTTCCGGATATCGCGGAACTGGAACAATGCCAAGAAGAGGCGTTCTTGTCATTTCTCTGATCGACGCTGCCGGTAATTTTGCTTCTTACCCAACGCATTTCAGTACTTCTGATTTCAATAAAGTTGTTGGTGAAATATCTTCTATATCACCTTTAAGCAACGATGTTGAACAAGCTATGTCGAACCTTAGCCAATACGCCTCAGATCCTGAAGCATACATATTGAATTTTTACGATGCCTTTCTTTACGGTCCAAATCCAATCTTTTCAAGGATCGATTTCATATCAAACCTCTTGAACTTGAACGGAGTGAACTTTCAAGATCAACTGACTCCCTTTAAAAAAGGCATAGGTCCTCTTACAGACGTTGAATTGAAAGAAATAAGCCAAATTCTCGAAAATGCTCTAAGTGTCACTGCAAATTCAAATGTAAAAACTGAGATATTGAAATATTTGAATGATATAAAACTTTACCTTGACTTCGATCAATTTTATAAAAGTCAGAAGCAAACTAAACTCGATCAACCAATAGAACTCGCTTTTATTCCAAAATCAAATCAATTAAAGATAGTCAAAGCGCCGTCGATAGTGCAAAGCGCTTATACGTCTGGCGATCAGATATACATAACCTTTAAAAATACGAGTTTCGTGTGGTTTTTGAATGACAACGTTTCGGTCAAAGCCAATTACAACTTTTGGGAAGTACTTGCCAATTTCTTTGATAATTACGTCAGCGCATGGAATTCAGCACCATTTGGAATTTATTACTTCAACAGTATCTTCGTCGCTGTGGCAACAACGGCTTTGAATATTCTCTTTGACGTGATGATGGCCTTTGCATTCTCAAAACTTACCTTTCCAGGGCGCGATAAGATCTTCATAGCCATAATAGCAACGATGATGATACCGTATCAAGTTTTGCTCGTTGCTGATTATCTGATAATTCATTCATTTGGTTGGATAAACACATACTACGCTTTGATAATTCCATGGTCTGCCACGGCATTTGTCATATTTTTGATGCGTCAAAGTTTTAATTCTATTCCAAACGATCTTTATGATGCGGCCAAAATCGACGGCGCATCATCATGGAGATTTTTGTGGACGATAGCCGTACCATTATCTATGCCCGTCATAATAACAGGAGCGTTGTTGACATTTTTAGGCAGTTGGAATTCTTTCCTTTGGGTTTTGATAATGACCGACACAACCAACATGAGAACTTTGCCAGTTGGATTGCAAAATTTCATAATAAATTCCGGTGCAATTTTTAACCAGTTGATGGCAGCAGCAACCTTTACCATGATACCTGTGGTAATAGCATTTCTCTTCTTTCAAAAGTATTTCGTTAGTGGATTTTTCAGATCTGGAATTAAATAAAAAGGAGGAGATTTTCCATGAGGCGTTTTTACCCATTTATATTCATTATTACTTTGGTAACAACGATTACTTTTGCCCAAAAGGTAGAAGTGACTTTTTGGGAAGGCATGTCAGGAAATCTTGGAACGACTCTCCAACAAATAACAGATCTTTTTAACGCCCAAAGCACAAACGTGCATGTCAACCTTGTTTACGTTGGAAATGGCAGCGATCTCGATTCAAAATTAATTGCGGCAGCAGAAACAAAGACACTTCCGACGATGGCTCAAGCATATCCCACATGGGCTGCCGCGCTTGTTTCACAGGGAGTCGTCACTCCCATTGACGAGTTCAATGATTTTAACAAAGTGGCAAGTGAAATATATCCAGCCGTACTCGATATTGGAAAGATAAATTCGAGAATTTACGGATTGCCATTCAATCAGCAGGCCTATTTGCTGTTTTACAGACCTCTCATGTTTCAAGAGGCAGGCCTTAATCCTCCCAAAACAATGGAAGAACTTGCAGAAGATGCAAAACTTTTAACTGTAAAAGCAGACGGTAAAGTTGTAAGGTACGGCCTCGGTTTTAGAGATCAATCATGGATATTCACCGTCGTGGCAAAACAATTCGGAGGCGGTGAATACATGAGAGATGGCAAAATAACTATAGATTCGACCGCAAATTTAAAAGCGATGAATTTTCTACTTGATCTCGTCAAAAATGGCTATGCTTACACAAAGCAAGGGTATTTTGACAATGAACTTACGACCTCTTCTGTTGCCATGATAATAGGCGGGGCGGCAAATTTGCCTTTCGATCTCTCTGATATTGCAGGACAAAGGGATGGGATAAAAATGGTGCCAATCCCTATCGGCCCCGCAGGAAAGATATCACCTGTACTTGCTGGAGAAGTGCTTTTGATCTTCAACACATCTTCAAAAGCAGAACAGCAAGCGGCCTGGGAATACGCAAAATTTTTGCTTTCATCTAAAATTCAGTTGTATTGGGCAATTCATACGAATTATTCGCCTCTAAACGTTGAAGTGCCAAACATGCCTGAATGGAAAGCGTACGTTGAGCAAGATCGGTACGGGGTCTCTGCCATCGTCTCAGGTCTTGATAACGCCATGTCTTATGCCCAAAATTTGCCGTGGTGGAGTTCTCTTGACAGCGCTATTGGGACTGCTTTTGAAGATGTCATGAATTCTTACAAAAGCCCTCAAGAAGCCTTAAAATGGGCACAAGAACAAGCGCAAGAGGCCGAAAATATGTTCTATCAAAAATAAAAGGAGCAAAGGATGAAAATAGCAGTCATAGGACATTCTGGTCATCTTGAAAAATCTGCGTTGAATGATTTATGTGAGAATATTGGTTATCAAATAGCAAAACATGGCCATGTACTTGTAAATGGTGGCACTGGTGGAGTAATGGAAGCAGTTTCTCGCGGTGCCAAAAATGCTGGCGGCATAGTTATTGGCATGCTTTCAGGTCATGAAAAGGGAAATGATTATCTGACGATCGGAATAGAGATGGGGTTCGACGCTTCAATAAGTTCTGTCTTCATGATGTACAATGCCAGTGCGGTGATAAGTATAGGAGGAAGATCTGGCACTGCCCTTGAACTCTTTGCCGCTTATTTGAAAAAAATACCCATAATTTTAATGGATGGAACCGGTGGTTGGACTGAAAGGATGACAAAAGATCTCGTCGATGGAAAATATTTCGATGAAAATAGAATTGTAGAAGTTCGAATTGCAAAAACGGCCGAAGAGGCTATGAGAATAATTGAAAGCATCCAGGTGCCCTAAATTTTTTAAATTCGACCATTTGCTATATGCCATGCGCTGTTTCACGCGGCTCCAGCATATGCCCCGTCGAAATCTTGTCCTCCCGTTGCGGAGGATTTCTCTGGGGCATTATGCTCTCCGCCAACTTACCGCTCACTAATCCCTAATCTCTAACCCCTAATCCCTAATGCCTAATCTCTATTCCCTAATCCCTGTATTTGCCATATGCTATACGCTATATGCCATATGCTATTTCATCGGCTCCGACATGTGCCCCTTCGGAAGCTGGTCCTCACTTCGTTGCGGAGGCTTCCTCATGGGCAACATGTCCTCCGCCTCCATGTTTCTTGATCTCTATAACTGATCACGCGTTACGCGTCACTGTTTTCCTGCTCCGGCATTTGGCCATCGAAATCTTGTCCTTATCTTTGTACAGACCTTAGATGCCTCTTACCTTTTGTAAGGATACTTCAGATCCAACTCGATTTCACCGAATTCCCTTTCATACTCTCTTAAGAAAAGTTCGCCTTTTCGGCTTAAAACGTAATATGTATGATTTCTATGTTTGATGGTTTTCAGTCTTTTAACGTTGGTATGGTAGTTAACTATTCTGCCGCTTACTTTTTCAAGAAAACCAAGATCAAAAAGATTTTTATGTATTTCCATCGCTTCATTTAGGCTTATACCAAACCTGTGAGAGATGAGTTTTGAATAATCTGCCCCCATTAACTTGTGATATTTTAAGATTTTAAGTTCGATTTCTTTTAATTCATCATTGGGCATCATTGCTCACCAGACTTGAATTCTAAAATGTCAACGGTATGTAATCTGAATTTATGGCCTTTGTTATATCCGCTCCTATCGGTGTGAGGGTGAATCCAATTTCTTCCAATTTTTGTTTTATACCGTAAGCATTGGAAACATTTATGCACGCAACAGGTGCAAACTTTCCCTCTTGTACAACCTTAACGAATAATTTTTGCAAATCTTGATTCTCGGAAATGATCTTTTGACTTGGGCCAAAGAAGAAAAGCTTTACATCCTCATAGTTCCCAGATTGTTTGACGTTAAGTGTGAAGTTAAGCGTAAATTTTATCATATCTTTATTTTCATTTGAAATTATGACAAGTAGTTTTTTCAACATCTTCACTCCTTTCAATTTTTCCCAATTTACACTACACTAAATCACCTTTAAATTCCGAACCTTAGCGGAGAGCATGATGCCCCAGAGGATTCGGCGCCTTGCGAGGATATATTCCGAAGGGGCATATGCTGGAGCAAGTCATGCTCGCCACTTTTCACGTATACTTCTTAAGGTTATAAATGGACTCTTTTAAATCATTCAAATTGATATTTGACATCTCCATCTTTTCAACGATCTCGTTTAACTTTGATTTAACAGTTGCAAAGTAGGAGACCTTTGCCTTGTGTAAATTCATCGAATGAATATGTTCTTGCAAATCTTTGATTTGGTTCAAAAGGTCTCCATCTTTTTTTAGATCAAAAAATTTTGACTCGTATATTCTTTGAAATAAAGCGTCTATTTTTGCAATGGTATTTTCTTTTGGCTTCATTGAAGCGATTTTGGTAAATCTTGCCTTTTTGGTATATTTTGCCTGTTGAGAAGATCTTCAACGAGGTTGGGAAAATATTCGGCTGGAATGCCAATTCCCATCTCTGCCGGATCTTTGAAAGCATGAGCCCTTGCTCCTCCGCAAAGAGTCGAGAGATTCATCTTTCTGTTCATAATAGGCGATACCGTCATCTCAGCACATACACCACACGTTCCAAGCAAATCCGCGTAAATCCTTTCTCCATTTCTCATAACGTATGGTCCTTCAAGTGAGAGGATTTGGGCAGGCAATCCAAAAACAAGGATGACTTGCGGTTCGACTGGAGCTTTAGAAAGTTTAAAAATTATGGCTTCTTTCACACTGCCAGCCTCGAAATGGGGAATCATGCTTCTTACCATTTGGGAAGATTCCATAGAATAAAATCTTCTTAAAAGAAAATCTCTTTCTCCATTTTTAATTGGCTCTGGCAGATCGTAAAATCCAAGATTCGCAGCCCCTGCTGAACAGAGAAAATCTTCTGCCATCAATTTCAAAGCATCTGGTATATCCTTAAAACCAGAATAATTAGTCGATCCCCTAACAGTTTCAACAGCCTGACAATAAGTTAATTTACCCTTAGGCCTTGGTATTAACTCGAAGTACTTCTCGTATCTTTCAAAATTCTCCGATGGTACAAGGTAAACTCCAACAGGCTCATGTTTCAATTCAAGTTTGTTGACTAATTTATCGGTTACATCTTTCCAATTATGTCTTGGCAAAAGCAGTTGTTCTTTTAAAAGTGGTCCTGCCATTTCAATCACCTCTATTGTTTTCCATAGATGAATATCGCATCTTTTGCGCATATTTCAAGGCATGAAAGACACAATATGCATTTTTCAGGAGCGACTGCTACAGATTTGAACTCTCTGTTAGGATCTGTCTCTCCTGGCCTTCTCTCAAGCGTGTAGACATCTTCTGGACATACTTCAACGCATTTTCTGCATCCTATACACTGCGCGTCGTCGATGGTAATCTCGGCGCCGGGCTTAAAAAGAGTAACGTTGGTCATTTTATCACCTCTTATAAAAGTTTTCTTGCAGCCTTTGAGATTCCTTCAGAAGTCATCGGATGTTGATCTGCAAATTCACTTATCTGTTTAACGTTTAAACCGTTAGCAACGGCTGTACCTAATTCCCCTATGAGACTATCGGCATCTATGCCAATTACCCATGCTCCTATGATTTTCATGGTTTTGACATCGAAAAATTCCCTTATTTCGCCATCCATATCGCCGTATATTTGAGCCCTCGAATCTATTTTGAATTGGTAATCCGCCTCCGCTATTTCGATGCCCATTTTTTGTGCGATACTTGGCATTATTCCCACGTATGAAATCTTTGGAAAGGTAAAAACGGTGGCAGGAATTGCGTAATGATTCAGATAATCTAAAGGCTTATCACCGCCTAAAATGTTGTTGGCAGCTACCAAAGACTCTCTTACCGCGGCATGAAAAAATGGTGCTATACCGTTAACATCTCCACACGCGTATATGTGAGGTATATTCGTTTGCATAGCGGAGTTAACGACTATCCTCCCCTTCTCATTTACTTTTATGCCCAACTTGTCTATGCCATTTGGAAGAAGTGCCTTCCTGCCAACGGCCATCATTACCAGATCTGAATCCGTCGAATAATCTTTACCATCTTTTTCATACAGCACTTTGTAACCATTTCCGTTTTTCCTTATTTCTTTTATCTTTGTACCGATTTCTATCTTTATTTTTGGATCGATTAATTTTGTGAATTTTTCCGAAAGACCAGGTTCAACAGATGTGAGAATTCCTCTTCTTCCCAAAACGTGCACCCTCGTTCCAAGTTCATTGAAAAAAGTTGCCGTTTCCAACGCTATATATCCTGCGCCAATGATTGTCATAGAGGATGGAAATGTCTTTACATTTGGATTGAGGGCAAAGATGTCATGAGAGGTCACGCACAGTTCAGCACCTTTTACAGGCAAAGTTGATATCTCTTCTCCACTTGCTATTATGATGTGGTCAGCCTTGTAAAGTTCCCTTCCATTATCCATTTGTACTTCGACAACATGATCATCAACAAAAGAGGCAACACCTTTGACAAGTTGGAGATGGTCTGATGCTTCTTTTAACTCTTCAGCGTGCTGATCATATCTTAATCTTTGGACGTAATCTTTATGTTTGATTATCTTTTCATAATCAAATTTTAACTCTCCATTTAAACCAAAAAAGTCTGCTTTTTTGGACAACCTGTAAAGTTCGATAGATTCTCTCATCGATTTGGATGGAACGCATCCTTCGGCAAGACAATTGCCACTCATAACTCCCTTTGGATCTACCATAACAACATTTTTGCCGCTTTTAGCAAGTCTAAAGCCCGCAGGGTACGCTCCACCACCAGCTCCTATGGTCAAAACATCCACACTTTTCATCTTCTTCACTCCTTAACTTATTTAAGGTTTTATATATTTGTATCCTTCTTCTTCAAGTTTTGCTATTTCAACAACTCCAGATTGCACTTTTTGTATGAACTCCGGAAGAGCATCTTCTGATATCTTTTCCATCTTCAAAGAATTACGACATGCTATAAATGTCACATTGGCCGGAAAATTTTTCAACTTGTTCACAACTCTGGTATCCAAATAGCCATTAACGGCATCGCCATTTGCCACAACGCTTATTTGAACTTCTCCCTCGTAATCTTTCAAAAAATTATTCAGATTTTTAACAACCAACTCCCACATCACCGATTCATCGACATGAAAAAGCACCTTTAAAATTTTAAACACCTCTTGACGTGCTAAACTATACTAAAAATTTTTAAATTTCTAACCTTTCAGCGAAAGGCAAGATGCCCCTGAGATGACCTCCGCAGCGAAGCGAGGGCCAGACATCGAGAGGGGACCTGCCAGAGCAGCAAGATATGAATGACCATTCGACTTTTAGAGTTGAATCAGTATATACTAAACCAACTTTAAATTCCGAATCTTAGCGGAGAGCATGATGCCCCAGAGAAATCCTCCGCAGCGCAGCGAGGACCAGATTTCGACGGGGCACATGCTGGAGCGGCGAGAGATGAATGAAAATTCGACTTTTAAAGTTGAATCAGTATATATTCAACACAATGAGATTCTAAATCTAATCTCATGATCGAGTCAAATTTAAAAAATCTATACCCCTATTTGATTTGTCAAAGTTGATTCAGAATGGGTTACGAAAACAGAGATTAGGGATTAGACATTAGAGATTAGGGAGTAGAGATTAGGGATTAGTGGACGGTTTGGCGCAGAGCAGGATTGATCGCATACGCAATTAAGATTTGCTTATGATCTCATAAAGAATTTTTATTTGACAAAATAAGAGGTCAAGATTATACTGTTTATACTTAACTCACTTCAAAGGTTGAATGTTCATTTAGATGCCGTATAGCGTATAGCCAATAGCATATGGCAAATAGAGATTAGAGATTAGACATTAGAGATTGGGAATAGAGATTAGGGATTAGTGAGGGGTAAGTTGGCGGAGGACATGATGCCCGTGAGGAAGCCTCCGCAACGAAGTGAGGACCAGCTTCCGAATGGGCACATGTCGGAGCCGATTGCAAAATAGCACATGGCATATAGCGTATAGCATATAGC
>JABEBW010004494.1_pt1 | contig 21941 bp, 14 predicted proteins | sample 7245961 | NCBI WGS metagenome assembly JABEBW01 (sample SAMN14506364, study PRJNA622280) | hot springs metagenome | biome: hot spring [ENVO:00000051]|acidic hot spring [ENVO:00002120]; feature: spring [ENVO:00000027]|sediment [ENVO:00002007]; material: sediment environment [ENVO:01001048]...
CAGAGCGGTCGAAAAACTCGAGAAGGACCGGGACGTGCTGCTGACCTTCTTCGACTTCCCGGCAGAGCACTGGCGGCATATCCGCAGCAGCAACGCCATCGAATCGACCTTCGCCACCGTACGGCATCGCAGCAGCCGTACCAAGAACTGCGTCTCGCGCAACAGCTTCCTTGGCCTGAGCTACAAGCTCATCCAGCAGGCAGAGAGACACTGGCGCGGGATTCAGCATCCGGAAAGACTGCGCGAGCTCTTTGCCAGGGTGATATTTATCGATGGACTTCCTGCCAACGAAACCCGGCAGGATCCCCAACAGGACGCCGCCTGAATCGTGTTAGCAAATGCTCATACACCAATCTTGACCATAGCTCACCAACGGAACACCTGCTGTTCCGTTGGTTTGTGGGTTTGGGAATGGACGACGACGTCTGGGTGTCCACGGTCTTCAGCAAGCATCGGGATCGGCTGCTGGATAAAGGGACAGTGCGGGAATGCTTCCGCTCCGTGTTGGAACAGGCCCGCTATCGTGATCTGCTTTCCGAAGAGCATTTCTCCGTCGATGGCACCCTGCTGGAAGCTTGGGCTTCGCAGAAATCCTTCCAGCCGAAAGATCCTGAGGACCGTGAGGGCGATGGTTCCGATTTCCGCGGCCAGTCGCGCCGTAATACGACGCACGCCTCGGTGACCGACCCCGATGCTCGGCTCTACAAAAAGGCGCCCGGCGAAGCTTCCCGCTTGGCCTATCTTGGGCATGTGCTCATGGACAATCGCCAAGGACTCATTGCCGCAGAGCAGGTCACCAGCGCCGAAAGTCAGTTGGTTGCGTAACCAAGTCAGAGGGAGATGCTCATTTGATTGCTCCGATGGTAGAGTGCGGTGAAGTGGCCAGACCGACATCCTGCACGACCTGATACATGCTGCTCCCATATTCTGTAGGGCGGTAGATCTGAACATGGCCCAACATTCTGGCTTCACTTCGGAACTGGAGCCAGAGCTCTGAGTTTTTTGCCGCCGCCGATGCTGCCTACCGACCTGCCTCTGAGGTGCTGCGGGAATACATTGCCCAGCAGCGGGCTGAGCAAGGCTACCGGGATTACCTGCAGCAAAAGGTAGCTCGTGCCCGCCGTTCCGTCGAGCAAAGTGCAGGCCGCCTCAACGCTGAGGTAGCACCGCCAGTTCCTCTGCGGTAGCGGTGGCATGACAGAGTTGCTGGAAGTCTGATTGCCAACTATTGCCCTGGTTGACTAAACTAGACCAAGTTACGCTATCGGAGACCGCCACCGTGACCATTGTCAATATCCACGAAGCCAAAACCCAGCTCTCCCGCTATGTGGATCAGGCGGCGGCTGGGGAGGAAATCATCATTGCCCGCTCCGGCAAACCCGTAGCCCGGTTGGTGTCCCTTGCTACACCCACCAAGCCCCGCACGTTGGGCTTGGGTGCCGGACGTTTTCACCTACCCAAAGATTTGGACCAAATGGCTCAGGAAGAAATTCTGCGCATGTTTTCCGGATCTGCGGATTGATGCCCTCATCTCGTCTGCTGCTGGACACCAACGTCCTGCTAGCCAGCCTGCTGTCCCCAGACCGCCTACCCAAGACCACCCAGACCATCCTGACGGATCCCAACCACACGATACTTTTCAGTGCCGTCAGCCTCTGGGAGATTGCCATCAAATCTTCCCTCCGCCGCCCCGATTTTGACTTCGAGCCCCAAGATATTTATCAATTGGCTCAGGAAACGGGCTTTACGGAACTCCCCATGGAAAGCATCCACACCTTTCTTTTGGCCAGCCTTCCGTGGCACCACAAGGACCCCTTCGACCGGCTTCTGGTTGCCCAAGCCGTGACCCTGCCTTCCCGCTTACTCACCACGGACGCCGCCCTGGTTCCCTATTCCCCTCTCGTCGATTGCATCGCCTGGGAATCCTGACTATGGCCATCCACAACGAATTTGCCCTAGAAACCGAAATCTGCACGGACCTGGCATCTCGAGGCTGGCTCTACACGCCACCCCAAGGCAGCACCATCAGCCCCAACGATGCCCTTTATGATGGGGAGCACGCCCTTCTGGGGGAACCTCAAGAACGAAATGGTGCATCATCGCCCCTTTGCAACCCGTACAGAGGCCGAGGCGGCCATCCGGGAGTACATCGAGATTTTTTACAACCGCCAGCGTCGCCACTCACGGCTTGGTTACTTGGCGCCGGCTGTCTTCGCCCAGTCCTACTGGAGATCAGCCGCTTGAAACGATAGTGTCTATTATTGCCAGGACACCTCAGGACATCGCGTTCTGGATATCCTGGATGGCCGCGATGGTCTGGTCCAAATCTCCGCGGCTGTGGGCGCTACTCACAAAAAAGCGCAGTCGGGCTCGTTGCTCGGGGACGGCGGGGTATAGTATGGGCTGGACGTTAATGTTTCGCTCCAGAAGTTGCGCGGAGTAGCGCACGGCCTTGAGGGAGCTTCCTACGATCCACGGAATAACCGCATAGCCTACGGCGCTACCCGTATCGAGGCCCAATCTCTGCAGGCCCTCTCGAAAGTAGGCACCGTTGTCGTGGAGCACTCGGACCCGCTGCGGTTCACGGTGGAGTACAGCCATGGCGGCCTCCGCTGCGGCAGCTAGGGGCGGAGCGAGGCCGACACTATACAAAAACCCAGGAGCCAGATAGCGAATTTGCTCCACCAACGCCGCGCTTCCGGCAACGTAGCCTCCGCAGCTGGCTAAGGTCTTGCTCAGCGTTCCCATCCAGATGTCCACGTCGCGAGCATCGACGTGGAAATGCTCCGCCACGCCTCGGCCGGTTGCACCCAGCACCCCCAAACTGTGGGCCTCGTCCACCATGAGCCAAGAACGGTAACGAGTCTTGATCTCCAACAGACGTGGGAGATCTGGGTAATCCCCGTCCATGCTGTAGATCCCTTCGACGGCAATTATGCAGCGCTCCGCCTGGCGACGGTGGGTACGCAGCAGATGCTCCAGCTGTGCCAGATCGTTATGAGGAAAAGGCAGGCGCTGCGCGCCGGAAAGGCGAGCACCCACGACGATGCTGTTGTGCGCATATTCATCGTGGAGCAGTACATCCCGCGGGCCGAGCAGCTGGCCCAGAAGGCTTACATTGGTAGCGTGACCACTGACAAAGGCAACGGCATCCTCTACCCCGTAGTGCTCTGCCAGAGCCTTCTCGAGCCGACGGTGAAAGGGACGCTCGCCGGACACAATACGACTGGCCGATACCGTCGTGCCAAACTCCGCGACGGCGGCCTGAGCGGCGTTCATCACCGCCGGATGTCCGGCGAGATCCAGGTAGTTATAGCTCGCATAGTTGACGACCTCGCGCCCCTCGATGCGGCTATGCGCCCCGGCTATCCCATCGTGCACGCGAAAGAAAGGGCTCTGTACCCCCAGGAGACGTCCCCCCTCCCGCAGCCGCGCAACCTGCAGGTAACCCGGATGCTTGCGAAAGTCCACCAAGTCCTCGGCAATCCCCAGTGGATTATTATCGTTCTCCGGATCTTCGGGGGCTACCCGACCCTGGAGCAAGGCCTTGCCTCGCTGCAGGAGCGAGTGCTTCTCCTCGGAACTCAATCGCGATGAGGAAGCCATCTCAACGGACCTGCGCTGCAGTGCGTCGATATTCCTCGAGCGCGCCGTGGGTTTGCGCGAGGGCCTCCTTCGCCTGACCCTCCACGTCTGCAGGATGCTGCTCCTGCAGGCTGTGCCAGAGTCGACTCGCCAGGCTATGGATCGTGGGCGCTTCACTGAGAATGAAACTGGGAATACGCATGCCGAGGCGCTCCTCCAGGGCAAGGGCCAGTTCCATGCCCATGAGGGAGTCAAAGCCCAATTCGCTGAGCTTTTTACGCTGGTCGAGGTCGGCAGCGTGGAGACGCAAGATCTGGGCGACTTCCTCAGCGATCCATTGGGCAAGTTCCTGTTGAGCGGCATCGGCGGCCATCCCATGGAGCCGGGCACGCCAATCAAGATCCGTATCGGAATGTCCCTGATGGCCGTCGATATCCGTATCCAGCGCTACAAAACGGGCTGAATCCACATACGGGAGCGCGGCACGCAACCCATTCCAGCGCACATCGGCTAAGGCAAGCACTGGAATATCCCGGTGGATGGCCAACTCCAGCGCGTCCAAAGCCTGTTCGGCACGAATGGCGCTGCCTCCCAAGCGTCGCTCCAAGAGCGACAGCGTTTCATTGTTCTGCGTCAGAAAGCCCGCGTCAGAAACTGGACCCAACTGCAATACCGTCGCCGGCATGCCTTGGGACCGGCGCAACGCGGCCAGCGCCTCCAAAAAGCCGTTGGCGGCGAGATAGGCGCCCTGTCCGATATTACCCAGGAGATTGGAGATAGAAGAAAGGAGCACAAAAAAGTCGGGCTCCCGCTGCAGACTCCAACGGTGAAGCACCCAGGCTCCCTCAACTTTGGGGGCCAGCACCCGGCGCAGCGTCTCCGCGTCCAAATCCTCGGCAAGTTGGTCTTCGATCACGGCGGCGGCATGTACGATCCCACCGATGCGTCCCCAAGCCTCCAGGTCCTGCAGGCAGTTCTCCAGGGCCGAGGCATCGGTCACATCTACGGCAAGACTACGGTATTCCAAATCCTCGAGCGCATTGGTCGCGAGAAATTCGCCGGCCTCCGGCGCAAGTACGCCGCTGCGACTCAAGAGCGCCAGCTTACGTGCACCACGTTCGATCAAGCGTCGTGCGCTGCGCCAGCCCAGACCGCGATTTCCACCGGTGACCAGATAGATCGCCTCGGGATCCAGCCGCAGGGGTTGCGACGCGGGTCGTAAAGGCGAGCGTTGCGGCAGGTGCGGCCCGCGCGTATCGATGACGATTTTTCCCAGCCGTCGGGAGCGCTGCATAAACCGGAAGGCGTCCTGCACGGCAAAACTGGGGAAGCGGGACGCCGGTAAGGGACGTAACTCACCACGGTGAAAGTGCGCAAGACATTCGCTAAAAATCTCGCGGGCGCGCTCTGGACACTGTGCCAAAAGTTGATCCGCGTCGATCCCAAAATATTGCAGATTCTGGCGCATGGGCCGCAAACCCAAACGGGTATTACCATAAAAATCGCGTTTTCCGAGCTCCAGAAAGCGGCCGAAGGGGCGGAGCAGGCGCAAGCTCTGGTCCATCGCCAGCCCGGCGAGGCTGTTGAGCACCACATCCACGCCCTCTCCCGACGTCTCCGCAAGGATCGCGTCGGCAAAGTCCAAAGTGCGGGAGTCGTGGACGTGGTCAACGCCCAGCAAACGCAACAAATCGCGCTTGGCTGGGGAGCCCGCCGTTGCCCAGATTTCCGCCCCAAGGAGTTCGGCAATCTGGATGGCGGCCATGCCCACCGCACCCGTTCCGCCGTGGACGAGCACCCGCTCACCGGCTTGGAGCCGTCCCAGGGTTTTCAGGGCATACCAGGCCGTGAAAAAGGCGACGGGCAAGCCCGCCGCCGCCACCATATCCAGACCGTCGGGAAGCGGGGCAACGGCGAAGGTCGGCGTGACCACCCGGCTGGCCAGACTGTAGGGACCAAAGCCCAAGACCCGATCTCCAGGGCGAAAATCCGTTACGTTGGCACCAACGCGGCGAATGGTGCCGGCAAACTCAAGACCAAGGCCAGGGCCAGCAAAGCCCGCTTCCAGCGCCTCGTCTCCGAGCAAACCCAGAGCGTACATGACGTCCCGGAAGTTGAGGCCCGCTGCCTCCACCTCCACCTCGACACTTTCAGAGGCCAATTGGGCGTCGGCGGGGCAAGTCTCCCAGGCCAAATACTTCAACTGCCCCGACTGAGTCGTGATCAAGCGTGCTCCATCACCCTGCACCGGTTCGGAGTACCCATAGACCGTCGTACGCGGAATCCAACACCGTCCTGCATCGTCCCAAGTGAGCTCCCGGCGCGAAGGCTCAGGGTCAAGCAGGGCCGCAAGCGCCGCCTCGACCGCTGCCGGCTGTTCCAGATCGAGATCCAGAATGCGTAGGCTGAGGTCGGACCACTCGTTGATGAGACTGCGCGCAAAAGCGGCCAGGGCGGCCGCCGCCAGGTCTTCAGGTCTGCCTCGCGGGCGCAAGGCGCCGGGAAGCAGCAGGTCGAGACGCGATCCACCAACCTGCTTCCGGCACACGCGAGCGATGTCCCGCAGGCGCATCGTTTGCGTCGCGAGATGCGCCGTCCAGGATCCCGTTCTGCATTCGAGAACAGGCGCATGGATCCAGATTTCAGCCGACGGGACATCTGAGGTATCGATCAAATCACCCGACTCGGCCACCAGAACCCGGCTGCGACGTTGCAGCGCCGACAACAAGGCACCCTGCCCTCGCCCTAGGTACAGAATGCGCCGCCGATCGTCCTGCGTCTGCCCTCGCTCAGCCGCGGGAGCCTGGAGGATCATTATGCGCGGCCCCAAGCCCTCACCAAGACTATGCACCGTCCACGCCCGGGTCTGGGCCAATTCGCCCAAGGCATCCATGGCGCTCGGAGCTATCCCCATACCTGAACATTTAGCAAGCCATCCGGCCTCCACACCCAGGCACAGCAGAAGAGCTCCCGGGCGCAGCAGTGGGGCAATCCGATCGAGAAAGCCGCCGGGGTCGCTCGGCTCGCTTGCCAGCTGCGCCCAGAGCAGATCCAGCTTGGGGAAACCCTGCGGAATCTCACCCAGTAACGCCCTGGGCCACGACGCCTCATCCTCCAAGGCCTCCGACAGCAACCCCCAGAGGGACAAGTGGGGATGCCCCGCGCCCAAGGGCGGCAGGAGCGTCCACCCGCCATCGCAGAACTCCGCCACCGCAAGATCGTCAAAGGCGAATCCCTCGCCCAACTGCTGCGTTAGGGTTTGGGCCAAAAAGGCCGCTATCCGCGGCGCCCATAACTGTAGATCCCGCGCTTGCCAATCCTCCAGGAAAACTGAACCAGCGGCTTCCACTTCGAGGCCGCAAGCCTTGCTGGCGCCGCGCCCGACGGCCAACGTCCATGCCAGGTGCTCTGGGTAGTCCTCCAAAAGCGTGCGCCAAAGACGCGTCCGGTTCGGATCGTCACCCATCTCCAGATAGCTTTGCAGGAGGGGAAGGAATTCCTCACGCCAACGTGACAGGAGAGCATCGGACCGCCAGAAATGCTCCAAAGCCTCGTGCAGTGCCGACGCATCCAGCGCACTGGGCGCATCGGGGGCGCGAACGCGCTCCAGGTGAGAGACAAAATAACGGGGGAGTGGTCGTCCGTGCTCGACGGCCAGCCGGGCCTGCTGCAGGCGTAAACCCACACAGCGGACGCAGAGCAGCCCGCTGGTATTCACCATCTGCAGGTCCGCCAGCACTGAGTGGGGAGAACGCCGCAAGAGATGCAGTCGCGCCGAGGATAAAGGCTCCGCGCTTCCCCACCAGTCCACGCGATCGATACGTACCGGGACATAGGGAAGGGCCTCGCGCTGCGTGTCGTCGGCCAAAAGATCGACGAAGAGCTGAAAAGCTCCGTCCAGCACCCTGGGATCCAGGTAAAAGGGGCCAGTAGACTGGTCCATCGGGCGTTCCAACGCACCGTCGAGCCGGTCGCCCAGGCGGCTCCCCGCCCGCACCGTGCGGAAGGCCGGCCCATAGTGCAAACCGAGTTGCGCGGTGCGGACGTAATGGGTCTGCGCGTCCACCACGTCCACACCACCTGTGAGGCTTGGCCAGGCCTGCGGACGCTGGTGCCCCAAGGGGCGGATCTCCGCACGCACATGCTCCACCCAGCCATCGCCCATCTGGGCCCGGGAGCGCAGGTGCAACAACCCCTCGGCCCAGTGGGTGCGCAAGATACGGCTGTGCTCTTCCTCCAGGACCAAAGGAGCCAGAATCTCGAAGTTCTCGACACAGAGCCCCTCGCTCTCGGGAAAAATTTCATGACCCGCAGCGAGAACGATTTCCAGGAATGCGGCGCCCGCCAGGAGCACGCTGTCTCCCACGCGATGGTCCCGGAGCCAGGACTGCGTGGCAAGATCCAGCACTTGCTCCCAGGTGTGGGGATGCTGGGCAAGCGCATGGCCCAGGAGTTCGTGGACGGGGTCGCGCTGAAGCAAGCGATAGGATTCCGCGGTGGGCTCCTGCCAAAAGCGTTGTCGCTGCCAGGGATACGGTGGCAGATCCAGCGGTGGCAACTCTTGGGGATAATAGCGTTGCAGATCCTTATCGAGACCTGCCGCCCAGAGCTCGCCCACGGCCTGACGCAGCGCCGCTACTGCGTCGCCTTGCCCGCGCCGCAAGGCGCCAACGACGTGTCCTTCGCACTGCCGATGTTCGAAAATCTCGCGCAGATAGCCACGGAGCACTGGATGACCGCCCAACTCCAAGAAATAGGGCGATTGCTCCAGACTCCGCTCTGCCGCCTCCGCAAAGCGCACTGGTTCCCGGACGTTGTGCCACCAGTACTCGCCGTCCAGGGACGTTCCAGGCAGCGATTTTCCCGTCACGGTGGACAAAAACGGAATACGCTCGGCTCTAGGCTGCAGGCTGGCGAGATGGTTTCGCAGTTCGTCGCGTAGGGAATCCATGGCGGGACCGTGAAAGGGGTAGTCCAAGCCCAGGCGCTTGCAGGCGATACCTTGGGTCTTGAGCACACGCTCCAGTCGATCCAGGGCCTGCGCGGCCCCCACCACCGTCACCCCCCGCGGACTGTTGATGGCGGCCAGATGCAGCTCGGAGTCCAACCCCTCCGCCCGCAGCAGGTCCGGCAGCACCTCGGGAGAGACGGCCACGGCAGTCATCTGCCCCAAGCCACGGGTGCGCTCCTGGGCAATGCTACGGTAGTAAATTACCCGCGCTGCTTCGGCGAGAGTCAGCGCGCCGCAAGCCCATGCTGCCGCGACCTCGCCTACACTGTGGCCCACGACGGCTAACGGTTCCGCGCCGAACGACACTGCCAATTGCGTCTGCGCCACCTGCAAGGCAAAAAGTGCCGGTTGTGCCCGGGCAGTGGAATCGTACAGATCGAGAGAATCTTCGCGGAGCAGCTCGTCCACCAGCCGATAGCCCGCAAGGGGAGCAAAGGTGGTGTCGATTTCCTCTACGACCGCGCGGGCGACGGGATGAGACAGGAGTGCGCGCCCCATGCCCGGCCACTGACAGCCGTTTCCGGAATAGATGAGGACCACACCGCGTACCGCAGCCCGCGCATCCCGCCAATCGGGGCGACGCACCACGACCGGCACCTCCGCTCCATCGGCAAACTGGCGCAGTTGCAGGCCAAGGTCATCGCGGTTGCGGAACCAGAAGGCAACACCAAAGCCCAAAGCCTCGCGCCGGAAATTCTGCTGGTAAATAGCGCGCTCGAATTCCCGGCGACTCAAGGTCTCCAGAAAGTCGGCAAGCTCCGCCGCCAAAGCCCGCAAGCCCTGGGCCTCCGCCCCCGTCAGCAGGAGAGGACGCCAGCCATCTGTAGGCGTGGGCGACGGGTTCCAAACAACTCGCTGAGGCCGCCGCCACCGGGGCGGACTCTGCAGCAAGGCGTGCGCATTGGCGCCGCCGAAACCAAAGGAATTGACGCCGATGTGCAGCACCCCATCCTGGGGTAAGGATCGCCGTTCCCGAACGATGTCCAAGGGATAACGATCCAAGGGCAACTTGGGGTTGATTTCCTCAGCGCCAATGCTGGGTGGAATCTCCCGCTCCCGCAGGCAGTGGATGGCCTTGAGCAAGCCCGGAACGGCCGAGGCGGTCTCCAAATGCCCAAGATTGCTCTTGACGGAGCCCACGGGCAGCGCCTGGCGGCGATGGCGCGCGAGGGCCAGACCAATAGCTTCGAGTTCGATGGGATCTCCCACCGCCGTACCGGTACCATGGGCCTCCAGGTAATGCAGATCTTCCGGCGCGAGACCAGCCTGGGCGTAGACCTTCTCCAGCAAGGCCGCTTGCGTTTCTGCCCGCGGCACGGTAATGCCACTTTTGTTGCCGTCGGTATTCATGCCCGTGGCCACCACCACCGCAAGTATCCTGTCGCCGTCGCGGCGGGCCCGATCCAAGGGTTTCAGGACGAAAACGCCGCCGCCTTCAGAACGCACATAACCGTCTGCACCCGCTGCAAAAGGACGGCTCAAGCCTTGAGGCGAGAGCATCGAGGCCTTGGAAAAAATCAGGAAGCCATAGGGATGGAGGTGCAGATTGATGGCCCCGGCCAGCGCCAGATCGCAGTCGCCGCGCGCCAGGGCCATACAGGCAAGGTGAAAAGCCACCATGCCCGAAGAACATGCGGTGTCCACCACAAAGCTTGGCCCACGCCAATCGTATACAAAGGAAATGCGGTTGGCGGCAATGCTGGCCGTCGCTCCCGTCGCAGAATTCGGGCCGATGGCGGCAAAATCATCGGCGTTGCGGTAGGCGTAATCTGTGCTCGCCAGCCCCACAAAAACTCCCGTATTGCTGCCACGCAGGCGTCGGGGCCGCAAGCCAGCCCGCTCCAGCGCCTCCCAGGACATTTCCAGCAGGAGGCGCTGCTGCGGGTCCATGGCCACCGCCTCACGGGGCGAGATCCGAAAGAAGCCCGCATCAAAACCCGCTACGTCGCCCAGACTCCCCGCCGCGAAGGTGACGGACGTCCCCGGGTGGCTGCGCCGCGGGTGCCAAAAGGCGGATTGCGCCCAACGGTTAGGCTCCACCTGTGAGAGCAGGTTTTTACCCTGGCGGAGATCTTCCCAAAAATGCGGATCGGAGGTTTTGGGTAAGCGTGTCGCGTACCCGATGATGGCAATGGATGGCAAACGCGGCATGGATTTATTTGATGACGCCAGCAGTGGTGAGGCCCTGAATGGGATAAACGATCTGCACGATCAGGCCCAGGAACTTTTGCAAGTCGGTGACCGGAGCACTGGCCACGTAGATGAGATCCCCGTTCTGGACCGGAAATTGCTGAGCCGCAAAGAGCGTGGCTGGATTGCTGAAGTTGAAGCGAAAAACCACCGGGACCTTGCCATCCACCAGATTGCCTCTTCGGGCGAGGTCGGGCAGCAGCTCCGGGGGCTCCATGCGAAACACGTATACCGCCCGCGCATCGGCCTCATTACCATTGAGCCCGCCCGCCCGCGCCAGCGCCCGGGCAAGACTGATACCGGTGGCCTCAAAGTCGATCTCCTTGGTCTCGCGGGTGGCACCCATTACCGTCACATGCAAAGGCCGGTAGAGCGCCGTGACCACATCCCCCGCGCGCAGGGAGATATTGGCGGCGGGGTCACTGATCACCTTTTCCAGCGGCAGGCGCAGCACCCGGCCGGCCCGGGATATCTGTATGGTCACCTTACTCACGGGCTGGACCACGCCACCCGCCGCCGCCAAGGCCTGGAGGATACTCACACCACCTGGCTCGAGGGGCACTTGCTTGCTGTCCTTGACGTTACCCACCACCGAGATGCTTTGCGCCCGATTGCGGACCAGGCTCACCACCACCTGCGGGTCGTGGGCTTTGCCCTGGAGATCCCTGCGAATCTCTTCGGCGATTTCCTGTGTGCTCTTGCCCGCGCAGGGGACACGGCCAGCAAAGGGCACAAAAATAGTGCCACCGGCATTGACCATCTGCGGTGGAATGGTGGTCATCATGGAACCCGAAGGCGTGCTCGTGGACGTCAAGCCTGTAGCGAAGAGCATGGCCGGAGGCGCTTCCCAGATGTGCACCTCCAGCACATCGCCAGGACCCACGGTGTAGAGAGAGGGCGTGGGATTGGCGAAGTCCTGCAGGAGCTCCATATCCGGACTGTCCAACCGGGTACGCAGCAGATGCGCAAGGCCATAATCCACATCCACCAGGCGAATGCCCCGCAACTCTTGATTGTGCTCGACGTTGTCGACGCGTGCGGCGCGGGGACCAGAGTACGGCAGGTAAGCACTGCAACCACCAAGCAACAGGGGTGCGAATCCGAGAGCGATGAAGCAGATCTTGATGTTCGACAAGCGCAGTCTATCCTTGGCGGTAGGTGTTCGTAGAGTGTCTTGCATATTGACCAATTTTATGACCGATGGTACCGTCCTACCCCAGACATTACAAGACGCACGGCCGGATCGGGTACTTCGCAATGCATTTTTCTGGGTCAGATTGCCATTCGCCGCAGGTTGTCCCCGTCATACTGTCGGGAGGCACCGGTAGTCGTCTGTGGCCCCTGTCGCGCACTCAACAACCCAAGCCCTTCATTCCCCTTCCGGATGGGGAAAACCTCCTCGGCAAAACCCTCAAGCGCGTGCAGGCGCTACCCCACGGCGGCCGGCTACTCATGGTCACCAATCGGGATTACTATTTTCTATCACGGGACACCATAGCGGCGGCCTTGGGCGCGGATCACGAAGACCAAGTGGAGTATCTACTGGAGCCCAAAGCCCGCAACACGGCTGCAGCCATCGCGGCGGCGGCGCTTTGGGCACAGGATCAAGTGGGCCCAGAAGCAGTACTGTTGGTCTTGCCCAGCGATCACCTCATCGAGGACGCGGCAGGCTTCCATGCAGCCGTGGGCAAGGCGGCACGCCTTGCGCAACAAGACTACCTGGTCACCTTTGGGGTCGTCCCTGCCCGTCCCGAGACGGGTTATGGGTATATTGCGCAAGGCGCGGCGCTGGAGGACGGCTTTGTGGTGGACCGTTTTCTGGAAAAACCCAATCGGGAGACGGCAGAGGCCTACCTAGCCGGTGGTCAGTACCTCTGGAACGCTGGGATTTTCTGCTTTACTGCCAAAAACCTTCTGCAGGCCATGTCCGAGCATGCTCCCGCCGTCCACGAGGCTGCCCTTGCCGCCTGGATGCAAGGCCAGGCTAACGGCGATACCTGGTGGCTGGGCAAGGCCTTTTCCCAGAGTCCGGATATCTCCATCGACTACGCCGTGATGGAATCCCACGACCGGGTCGCCGTCGTCCCCGCCACTTTCGACTGGAACGACCTGGGTGCCTGGGAAGCCATGGGTGAGCTCCTGCCCGCGGATTCCGAGGGCAACCGCGGCCATGGTGAGCTGCTGTGGGAGGACAGCCGCCAGTGCTTGGTGTACAGCCCCGAGCGCTTGACCGCGCTACTGGGGGTGGAGGATCTCCTGGTGGTGGATACACCCGATGCCCTGCTCATCGCCCGCCGCGATCGAGACCAGGACGTCAAGCGGATCGTGGAGCGCCTGAAGGGATCCAGCCACCCTCTGGTGGATACCCACATCACCGTGCATCGGCCTTGGGGCACGTATACGGTCCTCGAGGAAGGCGAACACTTCAAAATCAAACGGATCCTGGTCAAGCCCAGAGAAAAGCTCTCTTTGCAGATGCACTATCACCGCAGCGAACATTGGATCGTGGTATCGGGCACGGCCAGGGTGGTGGTCGGTAAGGAAGAACGCCCGGTAATGACCAACGAGTCCACCTTCATCGCCGCCGGCACGGCCCATCGCCTGGAGAACCCGGGGGTCATCCCCTTGGTGCTCATCGAAGTGCAAAGTGGCGCCTACCTGGGTGAGGACGACATCGTCCGCTTTGAGGACATTTACGGGAGGGTCGAGGCCTCGGCCCCCACACCATAAGGAAAAGCCGTTTGCTGTCCTCGATTTGGAACTGGTTTCGCAACCTGAGCAAATTGTTCGTCTGGGTGGTCGTCGTCCCCACGGGCCTGTCCATTTTGTACTTTGGCTTCATCGCCTCGCCCGTCTACATCAGCGAATCGCGCTATGTGGTCTACAGCCCCGGTGAGCATTTCAGCAGTTCTGGCGGGCTGGCCAGCCTCATCAGCGGACTGGGGGGAAGCTATTCCAGCAGCGCATCCCAAACCATCATGGCCTATATCTCCTCCTGGGATGCCATGATGGCCCTCAATCGCCGTTTTGATCTGGCCAAACTCTACTCCCAGGGGGTGGACTGGCTGGACCGCTACGGAGGGCTCTTTCATCCCTTCAAAAACCAGGTGCGGCTGTGGCGCTACTACCAGAGCATGACCACGGATTCCGTGGACCCTACCAGCGGCATCAGCACCCTCAAGGTCAAGGCCTACAGTCCCCAGGCGGCCCAGGAAATGAACCGCTTCCTCCTGGCCAAGGGGCAAGCCATCGTTAACCAGCTCAACGCCGGTGCCCGGGAGGAGGCGGTCAAGTTCGCGCGCCAAGACGTCGAGCAAGCTCGGGCCAACCTGGCCGCCGCCACCGTCGCCCTCACTCGCTACCGCAATGGCCAGCAGGTAATCAGCCCACTGCAGCAGTCCCAGTTGCAGCTGGCTCTGGTAAACAAGCTGCAGGACCAGCTGATTCAGGAAAAGACCCAGCTCGCGGCCATTCTCGCCCACGCCCCGCAGAACCCCAATATTCCCGTCCTGCGCTCTGGCGTACAGGCCCTGGAGACCCAGATCACAGCGGCCAAAGCCCAGATTACCGGCGATCATCAATCGTTGGCGAGCAAAGATACAGAATACGAAACCCTGCAGGTAAACCAGGCCATCGCTCAAAAGCTCTTGGAGGCGGCGGTGACGGCCCTGGAACAGGCGCGAATCACGGCGCAAAAACAGGAGTTGTACCTGGAAACGATCAGTGCACCCAACGCGCCCGATGCTCCACAGTTACCACGGCGCCTGGAGGGAATCTTGGCGACACTGGTAATATCCCTCATGATCTGGGGCGTGCTGGTCGTAGTCATTGGCGGTATCAAGGAGCACCATGAGCGCTGAGCTGCAAGGGCGCGAGCACAAGGCATCCTTGTGGAAACAGTTCGCCATCCAACGTCGCGTCGTTTGGGCATTGGTGATGCGCGAGACCATTACCATGTATGGTCGCGAAGGCTTGGGCGTACTCTGGATCATTGCCGAGCCGGCCATGTTCGTCATCGGTGTGATGATCATCTTTTCCTACATCGAGGCCGATTACATCAACGGCATCAGCCCAGCAGAGTATCTGGCGGTAAGTTATCCTACCCTACTCTTCTGGCGTAATGGCACGGGCCGGGTGACCAAAGCCATCGACATCAATCGATCCTTACTCCACCACCAGCTCATTCGCCCGATAGACATCATTTACGCGCGCATCATCCTCACCTTTGCCAGTGGTGCGGCCGCATTCGTGGTGCTCTATCCCATCTTTACCTTTATCGGGGTTACCCATCTGCCAGCCAATTGGTATGCCTTTGGTATGGGTTACCTGTTGGTGATCTGGTTCTCCTTTGCCTTCGTGCTCATCATGGCGGCGCTGGCGGAACTATCGGAAACCATCGAGAAAACCTCTCACATCATCCTCTACCTCATGCTGCCTTTCTCTGGGGTTTTCATACCCATGTACTTGGTACCGGAGCCCTATCGTCATTATTTGCTGTATTTCCCCCTGATCGATGCGGTGGAATACTTTCACCACGGCTACTTTGGTAGCCAAATGCCGACGTATTACCATATTCCGTACACCATCGCGGCCCTCATTGCGATGACCTTGTTGGGATACACCCTGACGGAGATAGCCATCAAGCGGGTCAAGGTGCATGGCGGCGGCTAAAGGGAATCTGGAGGTGTGCAACATCGTCAAACGCTACCCCATAAACCATGGGCGCAGCGAGCGCGTGATTCTGGACGGAATATCGTTTACCTTGCGCCCCGGAGAGAAACTGGGCATCCTGGGGCGCAATGGAGCGGGAAAGTCGACCCTGGTGCGGATCATCAGCGGTTCGGAGTCGGCCAATAGCGGAGAGATTGTGCGGGGGATGTCCTTGTCCTGGCCCTTGGCCTTTGGCGGCGCGTTTATCGGCAGCCTGACGGGCAAGGACAATACCAGACTCATCGCCCGGGTTTATGGCGTTGACTATCGCCAGATGCTGGATTACGTGGAAGATTTTGCCGAACTTGGTCCATACCTCGGGGAACCGGTAAAGTCCTACTCCCACGGTATGCAGGCGAGACTCGCCTTCGCCATCTCCATGGCCATAGAGTTCGATTGCTACCTCATCGACGAAGTGATGGCCGTCGGGGATCATCGCTTTACAGAAAAGTGCAATCGGGATCTGTTCGAAAACCGCGGTGACCGCGCCATGATCATCGTCTCCCACAGTGTAGACATCATTCGTGCCCACTGCGACCGGGCAGCACTCCTGGAGAACGGCAGATTGCAACATTTTGACACCGTGGACGGGGCTATTGATGCCTATCAGGCCCTCCAATGAGCGTTAGTCGATGACGAGATCTTTCTACCGCGCCTTTGAGGACCGTCACCGAGGTTCGAGAGAGCTCATTATCGAGCGCTTGAAGCAATACGCTCCTTTCCTGGAATCCATAATGGCGGTTATTTCTGAACCCCGAGCCTTGGATTTGGGCTGCGGGCGGGGTGAGTGGTTGGAATATCTCGGAACCCTCGGGATTGGCGCTCGCGGCGTGGATTTGGACCGCGGTATGCTCGCCGCTTGCAAAGAAAGGGGACTAGCCGTCCGGTTGCAGGATGGTCTTCATGCCTTACAAGAATGCGCAGACGAGAGTCTTTCCTTGGTAACGGCTTTTCATGTGGTCGAGCATATTGGTTTCGAGGAGCTTCATCGTTGGACTGAGGAAGTGTTGCGCGTGCTTCAGCCAGGGGGTCTATTGATTTACGAGACACCGAATCCCGAGAACATCGTGCTAGGCAGTAGCAACTTCTATCTGGATCCAACCCATCGGCGACCTCTCCCGCCTGCTTTGCTTGAGTTTCTTGTCGAGTATGTGGGATTCGCTCGATGGCGTATCGCGCGTCTCCAAGAAGATCCCAAACTGCAAGAAGAGCCTTCTCCTTCGCTTTTGCAGGTGCTCTCCGGAATTAGCCCCGATTACGCAGTTATCGCTCAAAAGAAAGCTCCCGCTACTGTAATGTCTGCATTCGATGAGGCCTTCACACAGCGATGGGGACTAACCCTGGAGGAACTTGCGTCGCGCTACGATCAGTCTCTCATAAGTCGCCTGGAACGCGCTCCCAGAAAGTCTCGAGTTATGAAGAGGGATAGACCCGAAGATGGCGATTGAAAACGTCTACGAGCTGTTTGTTCTGGATGGTGAAGCGTTTGTCGTAGAGGCCTATCGCTGCTTGCTCGGACGCGACCCGGATGAACATGGCCTCGCGTATTATTTGGGAAGATTGGCCGTTGGTTACAGCAAGGAAGAAGTTGTTACCCAGTTGGCCTTATCGACAGAGTGTAAGCAATACGAGAAAGTCCGGGGTCTAAAATTACTGGTACATCAAGTTCGGAAATCGAATCATTGGTTTTGGGGACGTTTTGGCCGTGCGAGCCGACTGGAACGCACGATTCGATCAATCAGCATGGAACAAGCTGCTCATCGCAAGAACATGATTGGCTTGATTCCTATCTGTGTATCTCTGCGGGAGATAATCTCAAGGCTTTCGGAGCATATTCGCGAAGCGTCAATTACGCTATCCCACGAGGGAAGCGCTGACCATCGTCTCTCTCGGGAGGACGTGTGCAATGCTTTTCTGGAGGTTCTAGGGCGTGAGCCAGAAAGCGAAGAGGTTGTTGCCCATCACGCGCGTTTTCCGAGCCTGGAAACGCTACGAATAGCACTAATGGAAAGCCGTGAGTATCGTAGTAAGGCACCAGGAGAATATGCGAGCAGGCTTCTGGCTCAAATAATCCAGAACTATAAGTGCCAATCCGCAGATTAGATTGCAGGGAAGAACATGCGTATCGTTATTGACATGCAGGGCGCACAAACGGCGAGCCGCTTTCGCGGCATCGGCCGCTACACCATGGCGCTGGTCAAGGAAATAGCGCGGCAGCGGGGCGAACATGAAATCACCCTAGCGCTCAACGCCTCTTACTCTGAAACCATCGAACCGATCCGCGCCGCGTTCGAGGGTCTATTGCCCTTCGACGCCATTCGGGTCTTCGAAGTCGCCGGCCCTGTTGGCGGCCACGACCCAGCCAACGATGCACGTCGCAAAGCGGCGGAAGTGATGCTTGAAGCGTTTTACGCGAGCTTCGACCCAGATGTGATTTTCATCCCCTCACTTTTCGAGGAGTTCGACGGTGAAGCCGTCACCTGCGTGCATCTCGCGCAGCAAACCATCCCCACTGTTGTCACACTGCACGACCTTATTCCCTACGTCCATCGCGATGTTTACCTCCAGGACGCCGCAATGCGGCGCTGGTATTTCAACAAACTCGACCATCTACGTCGCGCCGATCTGCTCTTGGCGGTCTCTGATGCGTCAGGCCGCGAGGCGATGGCGTATCTGAACTTTGCGATGTCACAGGTGATCTGCGCTCCGAACGCCTGCGACGCACTTTTCCGCCCGATCGCCCTCACCGCTGCGCAGCGCGAATCCTTACAGCAGCGATACGGCATCGACCGCCCGTTTGTGATGAACGCGGGCGGAATAGATCATCGCAAAAATATCGACGGCCTGTTCCGTGCCTTCGCTCGCCTGCCGCAGCATTTGCGCCAGACCTACGCGCTCGCGCTCGTCGGGCGCGAGGTTGCGGAACAGAAAGCGCATTTCCTGAATATCGCGCAGCAGGCAGGATTGCGAGAAAACGAACTCATTTTTACCGGGTATGTGCCGGATGACGATCTGGCGTTGCTGTACAACGCCTGCACCCTGTTTGTTTTCCCTTCTTGGCACGAAGGTTTTGGCTTGCCTGTTCTCGAGGCCATGGCGTGCGGCAAGGCGGTCATCGCTGCCAATAGCTCAAGCCTGCCTGAAGTGGTGGGCCGTGAGGATGCCCTTTTTGCCCCGCGTGATGATGCAGCCCTGGCCGCCAAATTAACGGAAGTGCTCAGCAACGCAGAATTTCGCGAAGAACTCGAGCGCCACGGCTTAGAGCAGGCCAAAAAATTCTCTTGGGAAGCCAGCGCGCAGCACGCTTGGCAAGCCCTTGAGGCGCTGCACCGCACCCACAAAAAACCACAAATGACGCTCCCGTTACCCCAACGCCCGCGGTTAGCTTTTGTATCCCCTCTACCGCCCGAAAAAACAGGCATTGCCGATTACGCTGCCGAACTATTACCCGAACTGGCGCGGCACTATGACATCACGGTGATCGTGCAGCAGGCAGAGGTTTCTGACGATTGGACGCAAGCCAACGCACCGATTCACGATGCGGTATGGTTTCGTCAACATGCCGCAAGGTTCGATCGCATTCTCTATCAAATCGGAAACTCGGATAAACATGTTTTCATGTTCGGCTTGCTTGCCGACATCCCCGGTGTCATCGTGTTGCATGACTTTTTCTTGTCCGGGGTCTACGGCTGGGTCATGGAGGAGAGCCAAGAGTATCGAAGGCACTGGACGAAGAATATTTACCAGTCTCATGGATGGCCGGCTCTACTGCAACGCTTCAAAAATGAAAAAGCAATCTGGGAATGGCCGTGCAATCTGTCTGTCTTGAATCAATCGCTTGGCGTCATCGTTCACTCCGATTTTTCCCGTCGCCTCGCTCAAAACTTTTATGGTGATCTAGTTGCTAACGATTGGGCACTCGTTCCGCATTTGCGAACACCGGCAGACCATATCGACAAAAAGTCTGCACGGAAACAACTCGGAATTTCTGAAACGAATTTCATCCTTTGTAGCTTTGGGGTACTCGGCCCCTCAAAACTCAATTCTCGCTTGCTCAACGCCTGGTTGGCATCACCGCTGGCAAATGACAAGCGCTGTCGACTCGTTTTCGTTGGCGAAAATGATGGCGGTGATTACGGAAAAAATCTTTTAGAGCGAATTGAGCAAAACCCTGCAAACAACCGCATTAACATCACCGGCTGGGTGGATACAGACGCCTACCGCCTCTGGCTTGCTGCAGCCGATGTGGCGGTGCAGTTGCGTACCTTGTCGCGAGGAGAAACCTCGGGAACGGTGCTCGACTGTATGAATTACGGTCTGCCAACCATCATCAACTCCCACGGCGCGATGGCCGATTTGCCTGCCGACGTCGTGCTTCGCTTGCCGGATGAGTTTACCGACGCACAGCTCCGTGATGCGCTCCTCACTCTCTGGAAAGACCCAGCGCTGCGCAGCGAACTCGGCGCGCGCGCCCGATCCCACATCTTGTCCAAACACAATTCGCGTCAGTGCGCTGATCAGTACGCTCAGGCAATCGAACGCGTGTATCGTCAACGGAATCTTGGCGTGCCAGGCGTAGCGCAAAACATACTCCGCCTCACCCCACATCTAGTTCCAAGCGAACTACCTGCGTTTACGTCGGCGCTGTCTAACAACATTCCTCCCAAACCGCAAAAACCCCAACTACTGCTTGACGTGACTGAACTCGTCCATGCGGATGCCAGAACGGGCATTCAAAGGGTTACACGCGCGCTTCTACTGGAGATCACATTTGCTCTTGACAAGGACTGGTCAATCGAGCCAGTCTATGCAACGGCAGATCAATGCGGGTTTCGTTATGCCAGAAAATTCATGAGCCGGCTTCTCGGCATTCCGGATGACTGGGCAGAAGACGCGCCGGTTCAGGTATGGCACGGTGATGTCTTTTTAGGGCTTGACTACAGCCCATCCATCATTCCCACCCAGGAGAGCACTCTCAAGAATTGGAGCGCGCGAGGTATTCGGCTTTATTTTGTTGTGCACGATCTCTTGCCCGTCACCATGCCCGAGGTTTTTCCTGAGGGCAGCGCGCAACACCAGCAACGGTGGCTAGAGACAATGTCTCTATTCGACGGAGCGATCTGCGTATCGCGCCACGTTGCAGACGAATTGTTTGAGTGGCTGCAAGTTTTTGGAAAGAAGCGCGAGCGGCCATTCTGCATCGATTGGTTCCACCACGGCGCTGACCTGGAAAACAGCGCGCCCACACGCGGGCTGCCATCCGATGCAGAAAAAACGCTGTCTGCGTTTACCCAGCGCCCCACCTTCCTGATGGTGGGCACCATCGAGCCCCGCAAAGGCTACCTACAAACCCTGCAGGCGTTTGATCGTGTCTGGGCGCAGGGTGTAGACGCGAATCTCGTCATCGTCGGCAAGGAAGGCTGGAAACCCCTGCCCGACGCGCAACGGCGTGACATTCCGCAAACCGTGCAAGCTCTGCGCTCTCATCCCGAACTCGGCCAGCGCCTGTTCTGGCTCGAAGGCATCAGCGATGAATATTTGGAGAAGGTCTACGCCGCAGCAAGCTGCCTCATTGCCGCGAGTTTTGATGAGGGTTTCGGCTTGCCGCTGATCGAGGCCGCCAAACACGGCTTGCCGCTCCTCGTGCGCGATATACCCGTATTCCGCGAAGTGACAGCAAACCACGCTTATTTCTTTGAAAACAATCGCACGCCAGAAGCTATTTCTACGGCGGTACAAACCTGGCTCGATTTGTATAAGACTGGCGCCCAACCGCGCAGCGATGAAATGCCCATCCAAACATGGCATGAAAGCGCACAACAGGTGCTCTCAGCGATTCATCAACAAAAGCAGCACTACAAATCATGGTTGCCAGATGGAGTGCGACGCTACTGGGGCGCAGACCCAAGACTGTATTCGCAGGTCGGCCTGCGTTTCGGTAAAGGCATTCGCACGAACGGGCAAGCTGGCCATTTGCTTCATGGCCCTTATACTCAGTTGCCGCCCGGACAGTATGAAGTGCGATTGTCCGCTCTAGTTCACCATGCCACAGGACTAGAAGTATTAGACATTGTCTGCGATCAAGGCAGGACGATTATTCTAAAAAAAGACCATCCGTTTCAAAGCGAAGGTCACGTGCGAATTCAGGAGAGATTTGAATTAGCCGAATTGTGCAAAGATTTCGAATTTCGCCTATGGGTCGCCGAGAAAACTATTTTGATTATTGACTCTGTTGAATTAGCAACTCTGTCTAAGAGGCTGATGAAAAAGTCGCTGGTATAATGGATAAAACGGTGCAGCGGGGGTTGGAAAGATGCGTGGAGCCAAGGTAGAGACCCAAGGGTTATTCAGCTACGTTTCCCCGGAGCAACGGGTGCCCCAGGACCATCCGCTGAGAGCGATCCGGGCTATCGTGGATCGCTCCCTGGCGGAGATGGATAGCCAC
>JABEBW010003888.1_pt1 | contig 21735 bp, 26 predicted proteins | sample 7245961 | NCBI WGS metagenome assembly JABEBW01 (sample SAMN14506364, study PRJNA622280) | hot springs metagenome | biome: hot spring [ENVO:00000051]|acidic hot spring [ENVO:00002120]; feature: spring [ENVO:00000027]|sediment [ENVO:00002007]; material: sediment environment [ENVO:01001048]...
TCAACTGTGAATGTGTTTGTTCTTTCCATTTTTGTTAAATTTTACATATTCTTTCATTGTATTTAAACCTATCAGCAATTCATCCCACGGTTTTAACCGCAGCCTTTCCTGTCGAAACTCTGTCAGGTTTCCACATCGGAAAATCTGTTTGGGAAGCGGGCTCACTTTAAGTTCATCAGCTTTAAAAACCTGTCAAATTCCTCTTCTGTGACCCATTCCACCCTGAGGTAATCTATTATTTCATTTTTGCTCATTCCAATGTTGAAAGCCTCTTTGATCGTAAATTTATAAGCTTCAATCTCGGTTGGCCTTTCAAAGTACCTGTATCTCCAGTCATAAAGATTCATGCCCTTTCTGTGCTGCAAAACGTGCACGAGCTCATGAACTATGTCCAGGTACAGATACCTTATGTCAGCAGAAGAAAGGTACTGGTGGCTTATGTGAATTTCTCCATCCTGAACGTGCATGTAGCCCTGTGAATTTTCTATTACAGCATGAATCCCTTCCAGGTCTTCCTTGTTGAACATGTATTTTACAGCATCAACTTTATCCAGATCGCCAAATATTTTAGTCAGATCATATGTGCCCGGTGCAGCATCCCTTTTTACGCTTATGATGTTAAATGGCGCATGTAAATCCCTGACAAATATTGCCTTGCTGTATATCATTTTAAATCCAAGCCCCCTGTAAAATTGGGTTAAAGACGATGACGCAAATGCCTGCAAAAAAACTGGCTTATCGCTCATTGCAGAAGCAAAGCTAACAAGTGATGAGCCTATTTTTTTATGCCTGTATTCTGGCAAAACACCAACGCAGTATATGCCAGTTGATTTTTCATTTTCATATACGGCAGCAACGCCTGAAAATATTCCATCTTCCTTCTTGGCCAGAAGAGTAACCCTGCCCCCATCCAATGCCTTTTTAACTGATTCCCTGATTGCAGGGATCAGGGAGTCATCTTCTTCAAAGGACCTTGCATATGTAGATACCCATTTATCCACATCAGTTACTATTTCAACGTCTTTATGTGTGTTTTCAATGCGTTCTTCAAGATAAAATACATCAAGTGAATCCACAGCAACATAACCGTTCCTGCGCAGAAATCCTTCAAATTCGCGGTAACCGCCATTCGATGGCACGAAAAATGAAGTTTTTGCGGAAAAAAATTTTGATGAATTGGATAATTCTGATAGTTTTGATATTTTGGATATATCTGCTGCTTCATTGGAAAGGAACCCAACCCTGTTAAACAGAGGTTCCTTAAATTTTTCTGATTTTAAAATGTAAATCCCATCATTTATGAAGTGCTCAGCCCAGTAGGACCACCATTCATATTCATTTATTTCATTGAGGATGTCATGCGGAATCAAGGCCTACACCCAGTATTGACCCTGCCCTTATCAGCTGTGGCTTTGCCTCGCTTAAAGTTATCCCGAACCTCTGGGGCTCGTTTGCCGCTTCATATATTGCATCTATTAATTTTGGAGTGTTAAAATCATCTTCAATTAAATTGATCAGAGTTTGATAAAATCCTAGCGATGAGCCTGTGATTGAGGGATTTACGCGCTCAAGCTTCTCCTTAACCTCAGATATCATCTGGTTCATAACTTCTATTCCCTCTGGATCATGATCCAGGTTCTCGCTGTACCGCTTTGATAGCAAATACAGCCTGATGGCATCAGCGCTGTGCTTTTTCATGAGGTCATCTATGTACGTCACATTTCCCTCGCTCTTTGACATCTTTTTTCCGCCAGTGGTTACAAAGCCAGTGTATATCCAGTACTTTACATATGGCCTCAGCCCTGTCAGCGCTTCAGCAATGGCAATCTCTGAAACGTGATGGGGATAAATCAGGTCATATGCGCCTCCATGTATATCGTACTGAGCGCCTAGCATTTTCATTGCAACTGCAGTGTCCTGAATGTGCCACCCTGGCCAGCCATTTCCCCATGGGCTGCTGAAATTAATTGTCCTGCTCTGGTAATTTCTCCAGAGTGAAAAGTCAAGTATGTGCTTTTTCTCAGGTGAAAGCTCCAGTGGCCTGAGCTCAAGCTCGTTTTTCTCAAGGTGGGCAAGCTCTCCGAAGTTCTCAACCTTTGAAGTGTCAAAGAAAACTGCCTCCCTTGTGACATATGCGTACCCCTTAACCATGAGCGAGCTGATCTGATCTATGGCATCATTGACGTATCTGGAAACCCTTTCAAATCCATATAGTGGGCCGATATTGAGCCTCTCCATGGAGTTCCTGTAGGCTGATGCCTTTTCAGCCACAAAGTCCTCCACATTGTAACCGGCCTTTGCTTCTATGCTTTCATCGATGTCCGTTATATTCATTAAAAGCCTGACCCTGTATCCAATGCTCTCCAGGTACCTCCTGACCACGTCGTAAAACACATATGTTCTGGCGTGGCCCAGATGCATGTAATCCTGAACGGTTGGGCCGCAGATAAACATGCTAACTTCATCTTTTTTTATGGGCTCAAAATTTTCCATTCTGGCGGTTAAATTATTATACACCTTTAACAATTTTAAAGCACAGTTAATATAATCGCATTTAAAAATCATGCTGATGATTTACGAGGAACTCCTTGGCGATGTGCATGAAATCAGGAAGGCAATTGAAAGCCTGGATCATGATGAAGGCATACGGTCTGAAATTTTATTTGATTCCAGGAGGGCAATTTTATTTGTAACAAGGTCAGTTGTTCGCGGCTATTCAGTGGCTGTTTATGCCTATGATGGAAGCAAGCTGGGTGAGCTCTTATATTTTAAAAATTACCCTGATTCACTGAGCGCCCTTGACTTTGTTTTAAAAAACGTCAATGGAAAGGCATACAGATATTAGTGATTTAATTAAAAATGGATGATGTTTGATTGCTCATTTGCCAATAACATAGCGCATGCGGGAGGTGGGATTTGAACCCACGCACCCCAACGGGACGAGGTTCTAAGCCTCGCGCCATTGGCCAGGCTAGGCGACCCCCGCTGATGGACCGGGGGGGACTCGAACCCCCGACCTCTCCCATGCCACGGGAGCATTCTACCACTGAACTACCGGCCCTTTTTTAGCTATCCTTTTAAAAGCTTTTATATGTTGCGCTTTTAAAATTGCAGCCCTTTCATGTTATTCAATAAAAAATGGTTTGACATTAAGGTCTAATATTTTAGGCTTTTATTGTTAATTATGCAAACATTGAGAAATATTCAAAGGTGATATAAAAATGGGAAGAACAGCAACCATTTTAGGAATATGGATACTTGGTTACGTTATAGGATTCATAGGATATATAGCGCTGGCTGAAACCAATGCACTGGGCTTTATGTTCGCGGCTCTGGTCAGAATATTTGGCAACTATCAGATAGTGGCAGCGGGCCTGGTTGGACTGGCCACATCATTTCTTGCTCTGGTCATAGTTATAGCATGGAGCTACTGGGGATCTCCAAGTAAAGTTTAAGTATTTTAGGGGCCATGTACACGAAATGGCCTCTGTTTTTTTAGATGTGGGCGGCACATTAGTTGACTTTAAGCCAAATTATCACGAGCCGATCTATAACGTTCTGAAAAGCAACGGCTATGATGTAAATTTAAGGTCAGTGTTCAGGACAATATCAAATTACCTGGGAAGCCGGAGGATTAAATTTGTAAACGGAAATCCAGTTATGGATTTTGATGCACTTTTAAGTGAAATGAATCTGAACGTTGACAGCAAAACCAGAAAGGAGCTGCTCTCGCTTGACTTTTCATCCAGCACATATTCAATCTACCCAGATGCAATTGAGTTTTTGGAGTGGCTGGACAAGAATGGGTTCAGGTCACATATAATAAGCAACGCCTCAGAGAAGCTGCACAGCGTGCTCAATGCTCTGGGGCTCAAAAGGTACTTTTCAGAAATCGTAGTATCCTATGAGGTTGGCTCCGCCAAGCCCTCTGAAGCCATCTTCAGGGTTGCCCATAAGAGGGCAGGGGAAACAGGGCCCTTCATAGGTGACCTCTATGAAGTGGATTATTTAGGGGGGAAGAACGCAGGATTCTTTCCTATATTGATTGACAGGTACGGGTTTTACGATGATCTGAAGGGTGTTCAGCGAATCAGCAGTCTCACTGAAGCAAAGCCCTTAATAGAGAGCGCGCTGGGGCCCGGAAAATTTCCAAAAGGGTAAAATATCTTGATCATGAAGGAGTCACGGATGAGTTACGAAAAGGCCATTGAGGAGATCATAAGCAGGATAGAGCCCGGCACGGATGGCGAGCATCTGGAGAGCATAAAGGTATCAGTTGCAAGGGCATATCGCCTGTCTAGAATACCCAGGAACTCCGACATAGTCCAGTATGCAAGGTCCAGGGGCATTGAACTGGACCTGATAACCAAGCCCTCCAGGAGCATCTCGGGCGTCACTGTTTTAGCTGTCATGTCAAGGCCATTTCCGTGCCCTCCCAACGCTCAGTGCATTTACTGCCCAGGTGGCGTTGAGGCTGGTTCCCCAAAGGCATACACCGGTTATGAGCCTGCAGCCTTGAGGGGGAAGCAAAACCTGTACGACCCCTTTTTCCAGGTAAGGAGCAGGTTGAACCAGCTGACTGGCCTTGGCCATACGGTATCAAAAAACGATGTCATAGTTATGGGCGGCACATTTCTGAGCTTTCCACAGGATTATCAGGAGTGGTTCATAAAGGGGATCTATGATGCTTTAAATGAACATATTAGCCCAACAATGGAGGAAGCCATAGAGCTGAACGAAAACGCAAAAAACAGGTGTGTTGGGCTTACAGTTGAAACAAGGCCAGATTACTGCAGGGAGGAGCATGTGGACATGATGCTCAGGTACGGGGGAACCAGGGTTGAGCTTGGGGTTCAAACTCTTGACGATTCAATTTTAAAGAAAATTCACAGGGGCCACACGGTTTCAGATACGGCTGATGCCTTCAGGATCGCCAAGGACGCTGGATTCAAGGTTGTTGCGCACATGATGCCCGGGCTTCCAAACTCGTCCTTTGAGGATGATTTAAAGAGCTTTGAACTGCTATTTAACGATGAAAGGTTCAGGCCTGACATGATCAAGATCTATCCAACGCTCGTTGTTGAGGGAACGCTCCTTTACAGGATGTACAAAATGGGACTTTATAAGCCCCTGACAAATGAGGAAGCAGCTGAAATAGTAGCCAGGGCAATGGAGATGGCCCCACCATGGGTCAGGATAATGAGGGTGCAGAGGGATATACCGGCCTTCAAAATAAGCGCAGGACCAACAGCCGGGAATTTAAGGGAGCTTGCTATTGAAATCATTAAAAGGCACAACGGCACCTCCAGGGAAATAAGGTTCAGGGAAGTTGGGTTCAGGAAAGTGGATCCATCAATGATGAACACGTTCAGAATCAAAACGCTGAAGTACAGGGCATCAGATGGCGATGAATACTTCATATCATATGAGGATGACGCCGGCGACATAGCAGGATACCTCAGGCTCAGGAAACCATCTGAGCGTGCCCACAGGCCGGAGGCAAGGAACTCCTCAATTGTGCGTGAGCTCAGGGTTGTTGGAAGGACGGTGGCGGTTGGTGAATCAGGGGAAGGCTGGCAGCACAGGGGAATCGGGTCAATGCTCATGCAGGAAGCTGAAAGGATATCAAAAGAGGAAATCGGAGCAAATAAGGTAATAGTGATAAGCGGAGTGGGCGTGAGAAACTACTACAGGAAGCTTGGCTATGAAAAAGAAGGCCCATATATGTCAAAGCACCTTTGAGCTTTAACACGAATATGTAAAAAATCAAGCGGTAAATTTTAGTTTATTGACAAATTGAATGGCTATGATAGCCAGTAGTACGGGTCAATCTCGCTTCTTCTCTTTGAGAACGCCTTGGCATAAGCCTCTTCATATTCATCGGCAAGCTTGTTTATTTCCATGAACCCCTTTTCGGCGCTGTTCATTATTATCTCCCTGTAATAGGTCATCTGGGATTTACCATTTGAATGCTTGATCAGCTTTCCCCTCACCTTTACCTTTGCGCTTTCAATATTTTCACCGTCCATGGGATCCGCCTCAATGTTGAATACGTATATCATTTTGTCGCCGTTTTCAAGCTCCACCATGACCACTGGCTCAACGCTTCCAGCCAGGTTAAAAACCTTCCTCAGCACGTCCCTGTACTTCTGGTCAGCCCTTGGCTCAGGCAGCCTGGCAAGCCCAATCACATCCTTTTTGTTAAAGGCTATTTTAAGCTCCGCAAGCAAATTGCCGGTGTCTTCCTCGGATTTTATTACTTTCATTGCCATTATAAAAGCCAGGCAAGCTTTAACGTTTTCCATGGATGAAGAAATAATTAGGCTATTGCCTAAATTGGCTCAACTTCAAGCGTGGTTACGTGCCCTGACCTGTTCATCCTTCCCACTTTTATCTGCGATGATGATATTTTATCTCCGGATTCGGAGAGCACAAGGGGGATTACATATATGGACATCATGTCAAGCCCTGATTTTGCCCTTATTTCATTGGCCCTTAACGCGCTCAGGAAAGTTTCAGGGCTTACAACCATGAAATCAACAGCTTCCCTTACAGCTGGGCCATAGGGGTCATTTAACTGGGTTATCCAGTAAAGCCTTCCTTCAGCAATTTCCTGAATTGCAGTTATCAGCCTGTAAACCCTGTCAATGTACGTTACATCAAGCTTTTTTCCAAGCCTTTCCGCAAATTCGTCGGAGGTCACGCCGATTATAACTTCATCTCCAAGCTCAAATGATTTGCTCAGTAACCTCATGTGACCTTTATGTATGGCTTCAAATGTGCCTCCTGTGGCGACCTTTGTCAATGCATTTTTTAGCAATGGAGTCCCTTTTAAATTCTATGGCGCTGTGTTGAATAATAGCTTCCTTCACATGCAATCAGGCACTTAAAATCTATGAATGCAGAGTCATTTAACATAGCGTTCTATGGAAGCAGTTTAAATATCGATGCCAGCCCAGAAAGCCCTCCAGCCGCTATTCCAAAGCTCATTATCCAGTAAATGTATATTTCAGTTTTTCTGATCGCCTTGCCATTCATTACCCGTTTATCAGCTATGAGCTTGCCCAGGAATATGAGCAGCGGTATGAGTATGACTGTATAAATTATCATCAAATTGAGTATAAGCGAAAGATAATTTTCCACAACAAGGACTATTGCAAGCGCTGGAAGGCTTTCTATCAAATATATTTTATAGTACTGCCCCTTTCCCTTGAGCCCTAGCGCTTCAACGACGCCCCATGCGGAACCCATTGAAACCACCACAAGCGCCAGGAACCCAGAAGCAAGGAATCCAACTCCCAGAATCAGCCTGGCATAGCTGCCGGCAATAGCTATTGAATTTGCTATGGTGGAAACGCTGAACAGGTTACCGTTCCTGATAAATGAGCCGTCAATGACGACTATTGCCATCAGAACTTCTGAAACTATGGCACCGACCAGCGTTTCCAGCCTTTCATTCCTCAAATCTGATGTCCTGAGCTTCTTCCTTGAATCTGCGCCTGAATGAAAGAACAGCATCCATGGCATTATAACAGCCCCTATGCTGGCTGCCATCATGTAATCAAAAGAAGAGTTTGCATATGGCTGAATTGGATTAAGCCCCAGCCGCGCAACCTGAAACATATCTGGCCTGAATATTGCAGTTGATGCAACTATTACGGCAACAAGGATAAAGCTCACTGGAAGCAGGGCAGCTTCAGTTTCCTTATAGTGCCTGCCGAAGATGATCATGAAATGTATTATAAAGATCACCAGAAGCCCGATTACCACTGGAAGCCCGAGCATGTACAGGCCCACCGCCATTCCGGCATATTCAACAACGTATTCCAGAAAATCGCTTACTGCCATGGGAATGGAAGCCATGAGTGAAATTCCCTTGCCAAACCTGTTTCTTATCGCTTCCCCCAAGCCAACCCCTCCAACCGTGCCAAGCATGCCAGCTGCGTCCTGAACGAAGAACAGGGGGACGGTAAGTATGAGCATGATGAACACCATCCTGTACCCCCACGTGGCCCCTGCCTCCAGCCCTTCAATTATTGAAGCCACATCAACATCAGCAATCATAACAAGCCAGGCGGGTCCGAAAACCCTCAAAAAGTTCCTTATGTCCTCTACCAATCCTGATTAGCCTTAAAAAAGGATTGTTTTTAAGGATTATTTAAAAGTTAGCGGGCCTTTTCCTGTACCTTTCAATGTCCTGCGGTGTAAGGGACGGTTTTACTGTTTTAAGCGCTTCTTCAAAGTGCTTTATATTTACTGGTTTGGCGTGTTCAAGCTTTTCATTTATGCTTTCCCTGATGGCAAGAATGCCAGCCTCCCTCACAAGAGATGCTAGATCAGCTCCAGTGTACCCTTCAGTCCTTCTGGCGAGCTCATCGAGGTAGTTCCCGTTTTTAATTTCGTCATCCAGCTTCATGCCTCTGGTGTGAACCTTCAGTATTTCAAGCCTTGCAGCCTCATCGGGGGGAGGCACATAGACGAGCCTGTCAAACCTGCCGGGCCTGAGCAGTGCCTGATCGATTATGTCAGGTCGATTTGTCGCTGCCATCACTACAACGTTTTTAAGAGGCGCTATCCCATCCATTTCTGCAAGCAGCTGGTTAACTATCCTGTCAGTTGCACCGCTGTCGGTTCTTGTTCCCCTTCCAGGGGCAATTGAATCTATTTCATCAAAAAATATAACGCTTGGTGCGGCCTGCCTGGCCTTCTTAAATATGTCCCTTATTGCCTTTTCAGATTCACCGAACCATTTGCTCAGTACCTCCGGGCCCCTTATTGAAATGAAGTTGGAACTGCTTTCAGTTGCCACTGCCTTTGCAAGCAGCGTCTTTCCTGAACCTGGCGGGCCATACAACAGTATGCCCTTTGGCGGCTCCGTCCCGATTTCCTTGAACATCTGCGGATACCTGAGCGGCCATTCAACCATCTCCCTGAGCTCCTGCTTTACGTCATTGTATCCACCGATGTCATCCCACCTGACATCCGGCACCTCTATTATGACTTCCCTAAGCACTGTTGGTTGAATGTCTTTCATTGCTTCAATAAAGTCCTTCATTCTGATCTTTATTTTTGACAGCTGTTCTGGTGGCACCTGTGGTTGATCCACATCAATTTCCTTCTTTGTTTCAATGGCCTCCCTGAGCCTTATCATTGCTGCTTCCCTTGCTAGTGCAGCTATGTCAGCCCCCGTATATCCATGCGTCATTTCTGCCAGCGTTTCAAGATCAACCCTGTCTTCCTGGGAACAAATTTTGCCCTTAACATCGTCTTCAGAGCACAGTGGAACATTTCTCGTATGCACTGTCAGTATCTCCAGCCTGGCCTTTTTATCAGGCATGCCGATGTTGATCTCCCTGTCAAATCTTCCAGGCCTCCTTAGCGCTGGGTCCACGGCATCAGGCCTGTTGGTGGCTCCTATTACAATAACCTGTCCCCTTTCCTGCAAACCATCCATCATTGTTAAAAGCTGGGCCACAACCCTGGTTTCAACTTCCCCCTTAACTTCTTCACGTTTTGGTGCAATCGCATCAATTTCATCTATGAACACGATAGCTGGGGCGTTTTTCTTTGCTTCCTCAAATATTTCCCTTATTTTTCTTTCTGATTCCCCGTAGTATTTGCTCATTATTTCAGGGCCATTAATTGAGGTAAAGTAGGCATTTGCCTCGGAAGCCACTGCCTTTGCAAGCAGCGTCTTTCCAGTCCCAGGGGGGCCGCTCAGGAGGACGCCGCGTGGGGGCTCTACTCCAAGGTGTTTGAATATTTCAGGATGCCTGAGGGGCAATTCGATCATTTCCCTGACTTTTTTCTTTGCTTCTTCCAGGTCACCTATGTCTTCCCAGGATATCCTGGCGGTTGAGACTTCAGCTTCCTTTATCGGTTCCTCAATTACTTGAACTTCAGTCCTTTCCCCCACATATGCTGCCTGGCCTGGAGTTACGGATGAAACAATGAACATTATTGTTCCATAGTATGACGGAACTTCAATTAACTGTCCTTTCCACACGGGTTTGGTGTACAGTATCTCCTTCTTTATGTATTCAGTGAATTCTGGGGCAAAGCTTATCGCCTGTTCCGTGGGCGCTATGATGACCCTTTGAGCCTCTGAAAGCCTTGCCTTTCTAACCCTCACTGAGTCTCCAATGCTTACATCCGCGCTCTTCCTTATCATTCCATCCATTCTGATGTAGTTCTTGCCCTCGTCCTCTGGAAAGGTTGGAAGAACCTGAGCGTAAGAGCTTTTTCCATTTCCAATTATTTCCACAAAGTCTCCCGGGTTCAGGTCCAGCTGTTGCATCTGGTGCTGTGGGATTCTCACCAAATACCTTCCCACATCCCTTGCCCTTGCTTCAGCCACATATAATACAATTTCACCTTTAGCCATGATAATTTTTACAAGCCATGCATATATAAAATTAATTATAAAGTTAGGGGCTTGGATAAAGCTGTAAAACTCAAATGCTGGGATACACGGGCTTTGGTATACCAAAGGACATATGCCACCCACCACGCATGGAGGTGATAACATATGATAACCATTAAGCGAGGGGATTTAGAAGAAGAGCACATCCAGTTAATAAAGGAGGAGTACGTGAAGTAAAGGTACCTTGCAGTAGCAAGTGCAGAACCAATCAGGATAACAAGGAAGGAAGCTGCTGCAATTCTGATGAAGCCTCAGCTTTGTGTAAGCAGTTGCACCTTCTATGTAAAGCTAAACCCCAACATATTTATAAAGTGGCATTGATAACAATTGGGTGTTGAAAATTAAAGATCTATCTATGGGTAGTTCAAGGGTAAGCGTTGAGGGAGTAGTTGTAAGCAAATCCGAGCCAAGGAACGTTAAGACCAAAATGGGCGAAGATGCCCAGGTGGCAGATTGCGTTATAGAGGATGACAGCGGCAAGATTGTAATGAGTCTCTGGAACAATCAGATTGAGCAGGTAAATGAGGGGGATCAGGTGAGGGTTGAAAATGGGTACGTAACGTCTTTTCGATCAGAATTGAGGCTCAACGTTGGCAGGTATGGAAAACTTTACGTTAATGGAAATGCCGTTTAACTGGATTAAACTGTATGCCTTTTTAAATTACCTTCCCTGAAGGCTTCGTATGCCTTTTGAGGGTCCTTTATATCCGTTAAATATACGTCTATGCCAGCTCCTGAAAGTGCCAGGGCAGCCGTTTCGTCTATGCTCTGTGATATAACAGCATTAACTCCAAGCTTTTTGAGAAAGTTGATAATGACTTGTGCCCTGTGCCTGTCAATGCTGAAAGCCGGATTATCATAGTAAACGTATTTTCCATCATGAGTATTTAAAATTAAAAATCCATGGGAAAGCCCAAAATGGGATGAAATGTTACCATCCTCTGAAACTGCAAATGCCAGGATCCATTTTTTGCTCATGCTCCCCGGTTCAACATGTATGGTGACATAGGCAACCCCCTTAACCTCCTTTTTAAGGAGATCTTCAATGTAATCCGTAATTTCATCGGCCCTGTCAACAGGCAACGAATGAGGCAACTCAAGGTGCATTTCAACAAAGTAAAACGGCCCGGCCTTGCGCACTTTCAGCTCATGAAAACCTATTATTCCATTAACTTCATTCATTACCCTGGAAATCGCAAGGGCGACAGCCCTATCTGAAGCATCAAGCAATGAAAGGATTGAGTCCTTCATTATACCATAGCTCTGATACAGCAAATATGCAATTATGACTATTAAAAATATGTATGCTACATAAATATAACCAGCCCATTCCATAAATATGCCGGCAATAACTATTAATCCGAGTATGCCATCTTCATAATTGTGCAGCCTTTCCGCTTTTATGACAGAGGAGTTTGTTGACATGAGCCCCGATATCCAGTGGCCAAGGTAAACGCTCACTATAATTGATATGGCTTCTGTTATGAGCAGGGGCAAGAGGTCAGTGGGCCTGAGCCTGACGAACCCTGTAACGGCTATCTCAAACGCAGCATAAATTATCGCAATGCCCATAAACAGGGATACAAGGCTTTCGCCCTTATACAGGCCATATGGGAAGTTTGCAGATGGGGGCAGCGATATCAGGTAAAGCCCCAAAAAGGCAGCGAGCATCATTATTACATCTGCAATATTATGTATGCCATCAGCCGTAAGTACAGGGCTCACATAGAGGCGTCCGACTGCGATCTTTAGCAGCCCCAGTAAAAGGAAGGCAAATAGGCTAATGAGCGTCCTGGTTTTGGCTGTGCGCAGATCACCATACATTACGTTATATCGATTTAGCGATATATAAAAATCTTTTAGGCTTTTAATACGCTGTGCCTGCGCAGAACATATCACTGTAGCATGGGCCTGAAAAGCTAGTGAGCTGTTACACCTAGAAAAGCTGACCGCTCCGCGTGGCTTGGCTCCAGCACCTGGTAGCTCCCCCATTAAGGGCTATGTTTATTGATGGTAATGGTTTCTCTGGACAGCATATCAATTTAAAATATATTTTTTACTTGTTCCTGATGTAAATCGGGCACTTGAGTTTTCTGCTTCCCCCTAACTCCACTATAGGCCTATTTTGCATTAATTTTATTAAGAACCATATCAAAATGAGAATCTTGAGGGCCTTCCCTGACCTCGTGCTGAGCTTCAGCCTTGTCATATCTAGCACTAAAGCCGCTGCCATGCGGATGAAGCGCTTAATGCTTATAAGCTAGCTTTGCATAAATTAATTTGAATGCAACAAAGCCCAGCCATAAGAGCATTGTCCGATGAAAAATTGGTCAGCGCAATAAAGGTTATGCTGGGCAGGGATTTGAACGCTTCAATAAACATACTTAAAAGAGTATTGAGGCTGATAGCTTACTCGATGGGGCACATCGAGAATATGCGCCAAATGGTTGCCACGCATCGCGGAACTTCCAACGCCTCGGAGTGGGAAGCGCATCAGAAATTTATTAATTTTCATAAAAGGTTCATGGAGGCTGAGCGCATCTGACTGTGTACCTGAATCTTCCCCCCAGGATAAAAGTCCTGGAGGCAGTTTCCGCTGTGGCTCGAGGTAGGGTTGTTAAAACGGATGGGGCATTCAGGGTCCATGCATCGGCTGGAAACAGGGAATACCTGGTAATTTTGCAGGGCGATTTTGTGTACAGCGATGACAATGGAACCCTGCGCAGGGGGTATGTTGGCTATCCAATAATAGCTGCCATGATGGTTGAAGGCATGATACCGGATTTTAGGGAACTTGGCCATGCCCTGAGGGACATACCATGGGCTGACTTGAATGCCAGAATGGCCAGTTACAGAAAGGTTGAAGCTTACGCAAAGGAAGTTGCAAAAAGGTCAGGGATTGAAAAGGAAAGGGTTGATCAATATATAGCAGATGTTCTTGCCCTGCTGAAGGAAAGGAGGTTAAAGTTTAAAGATATGGCCCAATCTACACTTACCCCATAATGAAAATTGCAAATTACCAGTATGGTGGGATGAAAAGAGTAGGGGTTGTAAAGAACGATGCGATAGTTGATCTCAGTGAGCCGTTCTCCAGGTATGGGCTGAGGGTTGATAGCGTGGATTCATTGCTTGAAATGAACCTCTTGGATAAGCTTGATAATGCACTGAGCGAAAGCTCAACCACGCTGAAGCTTTCTCAGGTAAATCTTCTTCCTCCAGTTCTGCGCCCTGAAAAAATAATGCTTGCAGCTATAAATTATTATTCACACGAGAGGGAAGGGGGAGTGTCCAGGCCTGAAATGCCGTACCTGTTTTCAAAGTTCAGAAACGCCCTGGCTGGTCCATACGATGACGTTTTGCTTCCTGATATTTCCAATAAAATGGATTATGAAGGTGAGCTTGCGGTGCTGATTGGCAAAAAGGGGAAGTACATTAAGAAATCTGATGCAATATATCACGTTCTTGGTTATGCAGTTGCAGACGACATAAGCTTCAGGGACCTTCAGTTTCCCCCGGGCTGGCCTGCAGCTGCCAACGCCTACGGGCAGAACTGGTTGAAGGGAAAATCGCTGGACAGGGCCTTTCCACTGGGCCCATATCTGGTTACATCAGACGAAATAGATGACGTGCGCTCCCTGAGCATAAGGACAACTGTCAATGGGGAGCTGAGGCAGGACGGCAAAACATCTGATATGATATTTGGAATAGATGAACTTATTGAATATGCCTCAAGTGGCATAACGCTGATGCCGGGTGATGTAATATCAACGGGCACTCCTCAGGGAGTGGCTGTTTTCAGCAATAAAACTTTTCTCAAAGATGGGGACGTGGTTGAAGTAACCATAAGCGGGGTTGGTTACATAAGAAACCGCGTGATAAGGGAAAAATGAATACCAGGATAATAAAGGTTGACCCCATCAAGCCAGACATGAGCTCCATAGCGCTGGCTGGTGATATAATCAGGGAAGGCGGCACAGTGGCTTTCCCAACTGAAACGGTTTATGGGCTTGGGGCAAATGCCTTCAGCGAAGAGGCAGCAAGCAGGATATTTGAAGCAAAGGGCAGGCCAAAGGATAATCCGCTTATAGTTCACTTAAAGGGTCCGGATCAGCTGAGAATGGTTTCAGTTGTTGATGATAGAGTCATGAGGATAGCCATGAAGGTCTGGCCGGGGCCTGTAACGTTTGTCCTTCCAAAGGCTGGTGAGCTCCCCTCCTCTGTAACAGCTGGCCTTGCGACGGTAGCGGTTAGGGTTCCGGCTCACCCTGTAGCGCTTGCTTTAATTGATCTTTCTGGAACTCTAATAGCAGCTCCAAGCGCAAACTTGGCTGGAAAGCCAAGTCCAACAACCGCACAGCACGTAATTGAGGATCTGAATGGCAGGGTTGATGCCATAATAGATGCTGGTGAAACCTTTTTTGGTGTTGAGTCAACCATAGTTAACCTCACTGTGGATCCACCGGTTTTGCTAAGGCCAGGCGCTCTGGGAATTGAGGAGCTTGAGCCAATAGTGGGCAGGATAATTGTGCCAGAGGAAGCTCAGGGCTACTCTGAATCCATGGTGGCTATTGCCCCTGGAATGAAATACAGGCACTACGCACCAACTAAGAAAGTAGTTCTGGTAGGCAGGAGCGAGAATTATTTAAGGGTCCTTAAAAAATCAACTGAATGTGGCAGGCCAGCTGCAATCTGTTCAGAGGAAATAGAGCCAGAAGTGGAAAGGATGGGCATAAAGAGCATAATAATCGGGCGTGAATCTGACCTCTACACCGTGGCCCGGGGCCTCTTTTCCTCCCTGCGGAAACTTGACGAAATTGATGCTGATTTCGGCATTGCGCAACCGTTCAGTGAAAATGGCATTGGCCTGGCAATCATGAACAGGCTCAGAAAGGCTTCAGGGCATAACATAGTCAATTCACCTAGCGAATTGCCCAGCGCACTTAACCGACAATGTTAAAAGTATAAATATTCAAAGCCTAGCGTGGTATATAATGAGCAGGGTCCTTGTATGTGATCCAATAGATGATGAAGGGATAAGGATGCTAAAGGATGGTGGATTTGAAGTGGATTATAAGCCATCAATAACGGCTGCCGAACTAAAGCAGGCCATAAAGGACTATGATGGTGTTGTGGTCAGAAGCAGAACCAAAATTACGCGGGAAATAATAGAAGCTGGATCCAGGTTAAGGGCTATAGGAAGGGCCGGAGTTGGGCTGGACAACATAGATCTGCAGGCCGCAAAGGAAAGGGGCATAAAGGTTGTCAATGCGCCAGAATCACTGACTCAATCCGTTGTGGAAATAGTAATCGGATTCATGATAGCGCTCAGCAGGTACATAAGCAACGCGGATAAAACCATGAAGGAGGGAAAGTGGTTAAAGACGCAATACATGGGCAACGAACTTTATGGCAAGACCCTTGGCATAGTTGGCTTTGGAAGAATTGGAAGGGGCGTTGCAAAGGTGGCTAAAGCAATTGGAATGAAAATCATAGCATATGATGTTATACCAATTGATGAAAAGGCCAAACAGGAACTTGAGGTGGAGCAGAAATCGCTGGATGATGTTTTAAAGGAATCTGACTTTGTTACTTTGCACGTTCCAGGTGGTCAAGGCACATACCATTTGATTGATCTGCAAAAGCTGAAGCTAATGAAACAAACTGCTTTTATAATAAACACTTCAAGGGGAAACGTTATCAAGGAGGACGACCTGGTTTATGCAATAAAGAACAGGATAATTACAGGAGCAGCACTTGATGTATTTGAAGTGGAGCCCCCAACCAACAAGGAGCTTTTCTCACTTGAAAGAGTAATCCTTACGCCACATATTGGAGGAGAAACTGCTGAGGCTCAGAGACTGGCCGCCACCCTTACGGTGCAGAGATTAATGGAGGCGCTAAAGGCTTGAAAAGCATGTATGATTATATAAATGAAACCTGGCAAAAGTACTATAAGGAGAAGCCAGAGGAATACAAGTCTTACCTGGTAAAGTGGAGGGCTGAGCCCAGGATTGTCAGGGTTGAAAAGCCAACCAGAATAGACATGGCAAGGCAGCTAGGATATAAGGAGAAGCCAGGATACATTGTGGTCAGGGTCAGAATGGCAAGGGGGGGCATGAAGATCCAGAGGCCAAATTCTGGAAGGAGGCAGAAACACAGCGGTTCAAAGCGCATATCTGGGCAGGTATCAAAGGCCGATATAGCGGTTCAAAGGGTATCAGCAATTTACAGGAACATGAGGCCCCTTGGCGCGTACTATTTGGGAGAAGACGGAAAGTATGTCTGGTATGAAATAGTCCTGCAAGAAAAGCATGAAAATTGAAACAGAAAGTGATTGAAGCTTACATCAATTTTATATTAAACGATAGGCCAGAAGCTGGCGTTCTAGAAGAGCTAAAGCTAAAAGGGCTGGCCACTGACGATGGCCTCACTGAGCAGGGGAGGTCAATGATAAAAGTTGTTCTAGCTGGGGGAGTTTTTGATATAATTCATCCCGGGCACGTGTACTTCCTCAGAAAGGCAAAGGAGCTGGGGGATGTGCTTGTGGTTGTTGTTGCAAGGGATGTAAATGTGGTCAGGTTCAAGGGAAAGAGCCCCATGAACAATGAAAATTTGAGAAGGGAGCTTGTGGGGGCAATTAAATATGTTGACGCTGCCATCCTTGGAGATGAAAATGACCTAATGAAAACAGTTCAGCTTGTAAGGCCAGATATAATTGCGCTTGGTTATGATCAGGTTCACAGCGAAAAGGAGTTCTCTCAGAGAAGCAGGGAGATGGGAATAAGCTTAAAGGTTGTGAGGCTGGATTCGCCATACCCCTGGATCAAGTCAAAGAATATGAAAAATGATCCAAGGGCAGGATGGCTCTGATTGGATTGATTTTCCATCAAATCGGCTCTATTTATTAAAACCAGGATGCATGGCACTATCAGGCTGGCACCTTTATAATGGAGTTAGGGGGTTTGGGGAGCTGCGAGCCCCAGCTGCTGGCGCCAAGCCACTCGGAACGGCCTGCCTTTCAACGTGAAGCAGTTCACCTGCGGAATCGCGAGTTTAATTTAAGCAAGCAATGTTGTTCATGTAAAATGAACGATATTTAAATCCTGGCACATTAAATGTTGGAAAAAGTGCGGGGGGTGGGATTTGAACCCACGAAGGCCAACGCCAGCGGATCTTAAGTCCGCCCCCATTGACCTGGCTAGGGCACCCTCGCTTATAATTCCTGAAAACAACAACGACTTAAGTGTTTTGCTATTGGGCTCAAATTATATAATTGTATTCCCGTTTTTATTGCCATCAATAGCTTTCACTGTTTCGTCTTTTCTATATTTTTAATTACTATGTTTATTACAGCATCCATCTTCTTAAGCAGGTCAATGTGGTCGTTCATCAGTTGCATGCCAGATTCAGTGACCGTGTATACATTAACTTTCCTGCCATTGCCCCTGGTTTCAGCTCTGATGTACCCTTTCTTTGCCAGGTACTTCAATATTACATACACTGTTCCCTTTGGCAATTTATCGCCTATTATATCATTTATTTCCATTTCCAATGCGTATCCGTACCCGGGTTTATTCTTGAGCAGGCTTAATATCAGAAGCGTTAATACGCCCCTCAGGAGCTGTTTCTTCTGCTTCATGGCAATAATATTATTTATTTACTTATTTAAATACCTTAACCCGGGAATATTTAGAGCATGGCTATCCATTTTTTCGTTCCCTGGATATTCGCAGCCACATCAGGATTGCACCTGTCACCTTAATCATTTAGCTAGGACTTTGCAACGTATTGTCATAGAAGGAAAAATGAATTTAATTATGGCGCTGAAGGTATAAAATCAAAGCTTTAGCAGAAAAGGTTTTATGGAGGCAGGGAACGCATGACCACCGGCGCGGCAGGCGCCCTTCAGATATATCAAGCAACCCGATGCAGATAAGCGCTTCTAACAGTTCAGATGGGGCATATAATAAAATGGGGAAAAATATAAATTAGTTAGCACTGCTAATTATTAGCATGGTTAACTATCCAGGCGTGAATGAAAAGGTCATGGAAGCGGTATTTAACGCGTCAAGAACCTTTCGCATATGGATGAGGGAATCTGCTGGCCTTTCAGTTGTCCAGTTCAGGGTTTTATCGTTTATCAACAGGAATAATGACTGCTCGCTTTTGGAGCTAAAAAATTATCTGGGAATATCCTTTCCCTCTACCAGCAGGCTTGTGGATTCTCTCAACAGAAAGGGGCTGATAGAACGCCTTGAAGATGAGGATGACAGAAGAAGGGTAAAATTGAAGTTAACGGGCTCAGGAAGCGCCGTATTAGCAAATGCAAGGAAGCAGGTCCTTAAAATGATAGGAGAAAGGATGAGCCGCCTGGATGAAGATGAAATTCAGGCACTATCAAGAGCTGCAGAAATTTTAACGCGCCTGGTGAGCTAAATTGATAGAGACAGTTGAACTTACAAAGGTGTTCAGATCCAGGGGCTGGACCATTGAAGCCCTAAAGGGGGTAAATTTTAAGGCTGAACGAAATAAAATAACTGCGCTTGTTGGTCCAAACGGCGCGGGAAAAACTACGCTGATAAAAATCATTTCAACGCTGATTCTCCCAACAGGGGGCAGGGCGTATGTTGATGGCATGGACGTGGTTTCACAGGCAAAGGAGGTAAGGCAAAAAATTGGGCTTGTTACAGTTAGCGATAGGCTGATGTACTACAGGCTGACCGGCCTGGAGAATCTGGTTTTCTATGGAACGCTGTACAATATGGGGTTAAGGGAGGCCAGGGAAAGGGCAAAGGAGCTGCTTGACACGGTTGGGTTGGGTGATTGGGGAGATCAGCCAATAATGCATTATAGCACTGGCATGCTCAGGAGGTTAGCCATAGCTCGGGCACTGATGCATGACCCTGACGTAGTGCTTCTTGACGAGCCAACACTGGGCATAGATACTACTTCATCCAGAAAGGTGAGGCAGCTGGTCAGGAGGCTAGCAGCAAACAGGACAATAGTTCTCACAAGTCACCTTATGAAGGAAATTGAAGAGCTTGCCGACAGCATATTTTTGATAAAATCGGGCCAGGTTATAATGAATGGAACTCCAGCTGAAATAAGGTCAAGGGCGGGGCACTTTGCTGAGGCCCTTGTCCCGGCAGAAATCGTAAAGGATGAAATGGAAAAGTATGTTGTAAAATACGAAAATGGGAGAGCGCTTATCAGGGGACCTGAAGAAAAGATTGCCACGCTGACTGGCAATTACGCAGCTGTTGATCCAACCCTTGAGGACGCATATATACTGCTGGTTGGGGAAAGCGGCGCTGATTTCAGGCCGTATCAGATGAAAAGGGGAGGTGCATGGGCACATGAACGTCCTTTCTAAGCTATATGCCTACATTTACCTTAGAGGGTTCAAGATATGGTTCAGTTATAAGACCAACGCAGTTCTGACCATGGTGAGCTGGGTGCTTCCAGTATTTACTTATTATTTTACTGGCACAGCGTTAGGCAACAGCTTGGTTTCTAAGCTGGGGGCGGGAAACTACACAGCTTTCTTCGTCATTGGGCTAGCATTCCAGGGTTACGTGGCATCAACCATAACAACTGCTAGCCAGAGGCTCAGGAATGAGCAACTTTATGGAACAATTGAATATTATGTGATTGCACCATCCGGGGCACTGAGCTTTTTAGTGTATACAATGCTTTGGGGTCTGGTGCTGAACAGCATCAGCGCAATTGTGATTCTCCTGGTTGGAAGGGCCTTGGGAGTCACTTACACTTTTGGTGGAGCCCTTATTGCCCTACTTCTTATATTTTTACTGATGCTTTCATCATTCGGAATATCAGCGTTGTCTGGAGCAGTTGTCATGATTACAAAGCAGGGGAATCCAATAGCCCTTTTCTATTCAACATTTTCAACCCTTTTGGGAAACGTCGTATTCCCTGTAACCATACTGCCATACTACATAAGGCTTGTAAGTTATGCGTTGCCTCTAACCTGGGCACTGCAGGGTTTAAGGGATGTGCTGCTTTATGGTGAGGGAATTATGGCAATACTTCCTGACATTCTTATAATGCTGCTGTTTGTAATTGTCTTGGTTCCGCTTGGAACATTTGCATATATAGAGGCATTTAATAAGGCAAGGAAAGATGGAACCATTTCGCAGTACTGATATTAGACATCAAAAATAAAGAACAGCTGGCTGATCATGTGATCCTGCAAAAAAGCTTTTATTTTTGAGCGTATTAATATGAAATCATGTTAAAGTGGCTTGGGCATGCGGCGTTTGAAATAAGCGAATTAAACAGCGTAATTTTAATTGATCCATGGATTACAAACCCAGTGTCTCCCGTCAAGGTATCGGATTACCGGAATGTTGATTATATAATCGTTACGCACGATCACTCTGATCACCTTGGGGACGCTGTTGAAATTTCCAGAAATACTGGAGCCCCGATAATTGCCGTGTTTGAGCTTGCTAATTATCTGAATGAAACAGAAAAAGTAAATACAATAGGTATGAACATAGGAGGTCCCCTAAAGTTAAATTCGGGAATGAGCGTATATTTAACTCAGGCATTTCACTCCAGCAGCCATGGGGCACCAACTGGCGCCATAATAAAGGCAGAAAATGCAACCATTTATCACGCAGGGGACACAGGGCTTTTCAGCGATATGAGTCTAATTGGTCAAGTTTACAGGCCTGATATATCGCTCCTTCCCATAGGCGGATTTTTTACAATGAATCCTGAGCAGGCAGCAAGGGCAGTGCAGATGATCTCTCCCAAAATAGCCATACCAATGCACTATAACACGTTTGACGTAATACAACAGGATCCGTTGGCTTTTGCAAAAATGGCAAAGGAGCTTTCGCCAAATACTGAAATTGTTGTATTGAAACCCGGGGAATCCATTGAACTGCGATCTGCGCATTAGTTCTGCATTTTTTCAATCCATTTAAAGATGGGTATAAGCAGCTTTCTGAGTTCCCAGCCGTTTTCGGTCAGAGAATATTCTACAGTGATTGGCCTGGTTTCAACAATGTTCCTCAAAACGAGCCCCGCTTCTTCCATTTCCTGGAGCCTGTGAGAAAGCAAGTTCGGGCTTGGATTGCCAACATTTTTTGCTATTTCATTGAATCTGACCCTTTTCCTGTTGCCTAGGAGTCCAACTATGAGAATCGTGTATTCCTTTCCCAGTAGCTTTATAATTTTCTCTGAAGGATAAATGCATATTTTCTTATCATCAGCTTCTATCATGCACGCTGATTCTGACATGCAATTTATCAGCAAATCATGATATTTAAATTATAGCGCTTTTT
>JABEBW010004063.1_pt1 | contig 21710 bp, 19 predicted proteins | sample 7245961 | NCBI WGS metagenome assembly JABEBW01 (sample SAMN14506364, study PRJNA622280) | hot springs metagenome | biome: hot spring [ENVO:00000051]|acidic hot spring [ENVO:00002120]; feature: spring [ENVO:00000027]|sediment [ENVO:00002007]; material: sediment environment [ENVO:01001048]...
AAACAAATTTTTTTATTGTACCTGTAATTTTTAATTATTCTTTTTTCAAAGGCTTTAACAACAGGCCTGAACAAACTTTCTTTGCCTGTGTAGTAGAATGGATGCTTTTTGCTCAAGTTTTCAAATTTATCAATCCCATCGCTGTATTTGTAAATTTCAGTCAAAGCTTCATAGAGTGATGGATGTGACCTTGCCCTTTCTTCAACATATTCCCATATTGAATTTTCATATATTGCTGCCTTTACCCTTTCAATTTCTTCAATTGAAACATAGAGGTTATGTTTTGCAAGTATGCCTGCCCTTTCATCTTTTTCCATGCTTTTAATGTCATCAAGATCATATCTATCAAGATATGGTGATGGATAGGGAACGTATTTTAGATCTTCAAGGTATCTTGTTCCATCAGGGAAAAGAACCCTGTCATCCCTTGCATATTTAATGTAAGATGCCGAATCAAAAAAATCTACACCCATCAAGGCAGCAAATGCAAAAAACATGGGGTGTCCTGCACCGAAAAGATGTACGGGTTTTCCATAATCCATGTTCATTTTTACGCTCATTATTATGTTTACAAGATCCCTGTACCTGTAGTTTTCCATTAAGGGAACAACACCGCCAATTGGATAATATTCAAGGTCCAGGGAATTCATCATTTTTGCAGCCTTTTCCCTGAGATCAGAATATATTCCACCCTGAATTGGTCCTGCAATGTAAGCATCTTTTATTTTTTCCTTTGTTATCTTTGCCCTTCTATACGTTTCTTCTATTGCATTTTCAACAGTGTTTCTATCAAAATCCGGTTCTGTGAATATGTCCAGAATTGTTATTATGTCCGATCCTATATCTCTCTGAAAATTTGCAATTTCAAGGAAATCTATATTTATATCACCATAAACATGATCCTGGAAGGTCCCAGAATCGGTCATTATTATGCCCGGGAAATCCAAAAAATTATGTAATTTATATTTAATTGATTTTTGCCTCAGATCCTCATCCCTGTAAATTATGTAGGAGTTTGTTATCAATGCTTTTGTTCTAAAATTTTCATAAATTTCCCTTGGACTTATAACTATTATGTTTGGATTTATTACAGGCATTAGTGCAGGCGTTTCAATGCTTTTTTTATTTACCGTGAACTTTCCTATCCTTGATAGTCCGTCCCTGTCAATGATTTCAAACATTTTACATCCTTAATTTTTTTATTTCCTCAATGAAGATTGGAATTATTTGATGCAAATCACCGACTAATCCAAAGTCAGCTATGTTGAATATTGGTGCGTTCGGGTCCTTGTTTATTGCCACAATAACCTTTGAGTATTTCATACCCACTATGTGCTGTATTGTCCCGGATATGCCACAGGCAATGTACAAATCTGGCTGAACAGTTATACCGCTCTGGCCGATCTGTGCAGATTTTGGTATCCATCCTAAATCAACAGCAACCCTTGATGCACCCACAGCTCCATCCAAAAGATCAGCAAGTTCCCTGAGTTTTTCAAAGCCCTCCTTTGATCCAACACCTCTTCCACCTGCAACAATTACCTTTACTTCATCAAGTTTTTTCTCACCCTTTGTTACGGTTTTCTGTATTTCCCTGACAACTATTCTTATTGCATCCTTCAGTTCAACTTTTTTCTCTATGATCTTTCCATTCCTTTCATTTTCTTTTGCCCTGAAAACATTTGCTCTGAACGTGGCGAAGACAGGATAATCTTTGAATTCTATTTCCGATATTGAAATTCCACCGTAACCATTCCTTGTTAAAATTTTTCCATCCTTAATATCAAAACAGTCAGCTGCCATACCTGCTTTGAAATGCGCAGCAACCCTTGGCCCAAATTCCCTTCCCTTCTTTGTTGATGGTATCATAACAATATCCGGCTTTGTTTCTTCAATAACATTTTCAAGGATGATTGAATATGTTTCAGGTGAATAGTTTTCAAGGATTGAATCATCAAATACATAGACAGAATCTGCACCGTATTTCAAGGTAATTTTTGCAAGATCCTTTACATTGTTGCCTGCAATCACACAAATTACATTTGCGTTTGAATTATCTGCCATTTCTCTTGCCTTTGAAAGTAGTTCAAGTGTGACATTTTTCAAAGATCCATCCTGTATTTCGCCAACAACAAGTATGTTTTTCATTTTATAACCCCCTTCTCTCTGAGCTTTTCAATAATTGTTTTCACGGCATTTTCATAGTTTTCTGTGAAAATAATACCCTTCTCCTTCTTCGGAGGTGCGTAAACTCTTTTAACTACAATCCTTGATCCATTTATTCCAACTTTTGAAGCATCTAGACCTAAATCTTTTAATGAATAGGTTGTGTATGGCTTGCTTTTTGCTTTAATTATTCCTGCCATTGATGGGTTTGAGTATTCAAAGTTTGAAGGTGGTAGAAAACTTAGCAAAGCTGGAATTGTTATTTCAACGATCCTGTAACCTTCTTCTGTAACACCCTTTATCGTTGCCTTATTATCTTGAATTGACTCAACTTTTTCAACATAGGATAGATTTGGTATGTTTAATAATTCAGCAATTTCAGGTCCAACTTGACCTGTATCACCATCCATGGCCTGCTGACCTGTAAAAATAAAATCAAATTGCCCGATTTTTTTCAATGCCTCAGAAAGAACAATGGATGTAACGAGAGAATCTGATTTAGCTAATGCATTATCGTTTATGTGAAAAGCCCTATCTGCACCGAGAGCAAGACATTTGAGGAGAACAGACCTTGCCTGTTCCGGGCCCATTGTTATTGCAAATACCTCTCCACCCATGGAGTTTTTAATCCTTATTGCCTCTTCAAGCGCATACTGATCAAAAGGGTTAAGGATCTGTGAAACATCCTTTATCAGGTTTCCTTTTTCATCAAACTTCAGTTCAGCTGTATCAGGGACAAGCTTCACAAGAACAAGTATCCTCATTTATGATCACTTGTATGATATATACTCCTTTCCCAACAGTTCCCTGCTCACTATAACACGCATTATTTCTTTGCTTCCCTCTGCCCATCCGAAGGATCTAATTGCCCTCCAGGCTGCCTGGTCGGTGCATTCCCTGGTGTATCCAAATGCACCCTGCCATTGCATAACCTCATCTATTGCCTCTGTTGACCATTCGCTTGCAAACATCTTTGCCATGGCTATTGCTTTGCTTACATCGAACCTTTTTGCCTTACCCTTTCCTTCCTGATCATATGTCCACAATGCCCAGTATGCACCAAGTCTCAGGAAGCTAAGTTTTGTGTAGTGTTCAGCTAACTTAAACTGTAGAGCTTCAAATTTTGCTAAGGGTTGTCCGAATGCCTTTCTTTCCTTGAGGTATTTTGCTCCCCTTTCAAGGGATTTTAAACCGGCTCCTGCACATATTGTTGCAATCAAACCCCTTGCAAACTCATATCCTTCATGAACTATGTAAAATCCCTTTCCTTCTTCACCAATTATGTAATGCTTTGGTATTGTTACATTGTCAATGGTGAAACCACCTGTTGATATGCCTTCCCTTCCAAGATCGTCAACATAGGTTGGAATTATACCTTTTGATTGTAATGGTAAATAGAACATTGTCATTCCCTTTGCTCCAAGTTCGGGGAATTGCTTTGCTATTGTTAAATGACCTCCGCCCCTTGTATAAGCTTCTCTAACACCACTGATATACATTTTCTCTCCATTCACAATGTAATGATCACCTTCTTTTTTTATTGTTGTTCTTGTACCAAGCACATCTGAACCTGCATCAGATTCTGTTGTTGCAATACCTAAAAACCATTTTCCCTTTGTAACATTCGGTAAAATTTCCTTTTTTGCTTCTTCCGTTCCATATTTGTCAAAAACATGCCCCCAGGATGCTTGAACAAGATAAAAAACTGGGATTGATCCTGTTGGATCTGCCTTTGCAAGTTCTTCAGCAATTATTCCCGCAGTTACTGCATCAAAACCCTGACCACCGTATTCAGGTGAAACAGTGCAGGCAATTAAACCAAGATCAGCCATGCCCTTTATTATTTCCTCAGGTATCTGCTTCGTCTTTTCCATTTCAAGTGCAATGGGTGCAATCTTCTTTTCTGCAAATTCTCTGACACTTTCTCTAATCATTTCTTGCTCCTCTGAAAATGTAAAATCTAACATGTTACCACCAATTACCATAAAGTAAAAAAATTATTTAAAATGTTGCAAAAAATCACAGGGGTGAAAATTTGTATCCGTACTCAATTATACCTGAGGAACCTTCCTCTTTTATTCTCCTGAAAACTGCCTTTACGGGCATTCCTATTTTAACATCCTCGGGATCAACATCAACAACCTGTCCCGTTATCTTGGGTCCATCATCCATTTCAACAATGGCAAGAATGTACGGTTTTAGATCCTGGAAATCCTTTATGGTATCATGGACAACAGTGAATGAATAAATTTTCCCTGTTGGCTTTAACTCATATTTTTCCATTTTGCCAACAGATGCCCTGTGACAATAAGGACAAACATCCCTGGGAGGGAAATACACTCTACCACAAGATGGGCATTTTGTTCCAACAAGCCTGTACCTGTGCTCAATCTCCCTCCAGAATCTTGGTATTGTCATCTAACCACCTCCAGTATATGCACAATTGATGAAGCTCCTGAGCCTGCCACACTATGTGTTAGTGCATATTCAGCACCTTTAACCTGCCTTTTTTCAGCCTGTCCTCTTAATTGTAGAACAGCTTCAACCACCTGTCCTATTCCTGTTGCACCCACAGGATGACCCTTTGCCTTTAACCCGCCGGATGGATTTATTGCGAATTTGCTGTCTAGATTTCCTATTCCTTCCTCAAGCATCAATCCTGCCTTCCCCTTTTCAACAAAACCCAGGTCCTCAAGTGCAAGTAAACCAAATATTGAAAATGCATCATGCAATTCAACAATCTTAATTCTGTTTGTTTCAATCCTTGCCTGCTTATATGCCTTTCTCGCCGCAAAAATTGTTGCATCCATCTTTGTGAGACTTTCCCTGTTGTGTAATGCAAGGTAATCGGATGCTACACTTGATGCTGAGATTTTCACAATATTTTCCTTCTTAAGTTTCTTTGCATTCTCAAGCGTTGTTAGAACAAGTGCAGCCGCACCATCGGAAATTGGTGCACAATCAAGCATTGTCAATGGATCTGACACCATTGTTGCATTTAAAACATCCTCCACCTTTATTGTGTTTTTGAAATGTGCAAATGGATTTAAAGCTCCATGTTTGTGTGAAAGAACAGGCATTTGAGCAATATGCTCCCTTTTCGCGTTGTATTCATACATGTACCTTCTTGCCATTAATGCTGCAAGGGAAGGTAAGGTTGCACCATTGAAAACCTCCCATTCCCTGTCCGCAGCTCCTGCAAGGACATCTGTTATTTCCTCTGAGGAAACATCTGTCAGTTTTTCCACGCCACCAACAAGAACAGTATCGTATAGACCAGATGCGACTGCGAGATATCCTTCATGGAGTGCGGCAGATCCGCTTGCACTCCCATTTTCTATCCTTAACGCTGGAATTTTATTGATTGCAAGACCTGTAAAATCTGCAATCAAAGGACCTAGGCTGTCCTGGAAAAGTGATGATCCAGCACTCATGTTACCGCCATAAATTGCGTCTATATCCTTTGCAAAAATGCCAGCATCTTCAATCGCTTTCAACCCTGCCTCAACAGCAAGATCCCTGAGCGATTTTGTCCAGTGTTCACCAAACTTCGTCTGACCAACACCAACAATAACCACATCTCTCATTTTATTCACCTTTCTTAATCTTCCTCTTGAATTTAGCATACGTTGCATAATCTATGAACTTTCCAGCATTGATCTGATCCCAAACAGATTTCGCCTTTCCCTTTTCATAATTTTCCATATTTTTTGTGATTTCAATATGGAAAGCATCGCTCCCGGCACCCGAACCAAATGCAACTGCAAGTATTCTATCTTCCGGTTTTGCAATATCAAGTACAGCTGAAAGTCCTGTTATCATTGATCCTGAATATGTGTTTCCTATGTATGGAACAATGAGACCCTGCTTTATCTGTTCATCCTTAAAACCGAGCTGCTTGGCTGCCCTTGATGGAAATTTACCATTTGGCTGATGAAATACAGCATATGTGTAATCCTCTGGCTTTGTGCCCATAATTTCCATCATTCTTTTTGCCGCACCGACAACATGTCTGAAGTATGCAGGTTCACCTGTGAACCTCCCACCATGCCTGGGGTAATCCTGACCTTCCCTTCTCCAGAAATCGGGTGTGTCTGTTGTTAAGGAAAATGTTCCCTTTATTTCAGCAATAACGTTATCTTCCCCTATTACAAATGCTGTTCCTCCCGCTGCTGCAGAATATTCAAGTGCATCCCCCGGGGCACCCTGGCTTGTATCGGCACCTATCGCAACACCATGTTTTATCATTCCACTTTTGACCATTCCCATAACTGTCTGGATAGCTGCTGTTCCGGCCTTGCAGGCAAATTCATAATCTGCAGCTGTAACCTCTGGCGTAAAACCAAGTGCTTCTGCAACTATGGATGCGGTGGGTTTTACAGCATATGGATGTGATTCTGACCCAACATATACTGCTCCAACGTTTCTTACATTTTTTCTTTCCATTGCCTTTTTAAGTGCCTCCACAGAAATTGTTGCCGTGTCTTCATCAAGACCCGGAACACTTTTGCTGTATATAAAAAGGCCACTTTTTATATCCTCGGGATCCTCACCCCATACCTTTGCAATCTCTTCAACCTTGATCCTGTATCTTGGGATATAGGATCCATAGCTCACAATTCCAACCATGGAATTTCACCTTTAAAATTGATAATGCCAGGTTGTATTTAATTTTTTATGAAGTATGTATTAGACAATTGTCGAATATATTATTTCTCTTCCACTACAAAACCCATCTCCTCCAAAATTTTCTTTACCTTTTCCCTGTGATCACCCTGCAGTTCTATTCTGTTATCCTTAAAAGTTCCCCCAGCCGCAACACTGTGCTTCAATTCCTTCGCAAGTTCCTTAAGGTCAACAGAGGAGTCAAAACCCTCTATTACTGTCATTGTCTTACCATACCTTCTGCGGTCGGTGTATATTTTCAAAACCTGCTCTGTCACTATTTCATCAAAATTTGTCAATTCTTTCGGCAGACCTGTGCTACTCTTCTTCATTCTATTTATACTTAAATAATAGCTATATATAATTTTTGCGATCCATTTATTTATGATGGAAAAGTTTTTAAATTGATTTGGGATAACATTACACGGTGGTGGCATATTTATGGAGGGTAAATTATTGACTAGAGTATTAGTGGTTTTCCTGGTCTTTCTACTACTGGCATCTTTGCCTCCGATTACACATGCTAACATATCAACTGCCAGCACATCAAGCAGCACAACAGAAATAATAAGCATGAAGGTTGATCCAAGCTTGCTAAACAATTCCAAGCCAGTTGAAAGGATCATTGTTCTTGGAACAGGTTCAGCACAGGTTCTTAAGAATTATGTATCAGTCCAGGCGGTGTATCCTCTTGGCTCTGCATTTATGGCCGTTGGATTTTCAAATGTTAAAAACATAAAATCGCTTGCACTTGAAAATAACATATTGAGGATTGTTCCTGATATTAAACTCAATTACAGTATTCCGAAAGAACCTAACGCTGGAGATAATCAGATTCAACCGGATCTTTATAACGCAAGGAATATTCTTGGTGTAAATCAGGCAACACAGGCATTTGGCGTTAACGGTACAGGTGTGAATGTTGCAATAGTTGATACAGGTACTTTCTTTGGCAATCCAGATCTGCAGAATTCCATAGCCAGGGATTCATCAGGCAGACCGATTTATATGGATGCTGATGGGCAATCTCTTGGTGTAACAGGTCTTTATTTCTTCGCAAACCTTACTGGAGGGAAGATATCGAACTGGTCAAGCAATATACCTTATCCATTTAACGGTCCTCTTGGAACAGGATCTGTCTTTGTTTACAACGATACGGTATATCTTGGTTCTCAAGGAATGCACGGTATGGTTTATGCAACCTCTTATGGCATTTATTATGGAACACCTTTCATTCCATATGTTATACCTGATAACGTTACAATTGGAAGCGTTAATGATTTCATTAAACCAGCGGTTTTCAATTACACATACAATGGTATAACTTTGCAGGTTGGTGTTTATGCCTTTGGATTTTTGAGTATGCCCCTGATCACTGATGGATATTCTGATGATTTAGGCCTTCCAGAATTTTGGAATTATAGTCTTACAGTGGTCCCAACACTTGTTATTCCATCAGTTAATCCTGAAGTTTTCGATACAGTTTACATAACAGGATGGAACACCTATCTTTATGATCTCTATCTTTATGGTTACGGCAATCCAACAGACCCATTCAGCTTTGTAATGGCATATTACAATACGCTTGAATATCCTCATCATACAAACGATAACACAATATTCCTCAGCTACTATGATCCAGCTGATGGAATATATGTTGATTTTGGTACAATTGGAGGAAATACATTACTTCCAAACATTACAGGAACAAGCTCATTCTTCTTCTCTATGTATGGTGCATATTCAGGCCAAATAATAAGTGGTATCACACCAGATGGGCTGTTCTATTCAAACCTTATGAGCTGGGATGCAGGTGAATACCACGGTACATTTACAGCAAGCGTTGTAGCAAGTCATGGTATAATTCCGTACAACCTTTACGACAACGGTACATATTACACCCTACCAGGAATAGCGCCGGGTGCAAAGATAATTTCAGTACCTGCAATTTATCTTGGTGATGTCTTTTATGGATGGATGTGGGCAGCTGGTTTTGATTACAATTCAAATACAATGAGCTGGGTTTATACAGGAAATCACAGGGCTCAGATAGAGAGCAATTCCTGGGGCATATCCGAATGGCCATTACTTATCACAGGTATTGGTTATGATGCCATGTCTGCACTTGAGGATGCCCTTATGCTTCCTGGTGTTATGGCTCCGAACTATCCGGGAACAGTTTTCCTCCAGGCAATGGGTAACGGTGGACCTGGATATGGAACTGATACATCACCCGGCGGTGCTTTAATACCCATTACTGTTGGTGCATCAACATCATCTGACTGGATACGTGCTTATGGATGGGGTGTTTCACACACAAGTGGGCAAATAATTGAATGGTCGGACCGTGGACCTGCCTACACAGGTGACATAAAGCCTGATGTTGTTGCGGTTGGTGCATTCAGCTGGGTACCTGCAAGCATTAACTATTATGAAGGTTTACCGTGGCTGCCTCCAGGTGTTGGAATATTTGGTGGTACAAGCCAGGCAACACCTATGACAGCAGGTGTTGCTGCACTTGTTGTCCAGGCAATGATGGAAAAGCACATGACCTTTGATCCAATGTATGTGAAGAATGTTTTAATGAATACGGCTGTTGATCTTTACAATGCACCATACACTCAGGGTTCAGGGCAGGTTAATGCATATTACGCTGTTGCCACAGTTTTGGGAAACAGTTCAGTTGGAGAGTTCACAACAACAAGCTATGCCACATATGAGAATGTAATGGCACAGATCAATGCAGCCCTAACATACTGGGAAGGATTATTTGGGGGATCTGCATTTCCATCATCTGTACCGATGGCCAATTGGTTCGCCGGATATTTAACTCCAGGTAGCTCTGCACAGAATACATTCACTGTTTCAAATCCAACAAATTCAACACTTTATGTTACTCCAGGATCACAGATTCTGAGCCTTGTTGATGAGAAATCAATAACGTTAACATGGAACACAACAGGTCCTGGACTGTATTCCTGGGTAAGGGGCCTTTCAAAATCAGTACCTTATTATTCTGCAGAATACATTAACTTCAGTGCAGTGTTTGGTCAGATACCTTCAAATGTTGATATGGTTGCAATAGCAATAAACACACCTTATCAGTTACCTGGAACATTCAGCATTCCGGGTTATGTTACGTTATATGTTTACGACTGGAATGGTGCAACAATGACCGTTAAAAATTACTTTGGAAACTATGTTCAGGTTCCAAGATCCAGCACCATGAACCTTGTTAATGATGGATACAACTGGTACAACACACAGATAGTTACAATAAACATGCATGCGAATCCATTCATAGCGTATCCTTTGATAAGAACATACATGTACAACATTGGTGATATTTCAAGCATATATCCAGATCCTTGGAATTTACCATTCACGCTTAATGTATATTACTTCCAGGAAACACCATGGAACTGGATTAACGTTCCATCATCGTCCATAGCTGTTCCCGCCCATGGATCATCAACGTTTACAGCAACACTCAACGTTCCATCAGACGCAAGCAATGGTGTTTATTCCGGATATGTTACTGTTACAGGTGCAAATGGTTTCAAAGAATTGATCCCAACATCAGTTTCAGTGATGACAAATGTTGATAAGGTAAACTCTGTTTATTCATTTGGCGGAAACGATAAGTACAGTCAAATACCACTTTACAACAATGGTCTCATATACGGTATGGGTGCCCTTGACTGGAGATATGAATCTGGAGATGTGAGATTCTATTACTTTGATGTGACAAACACAGCAGTAACCGGTTTGAACATACAGATGACATGGAACGATCCTGGAACATCAGCGGACGTATTCGTTCTGGATCCATATGGATTTATTATAGGATCAACAGTTCCATTGTTATGGAATTATCTTGGCGCTGGTGAGTTTGCACCATCTAGCAATATGGTACAGGGGACATCTTTAACTGTGCCAACCGATGGTACAGGGATATATACAATTGTTGTGCATCAGACAGCAACAGGCGGAGATTTATGGCCTGTTGAAATAAGCGGAACAGTTTCAACGTTAGGAATAACAATTTCAGGTCTGAATGATTATATGTATGGAAATGCTATCTTGAATTACCAGGTTGCATCACCATTACCTGTTCAATCACTTTATTATTCAATAGACAATGGTGCACTGGTTCCATTACAGATAAATGGATTGGCATATTCATCTGGCACAATACCTATTGATTTAACAAAATTATCCACAGGCCAGCATTTGATAACAATAGATATGGTTGATTCCTATGGCTTTGAATTCAAGGCAAGCTCGGTTTTTGTTGATGTTGGAGCACCACCTATGGTCACAATAACATCGCCATCAAACAATGCATATGTGAGTGGAACAGTGAATGTTAATTGGAACATTGTTGGATCATACATATCCAATGTTGAATTTACAATAGATGGTATACCTTACAACTTCCAGAACAACCAGTATCTCTGGGATACCACAAAGCTTACAGATGGACCTCATACAATAACTGTTACTGCAACAAACATGGCTGGGTATTCTGGATCTGAGAGCATAACTGTTATAGTTAACAACAATGTACCATTCGCACAGTTTGTGACACCTTCCAACAACGAATTGGTGAAAGGGACATTGAATGTTACATTTGTTGTGAGCGGTAATTACATTAAGAATGTCGTTCTCAGCATTGATAATGAAAAAGTGAACGTAACAAACAATTATTATTTGCTTGATACAACAACCCTTGCAGATGGAAGCCATGTCCTTAAATTGACGGTAACAACATTTGGAGGAAAATCCTATGAAACATCTGTGAATATCAATGTGCTCAATACAAAACCAGCAGTTTCGATAACATCACCCTCATCCGGTTCATTGGTTAATGGAACTATTGCTATTAAATTTAATTATTCCAATGCAAATTCAGTTTGGCTCTACATAGATAACTATGCTGTAAATGTCACTGGATTGAACTCATACACATACAACACATCCCTGCTGCCAGATGGTAACCATACGATCAAACTTGTGGCAAATAACTTTGCTGGAAGCTCAAGCTCCATAATAACATTCAGCACTAACAATCAGTATCTTGTACAGCAATCACATAAATCTGAAATAAACAATGCAGTATCACAGACATATTACATTGGAATTCCAGTAGGTCTCATTGTTGGTCTTGTGATTGGCATAGCGATTGGCTATTCTATGAAATCCAGAAAGAAACAATAAAATTCTGATCTTTTTTTATTTTTTGATTTTTCTATTTTTAAGTGCGGGTGCCGGGATTTGAACCCGGGGCGGAGCCGTGGCAGGGCTCAGTGTTACCAAACTACACCACACCCGCCTATAACACCTTATTTACAATGTTATTAAAAAATTTTTGCTTATTGTGTTATTGATATACTATTCCAGCTAAAATAAATTGTTGATTCAAATTTTTTGTAAAAGGAAAAACATATATGTTAATAATATTATTTGTTACCATATGGATTTGGAGAGAAGCATAACAGAGACGGTCTCAAGGATCTATGAAACGAAATTACTGAACATTGTTAAAAAAGGGGATATGCCAAAACATGTTGCAATAATCATGGATGGTAACAGGAGGTATGCTCAGGAGCTTGGTCTAGATCCTAAATTAGGTCATATCAGGGGTAGAGATAAGCTGGAGGAATTCCTCAACTGGTGTATGGAGCTTGGAATAAAGGTTGTTACAGTATTTGCATTTTCAACGGAGAATTTCAAAAGAACAGAAAGCGAAGTTAAAACCCTGATGAATATATTTAAGGAAAGCATTGAAAAGGAACTGAAAGATAAAAGGATCCATGAGAATAAGGTGAAAATAAGATTCATCGGTAGGAGGGATCTTATACCCGAGGATCTAAAAAATCTCGTTGAGAAGATTGAAAAAATCACAGAAAACTATGACAATTATATACTTAATATAGCAATAGCCTATGGGGGTAGAGAGGAAATTTTGAAGGCCATAAAGGAAATAGCATTGGATGTTAAAAATGGAAAAATGAATCCAGAAAATATTAATGAGGATGTTGTGAGAAAACATCTATACACAAGGGATCTGCCGGATCCGGATCTTATTTTAAGAACATCCGGTGAAGAAAGAATATCAAATTTTCTGCTCTGGCAGATGGCTTATTCAGAATTATATTTCACCGATGTATACTGGCCGGAATTTTCAAAGATAGATTTTCTCAGGGCAATACTTTCATACCAGAGAAGATCCAGAAGATTCGGTACATAAAGTATTTAATAAGGGTAGGGATTTTCTAACATGTTATGAACAAAACAAAATATTACGGTGTTTATGAAAGGAGCGGGGAATACTATACGAAAAATCTGGTAAAAGGTCCATTTTTTGGTGAGAAAATAATAAAAGAGAGAAACGAGGAATACAGACACTGGGATCCATACAGGAGCAAGTTATCAGCGGCAATGAAAAAGGGTCTGAAAACCTTCCCGTTCAGAATTGATTCACATGTGCTTTATCTCGGAGCGTCTTTTGGTAATACGGTTTCTTATATTTCAGATATTTGCACAAATGGACATATATTCTCAATTGAGAAGGCATTAAAACCATTTTCCTCACTTTTAATTCTCTCTAAATTAAGAAAAAATATATTCCCAATACTTGAGGACGCAAATCATCCTGAAAGATTCAACATTTTTGTTGATTTTCCTGAAATACTCTATCAGGACATTGCACAGAGGGAACAGACTGAAATTTTTCTTAAAAATCTAAATTTTTTTGAAACAGTAAAAACAGCCTTTCTTTTTTTAAAGACTAGGGCCATAGATACAGTTGCGGATCCAAGGGCAATTCTAAACAATGAAATTAAAAAAATTGAAAATGTTTTTGAGGTTATAGATATACATCCCTATGAAAGGGATCATTTCCTGATAGTGGTGAAAAAATGAAGGATAAAAGGATCATAATAACTGGTGGTGCAGGTTTTATAGGATACCATACAGTGAAAAAGCTGTATATGGACAATGAAATTACAGTACTTGACAATCTGTCAAATGGAAAGATCGAAAACATTGAAAAATTTGGAAGCAAAATCAAATTTCTTAAAGGTGATGTTAAGGATTTTGAATTTCTTAAATCGAATATGAGGGATGCTGATATTGTTATACATCTTGCCGCAAACCCTGATGTGAGAATAGGAGAAATCGATACAAAGAAAGATCTTTATGAGAATGTCATTGGAACATACAATGTTCTGGAGGTCATGAGAATTAACGATATAAGGGATATAATATTTTCATCATCTTCAACAGTTTATGGTGAATCACCTATAAATACACCTGAAAATTATGGACCACTGGAACCAATATCCTTCTATGGTGCATCGAAACTTGCAGGTGAAGCATATATTTCATCATTCTCCCATGTTTTTGGTTTAAGGGGATATGTGTTCAGGTTTGCAAATGTTATAGGTCCAAGAGGGACTCATGGTGTTATCTACGACTTCATAAAAAAATTGAAAAAAGACAGTGAAAACCTTGAAATACTTGGTGATGGTACTCAAACAAAATCCTACCTTTATGTGGATGATTGTGTGGATGGTATAATTTTTGGTTATGAAAGGTCAGAGAAAAATTACAATATTTTCAATCTTGGAAGTGAGGATTACATAAATGTGAAAAGAATAGCCGAGATAGTTGTTGAGGAAATGAATTTGAAAAATGTGAAATTCATATTCAGGCCCGGTCCGGAAGGCAGGGGATGGAAGGGTGATGTTAAAACCATGCTGCTTTCAATAGAAAAGATAAAAAAGCTGGGATGGAAGCCAAAGTACAACAGTGAAGAGGCAGTAAGATTGGCAACAAAAAGCCTCATGGAGGAGTTGTTATGAACATTAGAAAAATACCTACCGCAGTTGCTGCTTTCGATAGCATAATAAAGGGTGGGGTTCCAGAAGGATCTGTTGTTCTTCTATTCGGTGAACCAGGCGCGGGTATGATAGAATTTTCAATCACTTCAGCAAGCAAGTTATCGTTGATTAAAAAAAGGCCGGAATTTATGAGAGAAATCTTAGGTGGTTATACAGAGAATATTTACATACCCTCAAAAACACTATATCTGAGCTTTACAAAGAGTGAGGAAGAGATTAAGAGATTTGTTACATTGAGCATTGATGAGGATTTAAGTAATTCATTCTTTGAAAACCTCATTGTTAAGGATCTTTCCTCCATATATTTCAGAAGGAGTTTTATACCAAAATCCTGGATATCACAGAAATCTGTTCTTGTTCAATCAACCGAGGATCTCTTTCAGGAGGTTGTGAAATTTTTGAACGATAATGGAAACGATAGTATAGTAATAGTTGATTCGTTAACAGATCTTTTCACAAATCCATCAATCAACGAACAGGCAATAATTGATATAATAAAAGGTCTTGTAAAGGCATCAAAGAGATGGTCAAGCATAATTTATTTAATTTTGAATGAAAAAATTGCCACTGAAAGAATGGAGCAGATAATTTTTGATGCCGTTGACGGTATACTTTTCTTTAAATGGTACAGTTCAGAGAAATATTCTCAAAGATACAGATACCTTTACGTTTTAAAGTTCATAGGAGTTTTGCCCCATATTGAGGAAGAAAGGGTAATAAGGTTCAAAACACAGGTAGACTTTAAGAATGGATTTGTAGTTACATATACTGAAAAGATAAGGTGATCAAAATGGAAAGGATCAGTTCAGGTATAAAGGGTCTTGATGATCTTCTTAACGGTGGAATACCATCCGGGCACACTGTTGCTGTTATAGGGCCATTCGGTTCAGGAAAGACAACAATGGCCATGCAGTTCATTTATTATGGTTTAAACAACAACGAAAAGTGTGTTTACATTAGTCTTGAGGAGGATAGAGACTCAATAATTAAAACAGCAAAAGAATTTTCCTGGGATTTTGAGAGTCATATTGATAAAGATCTATTGCTTGTGAAACTTGACCCGGAGGATGCAAAATCAACAATGACGAGGATAGAGAACGATCTTTCACAGGAAATAGCGGATTTTGGTGCAAAAAGGGTTGTTCTCGATTCTGCAACACTCTTAACAATGATGTTTCAGGAAGAACATGAGAAGAGGAGGATTCTGTTCCTGATATCAAATGCTGTAAAGAAGGCAGGGGCAACATCAATATTCACTGGCGAATCAAAACCGGACAATCCAATGGTTTCAAGAGATGGTCTTTTGGAATATGTTGCCGATGGTGTCATACTTCTGAATCAAATACCTCTGAAGGAAAAGTATGAGCTTAGATTGGTCTTACAGATACTTAAAATGAGAAGAACTAATCATTCAAGAAAAATGCATCCTTTCTATATTGGAGAAAAAGGGATAGAGGTGTTGGCAGAAATTGATTTACTCTGAGTAACTTTCTCCCTTCTGGAAATTCTTTGTTACAAAATCAATCAAAAGATTTCTGTCTTTTCTCAGATGTGATTCGTACCATTTGGTTATAAGGTTGAAAAGAACATCATGTATTTCATCCACAGAAACATCCGCTATAGGTTTTTCGTATAGTATGTATTGTGTATAGACCCTCTTCCATCCTGAATACTTGTAGTACCTTTCTCCCTCATTGTATTCAAATATGATCCTTACCCTTTCGCCATTTCCAGGGTTTGTGTAAATTATTTTTAATGAATCGCCTGTTCTTCCTTGTTCCCTTGTTGTATCTGTGAATGATATAAGGTTAACGTTTCCAAAATTGAAGTCTTCCTTAAGTTTCCAGTTGTTAGGAAAATCTATGAAAGTTGCCCATTGTGTGTATGGCGGTTCCAAATTAAAATGAACATTAATGTCACCAAATTTCAAATAAACCTTCCAGAGATCCTGAATAAGCGTGGCATTCAGATCTGCCTTTTTGCCTGATTCCGTGTTTATGCTTTTTAATATTTCCTCAGTCTTTTTGTTAAGCTCATTTTCAAGCTTGTTGAACCAATCTTCACTTCCCTTTTGCTCAGGAGTTTTTGCAACCATATTAGATCCCTAATATAGTAAGGTTATATCTTTATATAAATCTTATGATCTTACGCTTCATTCAACAAAGCAAATTTTCATATCCTGCAAAAATGAAAGGTTTTAGGCTTTAAAGTTGAGCAGGGAAGATCCTTCCGGAAGGGAAAATAGTTCACTATGCATTGAAAAACATTACCATTTTATATGTTGAAAACATTACCATTTTAGGTGAAAAAATGAGGAATGTTATAATAATGGGAGCTGCAGGAAGAGATTTCCATAACTTCAATGTTTATTACAGAAACAACAAGAACTACAGGGTTGTTGCCTTTACAGCAACACAGATACCGAACATTGAAAACAGGAAGTATCCACCAGAGCTTGCAGGACCTCTTTATCCAGATGGTATACCTATCTATCCAGAAGAACAATTACCCGAATTAATTAAGAAATTTGATGTTCAGGAGGTTGTTTTTGCCTACAGTGATGTAAGCCATGAGTATGTTATGCATAAGGCAAGTATTGCTCTTGCGAACGGTGCGGATTTTGCATTACTTGGACCTGAGTCGACAATGATAAAAAGTAAAAAACCTGTAATCTCTGTCTGTGCTGTTCGAACTGGGTCGGGAAAGAGCCAGACAACAAGAAAGGTAGCAGAAATTCTAAAGAGTATGGGGAAGAAGGTTGTTGTTATAAGGCATCCTATGCCCTATGGTGATCTTGTTAAACAAAAGGTCCAAAGATTTGCAACCTTTGATGATCTTGACAAGAATGAGTGTACAATTGAAGAAAGGGAAGAGTATGAACCACACATCAGGAATGGAACGGTTGTCTATGCGGGTGTTGATTATGAAGCAATTTTGAGACAGGCTGAAAAAGAGGCGGATATTATTCTCTGGGATGGAGGAAACAATGATTTTCCATTCTACAAGCCGGATCTTCATATTGTCGTTGCGGATCCGCATAGACCAGGCCATGAATTAACTTATCATCCTGGGGAAACAAACTTAAGGATGGCTGATGTGATAATAATAAACAAGGAAGAGACAGCATCACTTGAAGGCATTCAGATAGTGAGAGAGCACATTGCACAGGCGAATCCAAGGGCCATCGTTATTGATGCTGCATCACCATTCTTTGTGGAAAATCCAGAGTTAATAAGGGGCAAGAAAGTTCTTGCCATTGAGGATGGTCCAACGTTAACGCATGGGGAGATGAGCTATGGTGCTGCAGTTTTGGCTGCTAGGAAGTTTGGTGCAGCTGAGCTTGTTGATGCAAAACCATATGCTGTTGGATCAATAAAGGCAACGTATGAAAAGTATAAGCAGATTCATAATTATCTTCCAGCAATGGGTTATGGTGAAGAGCAGGTAAAAGAACTTCAGGAAACTATAAACAGCACACCCTGTGATGCCGTGGTCAGTGCAACACCCATTGATCTGCTCAGAATTATGAAAATCAACAAGCCTGTTGTCAGAGTGCGATACGAACTGGATGAAATTGGAAAGCCGGATCTAACGGATGTTCTAAGGGAATTCATTAAAAAGCTTTAATTTTTTTAATGATAATATTAACACCAGAAGAGGCAGCGATTGCATCGGCAATTGTTGTGATACTGTACGGTATAATTTACGAAAAGAGGGTAACATACACAAGCATTCTATTCAATATAATGAGTTTTCTCGTACTTTTGGCAAGTACAGATCTGCCTGTTTCCGTTTTTCTTGTTTTGCTCACATATACAATCGTAGGTTACGTTGTTGCCAAGCTTAAAGTCAAAGCACTTTTTCCTTTTTTTGGATCAAAATCTTTCGGATCTTTAATGTTTGTAATTGTTCTTGGATCATCGGGTCTTATATTTGGTATATACAGTGTTGAAAGTGTTATCCTTTTATGGATCATTGTGTTGGTTGTCGTGTATTCAATCTATTGGTTCCTTAATGAATAGATTTAATAATACGAAATGTTATTTAAAATGCGATGAGGATAAGGATATTGATTGCATCAATTTTGTTCGCATCTCTATTAATTTTAAGCTTTAGTGGTAATGCACAGAATTCACAGCAGGTTCTTGTTATAAATTTCAATATGAGCGTGGATCCCGGTGCTGTTTCTTTGTTTCAGAGAAGTTTTAATTATGCATCATCCACTGGTATCCATTACGTAATAATAGAAATGAATACCCCCGGAGGTTTAATGGATTCAATGCTATCAATAGTTAGCATAATTCAGCAGGCAGAATCGAATATGACTGTAATAACGTATGTTCCTGTTGGTGGAATGGCAGCATCTGCCGGATCATACATTGCCATGGCATCTGATTATATCTTCATGGCCAATGGAACTTTCATAGGCCCCTCAACACCTTACATAGTTGGAATAGCCTCAAATACATCTGAAACACAGCATGTTGTTAACGCTTCCCTTGCCTTGATGGAATCTCTTGCTCAACAACACAACAGAAATGTTTCTGCTGTTATACCAATGGTTGAAAACAATGTTGCATACACTGCCCAACAGGCATATAAACTAAATGTTATCGATGGTCTTTCAGATTCACTTTCTGGTGTTCTATCAAAGTTAAATCTTTCAAATGCAAACATTGTGTATGAGAATCCATCAATATACGATCAGTTTGTGAGTTTTATAAGTAACGCCACAGTTGATGGTCTCCTGATCACACTCGGTATACTTGCAATTCTTTTGGACCTGTACCATGCAACTGTTCTATTAACGATTGTTGGTATTATATCACTGGCTCTCGGATTCTGGGGATCCGAGCTAATCAGTGGAAATGTTGTAGCAATAATTCTCTTCATAGTTGCAGCAGGTCTTATAATTGCTGAAATCAAAGTTTCCCATGGAATCTTCCTTATTACTGGTGTTTTACTTGCAATATTTGCAACATGGCTTCTGGCATCTGGAGTTAGCTATTCACCGGGTCCATTTTCTGTATCCTCTTACGTTGTTTTTACAGCGGAGGGTATTGTGGCATTTGTAGCTGCATATTATCTCAACTGGATTAGGAAAGCCCTAAGGACAGCACCAAAGGCCGGGCCTGAAACTATTGTTGGAAAAACAGGGGTTACGGTGAACGATCTCTCTCCGGAGGGTGAAATTAGAGTGAATGGTATAATATGGAGGGCAAGATCAAGATCCGGGAATACGATATCAGCTGGAAGAAAAGTGAGGGTTGTTGAAAGGGAAGGTCTTGTTTTAATTGTGGAGGAGGAGAAGAATGGAAATTAATGGAAGAAACATTGTCATATTTTTGCTTAAGATCATTGATATTTTAATCCTTATTCTCATGATCTATGCAATAGTAATGCTGGTATATACGAATTATCAATCCTTTGATTTTTATTCATTTTCCATCTATGGTTCATTAACCGTTGGATCATTCCTACTTTTCTATTATGTAAGAAAGATCTTCACCACCATGGAAAGCAAACCTCTGGCTGGACCTGAATCTATGGTTGGCAAGACCGGCATAGTGGTCAGTGATCTTAAACCTGTGGGGGAGATAAATGTTGAAGGCATAATATGGAAGGCGGTAATGGAGGATAAATCAAACTGTTCAAAAGGTGAAAAGGTAATTGTTACAGGTTTCGAAAATCTGCAGTTAAAGGTAAGAAAGATTAATTAATATGTAAGGAATGTTAGATTATTGGTGATATTATGGATGTAGCAACAGCAATTGGAATAGGAATACTGATTTTCATAGTTCTAATATTCTTCCTTTCAGGAATAAGGATTTACAGGGAATGGGAAAGGGCACCATACCTTGTTCTTGGAAGATTCAGGGGATTTAAGGGGCCAGGTATTGTTTATATTGTTCCTATAATTGGTAAAGTTCCGTTCGTTATTTCCACAAGGTTGCAAACCCAGGCATTCAAGACAGAGCAAACATTAACAAAGGATAACGTTCCAGTGAACGTTGATGCTGTTATGTATTTCCAGCCGGTTGATCTTCAAAAGGTTGTTCTGAACGTTGAGGATTATATGATAGCCACAACTCTTGCAGCACAGACAACCTTAAGGGAGGTTATAGGTGGTATTACACTTGACGAGCTTCTAGCTGAAAGGGAAAAGATTGGAACAATAGCAAGGAATATAATAGATCAGAAGACCGAGGCGTGGGGCATAAAGGTCACAGCGGTAGAAATAAGGGATATTCTCATACCAACACAGCTTCAGGAAGCAATGGCAAGACAGGCTGCTGCAGAAAGAGAAAGGAGGGCAAGAGTAACGCTTGCACTTGCGGAATACGAGGCAGCGTCAAAAATGATAGATGCTGCAAACCTTTATGAGAAAAGCAAATATGGTCTTGAACTCAGATGGATGAACATACTTTATGAACTGGGATTGCAGGGTAAGGGAACACTAATGCTTATACCAACAAATTTAATGGCAGCAGGTCCTTCACCAATAGGTCCGTACGGTATAATTGGCCTTAGGGAGGTTGCCGAAGGGGCTGGTCAGGAAAAAAAGGAAGAAAATAAGGAAGAAAAGAAATAAGGGTGATTGGAATAAAAGTCCTAGTTACTTTCCCTGTAGGTGATGAATACAAAAAGATAGGTGAATCAATACTGGGAAATAGAATAATCTGGTATCCAGAGACGGGTAATGCTGAAATATTACTCGTTCTCAATGAACCTTTTCCATACAACGAAAAGGTGAAAATGATACAAACCATATCCGCAGGCGTTGATCATCTTAATCTCGAAAGAATTAATAAGGAAACGATAGTGTGCAGCAATGCAGGCGCATACGCAATATCAGTAGCGGAACATGCTTTCTCGTTGATACTCTGTGCAATGAAAAAGATAATTGAGAGAAATGCTGAAATGAAAGCAGGGATTTTCAACTCCGAGCCAACAAGGCTTTTGTATAAAAAA
>JABEBW010003665.1_pt1 | contig 21454 bp, 22 predicted proteins | sample 7245961 | NCBI WGS metagenome assembly JABEBW01 (sample SAMN14506364, study PRJNA622280) | hot springs metagenome | biome: hot spring [ENVO:00000051]|acidic hot spring [ENVO:00002120]; feature: spring [ENVO:00000027]|sediment [ENVO:00002007]; material: sediment environment [ENVO:01001048]...
GTGGCGCAAAAATGGTAATTAGACAAGGCCGCTATGGTAAATTTTTAGCTTGCTCCAATTATCCAAAGTGCAAAAATACCATGCCATATCCTACAGGCTTAAAATGCCCAGATTGTGGTGGTGATTTGGTGGAAAAAACATCTAAACGTGGAAAATTCTATGGTTGTAGCAATTACCCCAATTGTAAGTTTACTATCAGAGGTAATCTTATTAATAAAAAATGTCCTCAGTGTGGCTGGGAATTATTTAAGGTGTTAAAAAATTCACTAAAATGTGCAAACCCAAATTGCAACTATGAAGAGCCAATTGAAAAGGAAGAGCTTGAAAAATTATAGAATTTCATTTATAGTACTAGTGACTTTGAGGAGGTTTAAGATGTCAAGAAAGTGCGAAATTTGCGGTAAAAGCGTTCATGTTGGAAATAATGTTAGCCATTCTAACAGAAAAACAAAAAAAGTATGGTTCCCAAATCTGCAAAAGGTTAAAGTTTTACAAAATGGCAAACCAAAAAAAATTATTGTATGCACCACTTGTATAAAATCTGGCAAAGTTGAAAAAGTAATATAAAGTGTTGCGCTTAAAAGATTTACCTGTTTTTGACAGGTAAAATCTTTACTTTGAAAATGTTTGGCATATCAGATAGTGAGCTTCTTATAATACTGTTTATATTAATTGTAATCGTTGGTCCTAGGCGTTTTCCAGAAATAGCAAGAGAAATTGCTAAATTTTACAAGGCTTTTGTTAAAGCATATGAACAAGCAAAAAATGATATCAAACAAAACATAGATATTGATAGCCAGTACATAGAAGATATCAAGAAAATTAAGGATTTGAAAGATCTTACAAATTTCAAAAATATTAAAGATATCAAAAATATTAACCCTACAGAAAAGATAAAAAGCGAGTGGAGAAATTTAATAGAAGAAGTCAAAAAAGAAAGCTCTAATCAAACAAATAAAGAAATAAAGTCAGATGAAGAAAAATCCAAATAATATGACTTTGCTTGAGCACTTAGAAGAGCTCAGGTTGAGAATCATTTACGCAACTATAGTACTTGCAATATTGGCTCTTATAACATTTCACTATTCACTTAAGATTTTGCAGTTTATATTAGAACCACTTTTAAAAGTTCTGCCTCCTGCTAGTCATGTAATATTTACTGGTATTACAGAAGCTTTTTGGGTAAGAATGGAGGTATCGATTTATGCAGCAATTCTCTTTGGTTTACCATACATATTTTACCATATATGGATGTTTGTTCACCCAGGTCTTACAAAAAAAGAAAAAAGAGTTGTTTTGCCATTTATTTTTTTTGCCACCGTATTTTTTTTAATAGGGTGCGTTTTTGCATATAAAGTAATATTGCCAATAGGTTTAAAATTTTTGGTCAATTATGGTGGCAGTGAAATGTCTGCTATGCCTAGCATTAAGCAGTACGTGTCTTTTTTTTTGAGAATTTGCTTTGCATTCGGTATTATTTTTGAGATGCCAGTAATTAGCTATATTCTAGCAAAAGCTGATATAATCGATGCAAAATGGCTTATAAAAAAATGGGACTATGCCATACTTGCTGCATTTATAGTAGCTGCTATACTTGCACCACCAGATGTATTGTCACAATTTTTGATGGCTATACCAATGATTTTGCTCTACGTTGTAAGTATAGGTGTTGTATTTATTGCTCAAAAGCCACAAAAAGGAGAAGATGATTGAGTTATGTAATTGTTTTCTTATTAGGTTTAATATTTGGCAGTTTTTTAAACGTATGTATTTACAGAATACCGCGTGGCCTTTCGATAGTAAGTCCACCATCGTCTTGTCCATTTTGCCACAAACGCATTAAATGGTACGATAACATACCAATTTTAAGCTATGTATTGTTAAAAGGCCAATGTAGATCGTGTAAATCAAAAATACCAATAAAATATCCAATTGTTGAATTGCTTGGTGGGTTAATAGCGTTAGTTGTTGTTTTAAAGTTTGGCTTCAGTATAAAATCTATCTTTTGGATTGTGTTTGGGTATTGTTTATTAGTTTTAAGCTTTATTGATTTAGAATTGTTTATCATTCCAGACATAATTAATGTGATATTGTTTGTAAGTGGGTTCTTTTTTGTAATATATAACAAAACAGTAATTAATGGTATTATTGGTGGAATATTTGGTTTTGTTTTGTTTTATATTTTATCTGTTGTATTTGCTAAGATATTCAAACAAGAGGCTTTAGGCTTTGGCGATGTCAAGCTTCTTGGCTCAATTGGGGTTTGGGTTGGCTGGAAAGGTGTTATATATACTGTTTTTTGTGCTTCATTTATTGGCTCAATAGTTGGGCTTTTGCTAATTATTTTATTTGGTAAAAGTTCGAAAGCCAAAATACCGTTTGGTCCTTTTTTGGCTATAAGCGCTTTTTCTTATATATTTTTTGGACAGAATATTTTGCATTTTATGTATGGTATTTAATTTTTTTCTTGCAAAAATATTAATAGTTAAGTAAACTATACACTTAAAAAGCATAGATGAGGTAGTTATGGTTAATGCTTATGCAGTGGTAGATGTTTTTAATGCGTATTATAATTATCAAGTAAAATTTTCAAATCTGTATAATTTTTTTATTGAAGACTCAAAAGTAAGATTGCAAGATATAAAAGAAGAATTTAAAAAAGTTTCACAAAAGTATGGTATAATTTTGCAGGATAAAAATGTACCTACGATGACAACACTAAAATCGTATGCTTCAAAAAGCTATAAATATTGGCAAGCTGACTTTTACGATCCAAAAAATTCTATATTTATTGAATTAGAACTCAATACACAAAAAAATCAAACTGCTTGGGTTAGCGCAATAGGCCAAACATTTATGTATATTGCAGATGCTAATTTTAGACACTATACCTATATTATCTTTGTTATAGATAAAGCCATAAAACGCGAGCTAAACGAAAACGATAAGTATCTATTGGATTTTTTATCTGGAGTTGGTATTTATTGCTACAGTATATACCAAAACGATAAAAACGAGATTAAATCTTATACAACCATACCTTCAAATTTACTCTATTTACGATAATTATTTTGAATTACTTACTATTTAAATACCTTAAGTATTCTTTTTTAAATAATGGCGTGAAGTTTATAAGATTTTCTTTCTCTTTTTTGTTTAGTATTGTTACATTTTTTTGTGCGCATGTTGTAGGTTTCATAAGATTTGTAGCATAATTATCTTTTATAGGGTAAAATCCTTCGCCGGCTACAGTTTTGTTGCCATGACAAAATAGACAACTCCTTGCTTTGCCAATTGTGTGTGGAAAATATGGCTCCCAATCTGCACCCATAAATTTATTATTAAGCAGCACTTTGTTTTGAGCATTCTTATAACTAAAATAATACTGATACATGGGTCTTAGTATGACATACTTTTGACCCATTTTGCCCAACATTACATACTCCCATCTAGTAAATAGATAACCTATATGCCACAAACCAGGTTCCATTTTACCAGAAAGGAAATCTTCTTGCATTGGTGGGGGTGGAGATTTACCTTCATTTATAAGCTCTATTGCATGCGATAAAAATTTATCTGCTTGTGGGTTGCCAGTTAGCGTAAAAGCTTCCCATTTTTGATAATCTTTTGTATCATCTTTTAAAGCGTAAAAGCCAAAATCATAAATGGTCCACTTAGCGTGACAAGCACTGCAAGATACATTTTCGTGGTATTTATGTCCTGGAATGTTTGGATTAAATAATTTAATGTTTGGGAAAAACTTTGTAGGTTTTGAATGATAACCACCATGACATGTTTGACAGCTCACTTGAAGTGCTTGAGTTTCATTATGATAAAAAACGCCATTGCCCATAACTTCTGCTTTTGTGTGGCAACTTAAGCATGTCATGCCATATTTAGCATGCACATCTTTTGTTAGATAATTGTAATCAATGCCATATATGACAGGTGGGAAGTTTCCTTCTTTATTAATTGGTGTTCTGTATGTTTCACCGAATTCTTTTGGAAACATACCTAAGTAATCAGTACCAACGTATTGTTTGTTGTGGCATGAAAGACAATTTGCCATTTGGGGTTTAATGAAACGATGATAGCTGATATTTGAAGGTTTACCTTTCATGGCTTTATCAGAACCTAGATAAATACCATTTTTTGAAAGCGGCATATGACATGCAGCACATCCACTTGGTCTGTATAGTCCAGTGCCTTTTTCACCTTCACTTGCAACGTGACATTTTAGACAATTTTGTCTCAAAAATTGAAATGCTAATGTTTCTTCCATATTATTTCCTTTTGTTGGTAGCGTTTGAGTTGTATAGTGTGTTTTTTTGTGTAGCAGTGTAAATAAAGTTTTATTTATTTCGCCATAAGCGGTGTAGTGCAGGGAATGTTCCATGTCAAATATATCTTTTTGATGACACTTGGCGCAAAAAACATCAACGTACTTAGGTGCTGATGGGTTTTTGATAATGAGATTATGAGAATTAAGTGTCTTGTTTCTATCTTTAGGTAGCACATGGCAATCTTGACAGCTAAAATTGTGCGGTTTTTGCATTCGTTCTATACCATTGTGACATTTTAAACAATCGTTGTAATTTTCTGCTTTAACATGTGCTGGTAAAAAAATGAGTGCAATAATAATTAAAAACCACATATGCTAATTGTAGCATAAAAAAATTTTTTGATAAAGTAAAAAGTTTTATTGCTTGACAAATATTTACAAAATATATAATAATAAAAGAGAGTTTGCCGAGGTGGTGGAATTGGTAGACACGCTACTTTGAGGGGGTAGTGAGGGTTTCCTCGTGCGGGTTCAAGTCCCGCCCTCGGCACCACTGCAAGTAAGATCCTAAGCAAAATAATACTACTTGATAAATTTGATAATTAATGTAATAATAGCTACTTAAAAGGGGGTTTTATGACGCAAATTGAAGCTGCCCAAAAGGGCATTGTAACTAAAGAAATAAAAGAGGTAGCAGCTAAAGAATATAGAAGTGAAGAGTTTATAATGGAAGGCTTAGTTAAAGGAACAATTGTTATCCCAAAGAATATTAACCACAACATTGAAGCAATGGGAGTAGGAAAGGGTTTAAAGACGAAGGTTAATGCAAATATAGGTACCTCGAGTGATATTGTTGATGTGGATGATGAAATTTTAAAAGTAAAAGCTGCAATAGAGGCTAAAGCTGATTCAATAATGGATTTATCCACAGGCGGAGATTTAGATTTTTTTAGGCGTAAAATACTTGCAGAATCTACAATTGTTGTAGGTAATGTGCCAATTTATCAAGCAGCAGTAGAAATAGCTGAAAAAGAAGGAAGCATTATTCATTTAACAAAAGATTATTTGCTAAAGACAATTGAAAAGCAAGCTCAAGATGGTATTGATTATATGACACTTCATTGTGGTGTGACACAACATAGTTTGGAGCGTTTAATTAGACAAGGCAGAATAGAAGATGTAGTGTCGCGTGGTGGCTCTTTTTTGGCAGTATGGATGCTTTATCACCAAAAAGAAAACCCATTGTATGAGTATTTTGGCGATGTATTAGAGATTGTAAAAAAGTATGATGTTACAATATCTTTAGGAGATGGTTTTAGGCCAGGCGCTATTGCAGATGCTACAGATAGAGCACAGATTGAAGAGTTAATTACACTGGGTGAGCTTCATAAAATGGCATTAGAAGCTGGTGTGCAGTCTATGATAGAAGGTCCAGGCCATGTGCCTATTGATCAAATTATAACTAATGCTCAAATTGAAGCAGCTGTGTGTGATAATGCGCCATTTTATGTGCTTGGACCCGTTGTTACAGATATTGCGCCAGGCTATGATCATATAACTAGTGCAATTGGTGGTGCGCTTATGGCTTCATACGGCGCAGATATGCTTTGTTATGTAACAAAGGCTGAACATATTAGATTGCCTTTACCAGAAGATGTAAGAGAAGGTGTTATTGTTACGCGTATTGCAGCTCACGCGGCTGATGTTGCAAAAAAAATTCCTTATGCCATTGAGTGGGATATAGAAATGTCTAAAGCAAGAAAAGAGCTTGACTGGGAAAAAATGATACAGTTATCAATCGACCCAGCGTTTGTTAGAAAAGAGAGAGAATCTTCTTTGCCAAAAGAAAAAGATGTTTGTACAATGTGTGGCAAATTTTGTGCCATTAGACTATTGAATAAAGCGTTGCGAAATAAATGAGTACGACACAAACCATATTAAAAATTTTATACGACAATAAAGACAGATTTGTAAGCAGTAATTTTTTAATAACTAAAACGCAGATTTCTCGTATTGCTATATGGCAGCATATTAAAAAATTAAAAGATTTAGGCTATGAAATAGAAGCAAAAAGGGGTATTGGCTATAAACTGACTCGTACGCCACCTGACTTGTTAAATGCTTATGAAGTAGGAAAACTATTAAACAATAATGCAATAGAGAATGTTGTATTTCTTGAAAGTACAACATCAACAATGGATGAAGCAAAAAGGATTTTAGAAAGCAAAGAAAAGCCCACAAAAACTCTTATCATAGCTCTTGCTCAAACGCAAGGGCGAGGTAGAAAAAATAGGCATTGGGTTTCATATGGTGATAATATATACGCATCATACATTTACAAACCGCAATACTTAAGTCCACAAGATGGATTGGTTGCAATGTTTGCAAGTTGTGTTGCAATTGTCCTAGCTCTAAGAGAAATAAACATCGAAGCTAAAATTAAATGGCCTAACGATTGTATAGTAAATGAAAAAAAGATAAGTGGCGTACTTGTAGATATAAAAAGCGATATGTCTTTAATCGAAGATCTAATTATAGGATTTGGTGTAAATATAAATTGGCAAAATATACCGGATGAACTTAATGCTACAAGTGTATATGAATTCACAAAAAAAATAACTGATAGATTGTGGTTTTTGGATAGGCTAATGTATTATTTAGGACTACTGATAAAACTTATTGAAAATGGTTATAAAAAGAATATACTAAAGATGTGGAAGCTACATGAAACAACACTTAATAGGCAGGTGGAAATCTTAAGCGACAACAAAAGAATTTATGGTATAGCAAAAGACATTGATGAATATGGTTTTTTACTTGTTGAAACAGAAAATGGTATCGAAAAAATTATTACGTCCGATAGCTTGAGGTTTTTGTGATAGAAGACTTAATTACTGATGCGCTTAATAAAGCTGTTGAAAATAATATTAGTTTAACGCCATACAATTACTATAAGTTATTTGCTGAAACTGCATTGCATAAAGGCATGGATTATAATAGTTTAAAAAAATACCTATATGAAGAGCATGCCAATCCAGATGAGGTAATAGAACCAATAAAAAAAGCTGTTGAAAAAATTGTAGAAAACATAAAGAAAGAAATATCAGATGCAAGCAATAATATTAGTCAAGCACTTAGTGTTCAAGAAAACATGCGTCTAGATGATTCAAGCAATATCCATGAAGAGTTGGAAAAACTAAAAGAAATAAATCTTTCTCTTAGAATGAATTTAGAAAAAGCCATGCGCAATATTGATTTAGAACGTCAATCTTTAGAGAAAATAAAAGTAAAAGTTTATCGCGATAGTTTGACTGGTCTTTATTTGAGGGATTATTTCCAAATTAAGCTCAAAGAAAATCTATACTATATGGAGCGCTATGGCCGCATATTTAGCATTTTAATGATTGATATAGATGATTTTAAAGCCATAAATGATAAATACGGGCATCAAGTAGGCGATAATGTACTTTTCCAAATAGGCAGTCTAATACATGAAAATATTCGCACCTCAGATATACCAATCCGTTATGGTGGAGATGAGTTTCTTATTTTAATGCCAGAAACTGATACAGATAGCGCAAAAAAAGCAGCCTGGAAATTTGTTCAAAAAATGTCCAAGGTAGCTTTTAAAAAAGGCGATGAAGTATTTAAAGTGACGTTTTCTATTGGTATAGCAAGTGCAAGAAAAGATGATACATTTGAATCTATTATTGAAAGGGTCGATGCTGCGCTTTATTCTTCAAAAAGAGCTGGCAAAAACTCCATAACAGTATTTGAATAATGTGTTTTTTCTTTTGGTTTTATTTGCATGTTTCAGATAGATAGAAGAAAATTTAAATATTTTGATTATCCATTGTTTATATCTGTATGCTTACTTAGCGTTTTGAGTGTTTTCTTAATTTATAGCACAGATGCAGGCAAAGTGTTTTACAACAAACAAATATTATGGGAGATTCTCGGTATTTTTTTATGTTTATTTGTTTCTAACCTTAATTTAAACATAATTAAATCATATGCTTTTGCATTTTATATCTTTGTTTTGTTAATTCTCATAGTAGTTTTTTTTATTGGTTTTGTTGGACATGGTGCAAAACGTTGGATATCGCTGGGTTTTTTTAACATACAACCATCTGAGTTTATGAAGTTAGCCGTCATTATTGTTCTGGCTGCATATTTTGATGAATATATAAAGAGTTCGAAATATAATTTTAACGATTTGTATATGCCATTGGCTTTGATAATATTTCCTGTAGCATTAATTATTAAACAACCAGATTTAGGCACAGCTTTGATTGTTCTTATTGTGGGGCTTGGTATTATATTAAGTGTAGGTGTGAAAAAGACTTTTTTGATAAAATCTTCTATATTTATTTTAATTGCAACGCCTTTTTTGTGGAGTTTACTAAGAAATTATCAAAAAGAACGCCTCATTGCTTTTATTAATCCATATTCATCCCCTCATACATTTGGGTATCATATCATACAATCGGAAATTGCAGTTGGCTCTGGCGGTATTTTTGGCAAGACTGCTGCGAGAGCAACACAAACAATGTTAAATTTTTTGCCAGAAAACCATACCGATTTCATATTTGCTGCTTTTTGCGAACAATGGGGATTTATTAGTGCTTTGATATTAATTGGTCTGTATTTATTTATCATTTTTAGATGTTTATCATTTATTGACATAGCAAGCTCAATTTTTGAAAAAGTTGTGATAATAGGTGTGACCATAATGTTATCTGTTTCTATGATATTTAATATTGGTATGACTATAGGTTTGTTGCCAGTTGTAGGTGTGCCGTTGCCGTTTGTTAGTTATGGTGGATCTGCAGTTATTACAAATTTTATTGCAATAGGCATTTTATTAAATATTAAAATCAAAAATCAAATTTATAGATGAGGTGGAGAAATGATTGATAGGTACTCAAGAAAAGAGATGGCGCAAATATTCTCTCAAGAAAATAAATATCAAAAATGGCTTGATGTTGAACTTGCAATTATGCAATCGCATGAAGAAATCGGCACAATCCCAAGTGGAATAACCGAAAGTGTTAAAAGGAAGGCAAAATTCGATATTGAGCGTATTGAGGAAATAGAAGCAATAACACGCCATGATATTGTGGCTTTTAATCAAAATGTTAGGGAGTATTTAAGCTCTGAAGAAGGCAGTTTTTTACACTATGGCGTTACATCATCGGATATTGTGGATACTGCAAACGCATTGATTCTAAAACAATCGTCTGAAATTATAATAGATGACATAAAACAATTACTTGAAACACTTAAAAAAAGAGCTTTTGAGTTTAAAGACATGCCTATGATTGGACGCTCTCACGGCATACATGCAGAACCAATAACATTTGGGTTTGTTATTGCATTGTGGTATGAAGAAATGAAAAGAAACCTTGATAGAATGGAACAAGCAAAAGAAATTATCTCATATGGAAAAATTTCAGGCTCAATGGGAACATTTGCAAACATTGATATGAGTGTAGAAGAAAGGGCTTGTGAAATTTTAGGCTTAAAGCCTGCACCGATTTCTAACCAGATTATACAAAGAGATAGGTATGCCCAGTATATGACAACGCTTGCAATTATCGCTTCCACAATTGAAAAAATAGCTTTACAAATAAGACACTATCAAAGAACAGAAGTTCAAGAAGCAGAAGAGTTTTTTCATGGCGGACAAAAAGGTTCGTCTAGCATGCCGCATAAAAGAAACCCAGTTTTGAGTGAAAATTTAGATGGCCTCGCAAGGCTAGTTAGGTCAAATGCATTGTGCGCTTTGGAAAATGTTGCCTTATGGCATGAGCGCGATATTAGCCATTCATCAAATGAGCGTATAATATTGCCAGATTCAAGTATTTTAATTGATTTTATGTTGCATAGATTAAACAACATTTTGACAAAACTAATTGTGTATAAAGATAAGATGATTGAAAATATAAATCTTACAAGAGGTGTAATATATTCACAAAGAATTATGTTAAAACTCATAGAAAAAGGCCTTGATAAAGAAACTGCATATAAGCTTTCACAAAGCAAAGCTTTCGAATCATGGAATAATAAGTTGGATTACAAAACAATACTATTAAATGATGAGACAGTACGTAAATATATGAGTAAAGAAGAGTTGGATGAATGTTTTAATTATACTTATTTTATACGAAATGTAGATAAAATATTCAATAGAGTATTTGATAAATAATTAAATTTGTGCTATATTTTCTTTAGACTAATAGGGTAGGGCCATTATGTGAATGAAAAAATTTTTGATTATTTAGAAAGTTGTATAATTGTATTTAATTTAGAAAGTCGCATTGTATATGGGAATCAGAATGCTTATAATAACTTTGACATAAATATAGGTTCGGATGTAAGAGACATATTGCAAGTTGAAGACAGAGGCTTATTTTTTGATAACTTAAGAGAAGTATTAAATAAATACGAATCATATAAAAATTTTATACGTCTTATAGACAAAAATAAAAAAATTCAGTTTTGCTATATTAATGTATTCAAATCAGCTGAGCATTTTGTTTTTGAGATAATAATGCTTTCTGGTTTTAGCAAACTTAGTTTAAGTCAGAGAAATTTAAATTTCGATTATTTGAAGTATGTTTCACAAGGCATTGCTCATGTACTTAGAAATCCCATAATGTCCATTAGTGGTTTTTTGAATTTGATAAAAAAGAGAATTCCAAGCGATATTAAAACCGATGTTGACGCATATTTTGAATCTATACAAATTGAATTATCCAAGGTTATGAAAATTGTGCTTGATATAGAAATTATTAATAATGTAAAAGATTTAAAGTTAGAGAAAATTAACATTGACGAATTTTTGCTAAATGTCCTTAATAATTTTAAGCTAGAAAATTCATCAAAATCTATCGAATATAAATACCAGTTTGAGTGTAATACGCATTTGTTTATTGATAAAAATCTTTTTGGCTTAGTACTTGAAGAAATACTAAAAAATGCCTATGAATCAATTGAGGAAGATGGATTTATACGTATATCTTGCCAAAAAGAAGATAATAATGTAATAATAAACATAGAAGACAATGGTGGAGGTATTGATAAAGAAAGGCTAGGTATGCTATTTATGCCATTTTATTCTACAAAACCAAAAAACATAGGTTTAGGTTTATTTATATCAAAGTTGGTAATGCAGGCTCACAAAGGTAGATTACGCGTGATATCTCATGACAATAATACAATAGTAAAACTCATTTTACCAGTAGAGAAACGCTCGAAGATGCGCACACAGAGGTTAGAAGTTGTCTAAAAAAAGCATAAAAACTAAGATTGTTGCGTATACATTTTCAATAATGCTCGTTGTCTCTGTTTTATTTAGTGTTATATCTTTATATAGTCTACTTACATTAAAGAATTTTTTTGTAGACTCAAGCAGGAAAATTCTAGAAGAGCAAGCTAGCCACAATCTAGCAAATGAAGTTAAAAATTATGCAAAAATAATCGAAATCAATCTTAATATTAAAGAAAAGATGTGTGATTCTACTGTTAATTTTTTGCAAAAAACCAAAGAACCACATATGTATATACAAAATATTTATACTGTTATGAGTAAAGATTTAAATATTAGAGGAATTGCTTTATTGGATAAAAAATTTTCTTGTTTTTACGCGTATCCTAAAAACTTTTCATTTGATAGAGCAATCGCGCAAATCAAAGCTGGCAATTATAAACAATACTCAAAAAATTCTTATTTTGTAGATTTTTACTTAAGTAGAGATAAAAATGCATATTTCGCTTTTTTCTATCCATTTAAAAATGATAGTTACATACTTTTTGAGATAGACCCAGTGGGTATTTTTTCTATTCTAAAAAGCGCGCAGATTAAACCAATGAGTGATAAATATTTATGGATGACTAACCATAAAGGTGTGTTAGTTTTTGACCCGCCAGTCAAAGAACACCCACTCATTACATTAAAAGACAATGTAGATTTAACAAATCCTGAAAATGGTGAAAAGTTAGCATACTTAATGTCTAATTACATATTAAAAGGCAAATCTGGCTCATCTTACTATACATTTCACGGCGTTGAAAAATATGTGGGATATACTTCAATACCCAAAACCGGTTGGGCAATAGGTTTAACATTGCCAGTTGCGGACTTGTTAAAAAATGTTACAAAACTTAATGAGCAAATTAACTCAAAAATGATTTTGATACTTTCTATTTTTTCATTTTTTAGTGTAATAACTATTTTAATTGCATTGTTTTTTAGTATGCGTGTATCGAATAAAATAGTAAAACCCATTTTAGATGCAACAAACACAATCAATTCAATTATTTTAGGTGATGTATCAAGACGCATAGCATATGAGAGTAATGATGAGTTAGGAGAACTTGTTAAGTCTGTAAATAATTTAATGGATGCTTTGGCTCAAACGCTTGCTAATTTAGGCGATATTGCCGTTAAAAAGGAGAATGAAGATGAGTGATTTTAACGAAATGGATGAGATATTGGGCGATTTTATTATTGAAACAACAGAGTTGTTGGAAAGCCTAGACGAAGATTTGGTGGCGTTGGAAAAGACGCCAAAAGACGCTGATTTATTGAATAAAATATTTAGAGCGTTTCATACAATAAAAGGCTCTTCAAGCTTTTTGGGGTTTGATAAAATCACTCAACTAACGCACAAGCTTGAAGATTTACTTAACATGCTTAGGCGTTTTGAGCTGGAATTGACGCCTTCTATTATGGACGCCATTTTGCTTAGCGTTGACAAGCTTAAATCAATGCTAGATTTAGTGAAGTCAAATAAGCCAATAGACAATATAGACGTAGAGCAAGAAATACAAAAACTCATTTCCGCGCAAGAAGGCAAAGAAATCCCTATGCAAGCTCAAGAAGAACAGCAATCAAGTCTAGAATCGCAAGAGCCCCAAGCCCAAGAAGAAACCAAAGAGCAAGAAGCGCTAAACGAAAGCGATTTGGTTAAACTTCAAATAGAAGAGCTAAATCAAGAAGAGCCGGTTTCCAAAAAAACAAATTTGAACGACGAAGAGCTAAACGCAGAAATTCAAAGGCTTTTGGCTCAAAGAATGAAAGAGGATGAAGAGCGCAGAAAAGCAAAGCAGCAAGCTAAACAAACACCTATTGAGACTACTCAAACAACTAAAGCCCAAGAAACAAAATCAAAAAGCGATATCTCGCCGCAAAAAGATACTCATATTTCAATTAAAACCCAAGAGCCATCACCCAAGACAGACAAAGCAAAACAAGATTTTGATAAACAGACAATAAGGGTGGATGTTAAAAAGCTTGACGATTTAATGGATTTAGCAGGCGAGCTTGTCCTTGCAAAAAACAGGCTTGTAAGGCTAGCCAATATAGTCTCAGAGCAAAACAAAAACAATGAGATTGCAGACAGCCTATCAAACATATCCTCCCAAATAACGCTTGTTACCACAGATTTGCAAATGGCTATAATGAAAACGCGAATGGTTGACATAGGCAAAGTATTCAATAAGTTCCCAAGAGTTGTAAGAGATATTTGCAGGGATTTAAACAAAGAAGTCAACCTTGTTATTGAAGGAGCAGAAACCGAGCTTGACAAAAGCATCATAGAAGAAATAAACGAGCCGTTTGTCCATTTAATAAGAAACGCCATAGACCACGGCATAGAGCCACCGCAAGAGCGCATTCAAAAAGGCAAAAACAGAATTGGCACCGTGAAGCTTTCTGCATCACAGGAAGGAAACCATATTGTAATAAGCGTAGAAGACGACGGCAAAGGTATGGATAAAGAAAAAATCAAGCAGAAAGCCATAGAAAACGGCATAATAACAGAGCAAGAAGCAAATCAAATGAGCGAAAGCGACATTTTTAACCTCGTTTTTCTTCCGGGTTTTTCCACAGCAGTGCAAGTTTCAAGCATCTCTGGGCGTGGCGTTGGCATGGATGTTGTTAAAACAAACATAGAAAAACTAAACGGCATAATTAGCATAAAATCGCAGCCAGGCGTAGGCACAAAGATTATTATCAAAATACCTTTGACGCTTGCCATTATTCAATCCTTGCTTGTTAAAGTAACAGGCAGCCTATTTGCCATACCTTTGGCAAATGTATTAGAAACCGTAAGGATTTCATTATCCGATATAGAATACATTCAAAACAAGGATGTTTTGCGTCTTAGGGGCTCAATTGTGCCGCTTGCATACTTAGGCGACATATTAAAGATATCCAAAGACAAAAAGGTGTTAAACGAAAATGAGATATACGTTGTTATTGTCTCATCTGCAGAAAAGCAACTGGGGTTGGTTGTAGACGCGCTTGTAAACCAAGAAGAGGTTGTCATAAAGTCGCTTGGCAATTATTTAGGAAAGGTTCGCTCCATAGCTGGCGCAACAATTATGGGAGACGGCAGCGTGGCCTTAATACTTGATGTGGTATCCATTGTCAAAGAAGCGTCAAAGCTATCATCAACAATAGCTTCCCACATAGCAGACCAAAATGAATATGCTCGCAATGTGCTTGTGCTTACTAACAAAAACGATTTTGACAGCCTGCAATTTATCAAAGAGAGCTTCAAAGACTACAACGTTGTCTTTACAAATAACGCAAGCGAGCTTTATGCGCAACCATCAAGCGTGATATTTTTAGATTTGTCAATGCCAAATGTTATAGAGCTAATAAATGACATTAGAGAGCTTCCTTCAACCAAGAAATCTTACGTTGTGGGATTGAGCGAAAATGTAGCCTATGATAAGACTCGCTTTGAAGATACAAGCTTAAATGCGATAATAGGCTATCATATGGCAAGCAGTCTTGAGAACATATCCAAAATGCTAAAGCGCAAAGCGCTCAAAAAGGGGGCGTAAATGGAAAATCAAGGTCTAAATAATAATGAGCTTATGCAAGTTGTAGGGTTTAATTTGGAAAAAGAAACATACGGCATAGATATACTAAATATTTCGGAGATAATAAAACCAATAAACATCACATTTATACCCAATACGCTAGATTTTGTGCTGGGCGTTATAAACCTAAGGGGCAAAATTATACCTATAGCAGATTTAAACAAGAAATTCTTTTCCAAATTCAAAGACATAACCCAAGATAGCAGGATCATAGTAGTGTCAGTTGAAGATACAACTGTAGGCTTTTTGGTGGACAATATTAAAAAAATATACAACATACCAAAACAGAATATTGAAAACTCGCCAGAGACTGTGAATGAAAATGTTCAAAAGTACATTAAAGGCGTAGGCAAACTAGATGAAGCGTTAGTCATTTTGCTTGATGAAAACACCATATTAAAAGAAGGCGGGTACAAATCATGAGCGATGAATTAAAAGATGTATTAAAAGTTGGCGAAAATAGGGTTGAGTTTGTCGATTTTATAATGTACGAAGACAGAGGCGACTTTGTCAAAGAAAACATATATGGCATAAATGTAGCCAAAGTCAAAGAAATCATAAAATACCCAGACCCTAAAGAGATTATAAGCGTTCACGGCAAATCGGATGTGCTAGAAGGCATGATTAACTTAAGAGGAGAAGTAGTACCTATTGTTAGTCTTGCAAAATGGCTCAATCTCAAAGAACCGCAAGATAAAGCCCTATCAAAGAACAAAAAAATTATAGTGGCAAATTTCAACAATGTAACGGTAGGCTTTGTAGTGCATGAAGCAAGACGCATAAGGAGGTTTCTCTGGAGCGATATAAAGCCACCTAACGATGTGCTCTCAAGCCAGTATGAAAATAAGATTATAGGCACTATAAACAACATTGAGGATGAAGACAAAGAAAAGGTTCTTTTGATAGTAGACTTTGAAAAGATTTGCGAAGAGCTCGGCATATTTAGCGCAGAAAATGTTGAAAAGATAGAAAAAGATATCTCAAATACAAAAATTTCAAGAAAAGCAAATGTTTTGATTGCCGATGATTCTTCAATTGCCAGAAAGATTATAAAAGAAGCCATAAAGCCTATTACAGAAAAACTGTACGAAACTAAAGACGGCCAAGAGGCATGGGAATTATTAGAGACGCTTTATGAGACCTCAAACGGCAATATTAGATCTATATTAGACCTTGTTATAACAGATGTAGAAATGCCGAATATGGACGGTTTTACACTTACAAAAAAAATCAAAGAAGACGCTCGCTTTGAGCAGTTGCCTGTTGTGGTAAATACCTCTTTATCAGGTGGCGCTAATTTGGCTAAAGCAAAGTCAGTAGGCGCCGATGATTTTTGCACAAAATTTATAGCAGAGGAATTTGTAAGGGCAGTTAAAAATAACATAAAGTAGGAGAGCCATGAGTCAGATAAGCGCAGATTGGGTTAACCCGTTTATATTAGCAGCAACAGAAGTATTAGATGAGATTTTAGGCGTTAAGCCTACATTATCTAAACCTTATGTTAAGCAATCAGATGAGCCACTTTTTGATATAAGCGGGATTATTGGCATAACAGGAGAAGCGACCGGTTCAATTGCGTTTTCCCTGCCAAAGCAGACTGCCCTAAATATGGTCTCAAAATTTATTGGCGAAGAGGTGATTGGCATTTCTGCAGAAACTAGAGACGCAATAGGCGAGCTTACAAATATTATAGCAGGCAGGGTAAAAAAGATTTTTTATGAAAAGAAAATTCACATTAAGATATCAATACCAAACGTGATTGTAGGCAAAGAACATACTATTTCTACAGCTAAAGGTATATTAACGATAGTTATACCGTTTGAGAGCGAACTTGGAAACTTCGCTATACAAATGTCTCTAAAGAAATCGTAAATTTAGGGGGGATTATGAGTACACAAGATGAGATTGATAAGTTGCTTTCAAGCTTCAATTCAGCAAAAAAAGAAGACATTGAAAGTGTTTTAGATGAATTTGAGAAGAAAAATACTCAAATCTTGGATACTAATCTAACAAATGGAGAAACAGAAATACCTCTTCAAGAGCCAGAAAATACAGAACATCTAACGGGCAAGGTATATCCGCCACAAGACCATAGAGTTGTTGATAAACTTGACGAAATTACAAGGGAAAGTGAAGAAAAAGTAAATCAATTATTTGAGCTATTAGAAAATGCTGTTAGAAAAATAGATGCTATGGATGCAGAGCTAAAAAAAATTAAACCTTACCTAGACGAACATAAAAAATTCATGGATATGTTTGTTAACGCATTTCCTAAGGCTTCAGTTAAAAATAACTATGAGTATTTTTCTAATGTATTAAAAATCTTTGACGAGATACAAGCAACGCATGAAGAGTTAAAAAACTATATATTTGACTCTATGGATTTATTACAATTTCAAGATATCACAAGGCAAAAGATAGAAAAAGTCATAAGCGTAATACAAGCTTTGCACGAATATCTAAATAATTGGTTTGCATCTGGTAATAAAATCCGCGCGCGCGTAGCAAAAACAATTGTTGATGAATCCAAAAAAGAACAAATAGATCAGGAAGTAGACGATATCGTAAATAACTTTTATAAAGGAGAGAAGGTATGAAAATTATTACAATTGATGATTCCTCTACAATGAGAAGAATTATTAAAAATACTCTCCAACGAATAGGATACGGCAGCGATGTGTTAGAAGCAGAAGATGGCAAGCAAGCGTTAGATATTTTGTCTCAAAATAAAGTCGATCTTATAATAACAGATTGGAATATGCCAAATATGGATGGCTTAACATTTGTGAAAAAGATTAGGAGCGCAAGTGAGTGGAATGATGTTCCAATCATAATGGTAACAACAGAAGCGGCAAAAGAGGATATTTTAGAAGCACTTAAATCAGGCGTAAATAATTACATAGTAAAACCTTTCACGCCTGAGGTTTTAAAAGAAAAGATAGAAGTTGTAATGGGCATAAAAAAATAAAATGGAAAACTTTTTTAATTTTACACTTTCTGAACTTGAAGAGTATGTAATGACTTTAGGTTTAGCAAAGTATAGAGCAAGTCAATTGTTCAATTTTATATATGTAAACGGTGTTGACGATTTTTCTAATATCAGTGTTTTGAAAAAATCAGATAGAAACATGTTAAGTGAAAAACTTTTAATACCAAAGCTTGAATATAATGTAAAAAATGACAGCGATGGTACTAGAAAATTTTTATTTAAATTATTGGATGGTTGCACTATAGAATCAGTTTTAATACCAATGAGAGATGGAAAAAACACGATTTGTGTATCTACTCAAGTTGGATGTAAAATGAACTGTAAGTTTTGCGCAACAGGTAAATTAGGATTTACAAGAAACCTAGAAACTTGGGAGATTGTTTATCAAGTAAGTCATATTTGCAATATCGTTAAGAAAACAACCAAGAGACTTCCAAATATTGTATTTATGGGAATGGGTGAGGCGCTTGATAATTATGAAAATACAATAAAGTCGATTTTGATAATAAACAGTGAGTATGGTTTAAACATATCGAGGCGTAGAATTACAATTTCTACCTGTGGAGTTGTTCCTGCTATTGAAAGACTAAAAAAAGATTTAGCGTATATAAATCTTGCTATCTCGCTCAATGCAGCTGACGATTTGAAGAGAAGTTTTTTGATGCCCATAAACAATACCTATCCAATTGAAGAATTAATAACATCTGTTAAAAATTTTCCTTTACCCGAGCGAAAAAGATTAACATTTGAATATATTATGATTAAAGATTTTAATGACACGCAAGAAGACATAAGGAATTTAATTAAATTATTGGGCTCTATCAAATGCAAGCTAAATTTAATACCTCTAAATAGACATTATTATAGTGGAAGTTTCTATCCAAGCGACAATCAAACCATAGAGCATTTTGCACAAAGTTTAAGGGACAAAAAAATGTTTGTGACGGTAAGAAAGTCTAAAGGTGAGTCAATCAATGCGGCTTGCGGTATGCTTGTAGCTGCAATGCGCAAGAGCAATTGAAATGGCATCTGACACGTCCAATGGTAGCTTATCTAATTTTGTATTGAAAAATTTTTCTATTATAAATTTAAGTTGAGCCTTTGATGCTGCTCCGTACCCAGATACTGCTTGTTTAACCTCTCTTGTCGAATAATGTGCTATGTTAATATGAGCGACTTTTACAGCTGTTAATATTGCGCCCTTTATTTCACTTAGTTTAAGGGATGATTTTATATTTACGGAATAAAATACATCTTCAACAGCAACTTCTGTTATATTATAATCTCTAATAATTTCTTGTGTTTTTTCAAATACCATGCACAATTTATCATCAAAGTTATTGATATTTTGAAGTTTTATAAAATCGTAGCGGCATATTTTATTTAGACAATCTACAATACCAAAAGCAGTAACTTTACTACCCGGGTCTATTCCCAGTATCATCAAATTTTTCATTAGACGGTAAAACTCTTCTTGCACCTACAAATCTACTTAAAAAATAACCATCTAGAGGTGATATTACAACTCCAGTATCTTTATTCAATGCAGAAATGAATTTATTGTCTCCAATATAAATTCCTACATGCGAAGGATAAGCCCCATTATACGTTTGAAAAAAAAGCAAATCGCCTGGTTTGATATTTGCTAGCGATACAGGTTTTCCAACGTTAAATTGTTCAGAACTGGTGCGAGGTAAATCTATATGGAATTTTGCAAAGATATCTTGCACAAAACCAGAACAGTCTACACCTGTTGACAAATTAGTGCCACCCCACTGATAAGGTGTACCAATAAATAGTTTAGCATATTTTACTAGTCTTTCATTTAGCGTATTTTCTTTATTTACCAATGAATACTCATTTGTTGAAAAATTAGTATTTGCAATATTTGAGTTATTTTTTGGTACTAATAAGGTTTCACCGACATTGATTTCATTGTTTGGTAGGTTATTTAGAGATACAATACTATCTACGCTTGTGCCAAATTTCTTTGCTATCGTATAAAGTGTATCACCTTTTTGAACAATGTAATGATCCAAATATAAAGAGTAATTATTGTTTTCATTGTAACTACTTGTTACAATTTGATTTTCGCTTGATGGTGTAGAAGTTGAATTTTTATCTTGATTACTTAAATCTTTATTTGTTGTCGCAAGCTGCTCTTGAGTGTTTGTTGACATAATTTTCGTTGGAACCAATAGTGTTTGACCAATGGAAAGGTTGTTGCTTGATAGAGAATTTATTTTCTTTAAATTAGAAGTTGTTGTAGAGAAAGCTTTTGCGATAGAAAAAAGTGTATCGCCAGAAATTACTGTGTACTTTATGAAGTTTTTATTTTCATCTGTAGCTTGTGTAAAATTAGTATTTTTATATACTGTGGGTTCTTTTTGAGGTATTGCTTTCAAAATAATTTTTTCACCAATTTGCAAGTTTGACCAATCAACATTTGGGTTCAAACTTTTAATCTGACTCATTGTAATGCCAGTTTTGTCTGATATTGCGATTAGCGTATCATTAGGTTCAACCTTGTATAAGTAATCGTTTGAAGTTATTTGCTTTTGCTTTGCTATTTGTGCAACAGTAGAATTTTTTGGTAAGATAATTTTATCGCCGATGTTGATATTAGACAAATTCAATTGTGGATTTAGCCTTTCTAATTCAGATAAAGCAATGTTGTATTTATTAGCTATTGTAGAAGCTGTATCGCCGCTTTTGACAATATAGATATTAGCCATTTGAGTGTTAAAAGTAGATTTTGAATTATTGGGTATGACAATTCTATCGCCTATATTTAAGTTAGAAAGGTCGAGATTTGGATTTATTTTTTTTAGCTCATCTATGCTGCATCCTAGTTTCCTTGCTATATCATAAGCATTGTCACCTTTTTGAACTATATAAATCTTTGCTTGTGATATATTTGGAGATGATTTTTGTGATATTTTGGTAGTATTTTCAGAAGGAATGAGTATTTTCTGTCCTATACTTAAATCGGAGCTTTTAATATTTGGGTTTGCATTTTTTAATTTTTCTAATGGGATGCCTAATTTTTGTGCAATTGTTGTAAGAGTGTCACCTTTCTTTACAATGTATATACTAGCATGAGCATTTGTTGCCAGCGTTAAAAACAAGAAGGCGGACATTATAATTTTTTTCATAGTAGCCCCCTTTTAAGAGATTAACCTTCAATTTATATATCAAAATTTCAAATTTTTGTAAAGTAAAAAATAAAATGATAAAGTAATATATATAAAAAACTACATTATAAATGTAACTAAATCCAATCATAT
>JABEBW010004064.1_pt1 | contig 21316 bp, 24 predicted proteins | sample 7245961 | NCBI WGS metagenome assembly JABEBW01 (sample SAMN14506364, study PRJNA622280) | hot springs metagenome | biome: hot spring [ENVO:00000051]|acidic hot spring [ENVO:00002120]; feature: spring [ENVO:00000027]|sediment [ENVO:00002007]; material: sediment environment [ENVO:01001048]...
TGCAGTTCTTGTGAACATAATAAATCAGCAGGGTTTATATCCGACCAAAAACTTCCAGTTTGGACAGTGGGAGCATGCAAATGAATTGAGCGGTGAATCCATGTCAGAAAAATATCTTATAAAGAATAAAGCCTGTTTTGCATGCCCAATAGCATGCGGAAGAGTAACCAAACTTGATGGCCTTGACAGCGAAGGCCCAGAATATGAATCATTATGGGTCATGAGTGCTGATCTTAATATAGCAGATTTCAAAAAAGTTATAGAGGCTAACTATTACTGCGATAAATATGGCTTGGATACAATATCATTTGGTGGAACACTTGCAAGCGCCATGGAATTGTACGAAAGAGGAATAATTAAGGACAAGGATCTTGATGGCATTAAGCTCAACTTTGGAAATGCGGATGCTCTTTTGAAATATCCTGAACTAATTGCTTTCAGGAAAGGATTTGGTAACAAACTTGCAGAGGGATCTTACAGACTGGCGGAATCATACGGCCATCCTGAGTACTCCATGAGCGTTAAGAAACAGGAACTTCCAGCATACGATCCGAGGGGAGCTTATGGTCATGGTCTGGAATATGCCACAAGCAATCGTGGAGGATGCCATGTGAGGGGATATATGATATCACCGGAAATACTTGGTTTACCTGAGAAATTGGATCCACTAAAGATTGAAGGTAAAGCACAGTGGGTAAAAACATTTCAGGATCTAACGGCTGTTATTGATTCATCAGGTGTATGTTTGTTCACATCCTTTGCTTTAGGAGCTGATGATTACAGAGATATGCTTAATGCCGTTACGGGATTTGATTATACCACGGATGAAGTGATGCTTGCAGGAGAAAGGATCTGGAATCTTGAGAGGAAGTTCAATTATGCCGCTGGTTTTTCAAACAGGGATGATACCCTTCCTGTAAGATTTTTGAAGGAACCAATGCCTAATGGTCCTGTGAAAGGCAGTGTTGTACCGTTGGATGTGCTTCTCAAGGATTATTATAAAGTCAGAAAATGGGATGAAAAGGGTAATCCAAGGAAAGATCTGGACTACTAAAAATTTTTATCCAAAAAATTTTTTTCTTTTTTATGAAGATTAAATATTTTGCCACTCTAAGGAAAATTACGGGAAAAGAGGAAGAGGATCTGAATTTTCGGAATGTTAGGGATCTTCTTAATTACCTTTTAGAAAAATATGGAGATAACTTCAAACAGTCTCTCTACGATGGAAACAGTTTTAAAAAAGGTGTCATAATCCTTAAAAACGGTAAGAACATAATTTACCTTAATGACCTAGATACAGAACTGGATGAAGGGGATGAGGTTTCCATATTTCCGCCCGTTGCCGGTGGATAGAAAATATTTATAATGTTTGTCAAATTATGAACAAACATGGATGTTAAACAGATTCTTGAAGCATCACTTTTTTCCTCTGAGGAGCCCATCAAACTTTCCGACATAGCAAGAGAATTCAACATAAGTACAAAGGATCTTTACAGGGCATTGAGATCTTTGAAAAAGGATTACGATGAAAGAAATAGTGCAATTGAAATAGTAAAAATAGGACAGAAATATGTTATGCAGCTCAGGGAGGAATTTCTGGAAATTGGTTACAGGTTTGGAAAACCGGAACTGGACAGAGATGTGATAAAGACACTTGCTATCATAGCTTACTATCAACCAATCAAACAGAGTGATCTCAGAGAGATGCTTGGTGAAAAGATCTATGAACATGTGGATCTGCTTCGCAAGAAAAAACTCGTGAACTTGAAAAAGGAGGACAGAACATTTGTATTAACTGTAACAAAGAATTTCAGCACATACTTTGGTATAGATGCAAAAAATCCACAGGAGATAAGGGAATATTTATCAAAGAAACTGAACTTGAATTTGGGTGATGGTAAATGAATATTCTGCTGATAGGTGGAGGAGGAAGGGAACATGCAATAGGTGATGCAGTAGTAAGATCCGGTGGAAGTCTTTTTACTGTCATGGGAAACCTTAATCCTGGCTTAAAGAGATTAAGCAGGGAATATGCAATTATAAAGGAAACGGATGTTGAAAAAATTTTAGAATGGGAACCTGTAAAATCGGGAAAAATAGATTATTGCATTGTAGGTCCTGAAGCACCTTTGGAGGCAGGGGTTGTTAATGCATTGGAGAAAAATGGAATTGGATGCGCATCACCATCAAAAGAGGCTGCAGAGATAGAAACCAGCAAATACTTCATGAGAAGAATAATGGAAAAGTATTCAATTCCAGGTTATGTAAAAAGCTACTTTTTCAATAATGAAAATGAGCTCTTAAAATTTATGAATAAAGTTGATTTTGAATTTGTTGTAAAACCTGTAGGTCTTACTGGGGGAAAAGGTGTAAAAGTTCAGGGTGATCATTTTCAGAAAAAGGAAGAGGGAATTTCTTATGCCATTGATATCTTAAAAGAGGGTATAGGTGGTGGAAAGGGGGTTCTTATTGAGGAAAAGATGGTTGGTGAAGAATACACATTGCAGGCATTTACAGATGGTAAAAATGTTATACCCATGCCACTTGTTCAGGATTTCAAAAGAGCTTTTGATGGTGATAATGGCCCCAACACAGGTGGAATGGGATCCTATTCTTATTATAATCACCTTCTACCTTTTATTGATAAGGGTGATTATGAAAAATCACTTGAAATACTTAGAAAGATAATTGAATCCATGCAAAAGGAAGGAATAACCTACAGGGGAACAATATACGGTCAGTTTATGATAACAAATAAGGGACCTGTTGTGATAGAGATAAATGCAAGGTTTGGAGATCCCGAGGCAATAAATGTTCTACCCATTCTTGAAAGCAATATGAGTGTAATTATCGAAACTATTGCGGAAGGAAGATTATCAGCGAATCTTGTTAAATTTGAGGAAACTTCAACAGTTGTGAAATACGTTGTTCCTGTAGGGTATGGTACAAATCCCAAGTCGGGAAGTGAACTTTCTGTTGATGAAAAAAGTATAACAAAAAACGGTGCAAAGATCTATTTTGGATCTGTAAATGAAAGGGATGGTAAGCTTTATACAACTCATTCGAGATCCATTGCAATTTTTGGAAAGGATAAGGACCTTTATACTGCAGAAAAGATTGTTGAAAAATCTCTCAATTACATAAGCGGGGAATTTTATGTCAGACATGATATTGGAAAAAGGGAGACAATAGAGAGAAAAATAGAAAGAATGAAAGGCATAAGGAGATCTATCTGATTATCCTAAAATCATTTAGGTTTTCAGGCTTTTCCCATGTTATTTTTACCTGTGTTACTATTGCCTCCGGATGCCTGGTTTTGCAAATCTCTATAAGTTCCATAATTTTCTTATATTCACCTTCAAAAACAGCCTCAACATCGCCATTCAAAAGATTCCTTACCCATCCCTTAACGCCAAGCATTTCAGCATTATCCTTCACAAATGCACGAAAAAACACACCCTGGACATGTCCTGAAAATATAACGTGTGCCCTTTCAACCATAATTTATGAATAAAATAGATAAATAAAAGTTTTTCATTGAAAAATATTTATAGTATTTTCTTATTCATACTTTTATGGCAAGATATTTAGTAACAGGTGGAGCAGGATTTATTGGTTCCAACCTTGTTTCCTACCTTGTAAGTAATGGCCATGATGTTATTGTTGTTGATTCTTTACATACAGGATCCTTTGATCTAATTAAAGATTTAAATGTAAAATTTTTCAACCAAACAGTTGATGAATTTTACAGAAAGGGGAGCTGGAAAAACATAGATGGAATATTTCATCTTGGAAAGCCATCCTCTTCACCCATGTACAGGGAAAACAGAATGAAGTTTGTAGAAAGTGTAAATGGTACAATAGCTGTTCTCGAAATGGCCAAAGAAGCAGGAGTGAAATTAGTTACAGCATCTTCCAGTTCACTCTATAACGGTCTTGAACCGCCGCACAGGGAAGATATGATTATAAGGCCCACAGATTTCTATACAGAAGCAAGATTTTTGGAAGAAAGACTTGCAAAGGTATACCATGATCTTTACGGTGTTAAGTATGCAGCAATGAGGTTTTTCTCCGTTTATGGACCCAATGAACAGTACAAAAAAGGTTTTGCAAATCTTATTTCACAATTTATATGGATGTTTATGAAAAACAAAAGGCCCTTGATTTTTGGTGACGGTGAACAGAGAAGGGATTTTGTATTTGTAAAAGATGTTGTTCAGGCATTAAATCTTGCCATGGATAGTGAAGCTATCGGTGTATTCAATGTTGGAACTGGAAAATCCTATTCGCTGAATCAAACTCTATCAATAATAAGGAAAAAAATGAACATTAACCTGGATCCTGTCTATGTAGAAAATAAAATAAAAAATTATGTTAAGATTACTCAGGCTTCCACAGAAAAGGCTGAGAAGGAACTCGGTTTCAGGGCATTAACTGATATTGAAAGGGGAATTGATACAACAATTTCTTACTACAGTAAGATTGAATCTATACCTGATCTGTGATAACCTTCTTTTTCTGACTTCTGTAAAGTTCGAGTATTTCCTTTGCCGTTGTTGCCTCATCGGGTCTTTTATCCGTTCTGAACTTTCCTGTAAATCTTGGAAACCTCAGTGAAATACCTGATCCCTTTTCAATAATATCCTTGCAGCATGTGTGCAATGGACTTAAAGTGAGTTCCGCACCCATAACCTCAAGAACAATATATGGCTCGAACCAGTAATCTGCATCAATTTCTGAAACAACTCTTGGATGTCTGTGATCAATTCTATATTCCGAAAGCATTTTTGGCAGAGCGAACAATTGTTCTTCGGTGAATCCTGTTCCTAATTTGCACAATGTGACGAAAACATCCTTCTCCTCATCGTAAACAGCCATAAGGAGAGCTCCGTATGTTCCTGTTCTTGATCCATGACCCGCAAATGCTCCAACCACAACAAGATCGAGGGTATCAGATAGTTCCATTTGATAATCCCTTTTATACTTTATCCATAAAAATTCCCTTGCACCTGCCCTGTAAATTGAATCCGGACCAATGCTTTTTGCGACCAATCCTTCACACCCGTTTGAAATGGCTTCTTCAAAGAATTTCTGTATTTCTTCCTTATTATCTGAAATAATCTTTGTGGCAAGTCTTACCTTTTCACTTTCCTTAAGTGTTTTTTCAAGTATTGCTCTTCTTTCCGGGTATGTTCTTGTTGTAAGATCCTCACCGTTCAAATAAATTATATCAAAAAGGAAAAGAACAACAGGATACTCCTCTATAGCCTTTTCTACATCATATTTTCTTCCTCTTCTATGCGTAACTACCTGAAAAGGCAATAGTTCTCCGGTTTCAACGTTTATTGGTACACCTTCACCATCAACAATTGCTTCATTTTCACCAAGTGAATATCTCAAGGTCTCAATTATATCAGGGAATTGGTTTGTAAGGTTTTCAAGTCTTCTTGAAAATATCACACTCTTATCTTTTGTTATATGCGCCTGAATTCGGAGACCATCATACTTATATTCATATGCAGCCTTTCCGCCCATTTTTTGAATTATTTCTTCAAGGGATGGGAGCCTTTCTGCAAGCATGGCTCGGACAGGAATACCTGGTGTGACCTTTATTTCCTTAATCTTTTCAATACCATCTTTAACAAGAACCTTTGCAATATATCCAAGATCGGGATAAATGTTGTAGGCCCTTTCAATTATTGATCTATTTTCCTTACTTTCACTGAAAGCAACAGCAAGAGCATCCAGTATTGTTGCATCAGCTATTCCCAACCTTAATTTACCCTGAACAGTTCTCACTATATACCTTGCCTCTACAGGTTTGGCTTTTTGAAGAAGTTCTTCCAGTAACTGTATTTTTTTATCCTGGCTTTTTTCACCGGTTGCTTCAGCAATTTTCACAAAATTCTCATAAACTTTTTCAACAGTTAAAGCCTCCTGGGAACTGTCAAAGGTGAATAGGGTTTTCTGTTTCTTTTTTGATGCAAATTCCTCTGCAGTTGTTCCAAGATCTCCAGATTTCTGATATTGTTCTTCAATTTTTTCTATGGGAATACCGTAGCTCAGAGAAATGGCTCTCATGGCAAGTTTTTCCGCCATACCCAGTTCAATACCAACATAATCTGGATATATCTTACCCTGCGTTAAATAGATAACTTTGTCTATAATTTCATATGGACTCTTCTTTAAAAGATCAACAAGGTAATCAGTCATCTCAAGCCTTTTTGTTGTGGATTCTATCTTTTCATAAACATCAGTAATCAGGAAATATTCCATAATTAAAAGTAAAAGTTTCGTATGAATAAATTTTTTTAGTTTTAATGGAATTTCTATCTTATGAAAAGGTTAGAGGGAAAAAAGGCTCTTGTAACTGGAGGATCACGAGGTATTGGAAGGACAATAGCCATAAGGTTTGCAGAGGAGGGTGCGGATGTTCTTCTGAATTACAGATCAAACGATAAAGATGCAAAGGAAACCTGCACAGAAATTGAACAAAAAGGAAATACGTGCATAATGGCAAAGTATGATGTGGCAATAGAAAAACAGGCAAGGGATCTCTCAAAATTTGCAATGGAGAAGTTTGGCAGAATAGATATATTGGTGAACAACGCAGGCATTATGATAACAGGTGAAATTGAAAAAGTAAGCATGGATGAAATGGAAAGAATGTTCAGAACGAATGTCTATTCCATGGTGTATATGATAGAATCTCTTTATCCCAATTTCAAAAAGAATGGTGGAAAAATAATCAATATTGCAAGTGTTGCCGGAGTTGGAACTGCCCTTAAAAATACCACGCTTTATTCAATCACGAAGGGAGCTGTGATTACTTTAACCAAAAGATATGCTTTTGATCTGGGCCCTTACAATGTAAACGTAAATGCAATAGCACCTGGATTTATTGATACGGATATGACAAGAAAGGGTAAAACTGAGGAAGAATGGTCGAAAACAGTTAAAGAAATATCTTCCAGGACAATTAAGGGAAGAATAGGTAAACCAATAGACATAGCAAATGCTGCCCTTTTTCTTGCATCAGATGAATCCGATTTTATAACCGGACAGATACTTGTTGTTGATGGAGGCAGGATAGATTATCTTACACATTCTCTCTGATTTTTCCAAAGTTCTGTTAAGGCATATTTTCATCAAGCTTCAAAAGCTTTAGTTTTAATTTTTCAGGTACACCATCTTTATTCCATCCTCTTGCCTGATAATATTCATCAAGCATTTTTTCCAGTTCTTCTTTTGAAACGTACAATCCTTTGCTTGAGCCTTTATTTACTGGTTCCTTCATAATTCTCTCCGGTAGAGTATCATCCTTTCTTCCAAGGCCACATTTTACATTGAACAATCTCTGTAAATTATAAACTCTTTCCGCGATTTCCATAAGATCCTTGAATTCCAGATCAATCCCAGTAAAATCTGAAAGGGCTTTGTAAATAAAATCTGGAGTTAATGAACTTCTGGAAAATTTGCATATTCCTGTTATGTCGAAAACAGTTGAAAAATCCTGCATTGACTTTACAAGGAAAGCTTTGTTCTCCGGACTTTTTCTGTCAACATTTGTAAAGTGCCAGAATTTGCCGTTAAACTCAGCTGCATAAACCTGAGAATCTAGATGATCCCATCCTCTAACACTTGTTGCAACCGCAAGCGCCATGCCTTTAAGGCCTCTTACGTCGTAAGCAGGTGGTTCAAGACCCTTGGAATGCATGGCAAACTCTTTGCCAAAACCAATTTTTTCGGATGCTTTTTTCACACCATCCGCAAGCAATTCTCCAAGTTTTCCTTCTCTGTATGCCATTTTTTTCATTATTAGGAAAGCTGTGTCAGGATTTCCAAACCTGATAACCATATGGTCCATGTATTCTTCAGGCAGTAAATTTTTCTCAGCCATCTCCATGGCCCAGGCTATTGTAACACCTGCAGATATTGCATCGAGGCCGTATTTATCAGCTGTGTAATGTAAATAGGCTATATCTTCTATATTTTTTATGTTAAGCATCGAACCGAGGGAATAGATTGTTTCATATTCAAGACCTTCAACATCAAAACTTCCCCATTTTTTGGATTCAACATGCAGATATCTGCTGCAGGGTTTAACGCAGTTCGGACATGGATGAATTTTCCACCTATATTTTTCCGTCCAGAATTTTGGATCAATTTCTGCTGTGCCGTTAATATTATTGTAAACATCCTCAAAATATGATTGTTGAAAGTTCTTTGTTGGAAAAACACCATGAAAAACATTTACAGTTTCAACAGATGCCGCCGTACCATACCTATAGTCACTCTCCTTCCTTGGATCATTCATGATTTTCGACATTGCCTCTTTTATATCGTTCCTGAATTCTTCTTTCCTTACTGGTAACGATTGTCCTGTTTTCTCAACAAGAATGTACTTTATTTTTTTTGATCCCATTACAGCACCAAGTCCAGTTCTTGCTGCCTGTCTGCCTTCAGACTCTATGAGTGATATAAGACTGAGATTTTCACCTGCCGGACCTATTACACAGGATGCAAAATTGTCACTTTTCACTTTTTCTGTTGTTTCAAATGTATCCAAGCCGTAAAGATTTTCAGCGTCTCTTATTTCAACATCATTACCTTTTATAACAATACCGGACCATTTTTCAGCACTGTTTTCTATAACCAACGCAGCGATGTCAAGACCTGCCAATGCCGGGCCGAGAGTCGAACCTGCACTCGCTCTCCCTATACCCATTGTAAGGGGGGATCTTGCCATAAATATTGTTTTACTTGCAGTGGGATAACCGGATCCTGTTAAAAGGCCGGGCAGTATTACAAGGGTATTTTTCTCAGATAATGGGCCATATTCCCATAATTTTTTTCTGTAGAGTATCAAGGTTCCTAGACCTGATCCGCCCAGGAAATTTTTTAGTATGTTACTATCGATCACTTCTTTTTTGAAGCCATTTTTTAGATCAATGGTCAATATAAATTTCATTTCAATCCCCTAGTTGCTTTTTCATAAATTCAAGAATAATTTTTAACCTTTCAATCCTGTGTTTTGGTTTTCCGGACCTTGAAAGATCATGGTTCTCTCCGGGAAATATTGCCATCCTTACATCCTTGCCAAAGTATTTAAGTGAAGTGAAAAGCTGGTATGCCTGTTCAACGGGGCATCTATAATCCTCATCTGAATGTATTATTAAAAGTGGAGTCTTTACATTTTTAACATGCTTCAATGGACTTTTTTCCCAGTAATGATCGATCATATCCCAGGGATTTTTACCTATCTGATCACCATTAAAACCTGGGCCAATATCCGACGTGCCAAAGAACGAAATTTGATTGCTTATGGATCTCTCTGTTATTGCGGCTTTGAAAATATCCGTATGACCAATGATCCAGTTTGTCATAAATCCTCCATAGGATCCACCCATCACACCCAGTCTTTCTTTATCAACTGGAAGGTTTTTCAATGAATATTCAACGATCTCCATTAAATCCATATAATCCCTTTCTCCAAAATGCTCCTTAATCTCAAGTGCAAATTTTTCACTGTATCCGTCACTGCCTCTCGGGTTTGAAAATAGAACATTAAAACCAGATAGTGACAAAAGCTGGAATTCAAACATAAATGCATTTCCATAGGCTGTCTTTGGTCCACCATGTATCTCAAGTATTGTTGGTTTTTTCTTTCCGTCCGAAGTGAGAAGCCAGAAATCAACATTAGTACCATCCGATACACGAATTGTGAATTTTTTTGGATCCGGCAAACTTTCAAAAACTCTGTTGAAATTTGTAATTCTTTTAATTTTTCCATTGTAAATGAAAAGCTCTGTTGGTCTTCTTGCACTTTGCGAAATATAGGCAAATCCATTATCCATTACTGAAAAACTTTCAATGCTTTCACCGTTATTGAAAAACTCAAAGTTTTCCTTACCAAGTTCGTGATAAAATAATTTTGAGGAACCTCCGTCCGTAACAGTAAAGTATATTCTGTTATCAACCCAGTCCATTTGTTTTCCTGAACCAAATCTTGAATCTGAATTTATTGAATTTCCAATATCCCTGTCGATTTCTTCAGTCAGGCACTCAAATGAACCATCATCAATATTGTAAATGTGAAGTTTATGGTGTTGAAAAACACTTTTTTTATTGTCGGAATAAACAACAGCAACTTTATTTCCATCGGGGGAAAATTTTGGATTTGAGAACGAGCCATCAATATTAATTTTATTAATTTTACCATTTTCAAAAATAAAAAGATTGTTCCAGTATATATCCTGATCATCTTCTCTCATAACAATAGCAATTTTTTTATCTTTTGACAATGAAAATGATACTACATTATAGGGACTGTCAGTGATCTTTTTTATTTTACCTCTCAATGTTACATTAAAAAGTGTGGGCCTTTTGTCGAATATAAAACCTTTGCCATTAAAGTAGAATGGATATCTTTCAATGTATTTAACATCACTATCACTTTTTCTTTTTTCATTTGAAATGAAATATATGGATCTACTGTCCCAGGACCATGTTATTTCAGATATATCATCTCTCTCAACAATGACCTTTGGTTCACCACCCATTAGTGGCATGATCAAAAGCTGATTTTTCTTTTCTTTCCTCTGGGAAACAAATGCAAGGTATTTTCCATCTGGAGAAACTCTTGGTTGTGAATCTTTGGGGCCGGAAGTAAATTCTTTCAGTTTTCCATCATAAACCCATATTTTACTCCTATAATCATTTGATTTTTTGTCCGCATTGGTAACAACGAAAAACAGGCTTTTGCTGTAAGATTGTACATCGCTGAGAAATTTTATTTTGTAAAAATCTTCTACTTTTAAATTTTTCATATCTATAGGATAAATGATTCTCTTAAAAAATATTTTGCAAACACAGCCAATCTGCAAAATTTATGAAAAATATTTTCACACATCTATTATTAATTTGTTCATAAATCAAAACATGTAAAATTTTTAGCATTGGATACGAAAATATAATATCATTGAAATGCAATATTAGGAAATATGGATAGGAAGTTGAGAGCACTGAAGTGGTTTCTCAGTACTTATAACGATAATTATGAAAAGCCAGTTTATGGATCTTACAAAGTAACACATGCGTGTAATTTACAGTGCCCATTCTGTAATGTATGGAACAATCCTGTAAAAATGCTCGATACAAAAGGAGCATTCAAGATCATAGACAGGCTTGCTGATTCAACGGTAACAGTTTTAAGCCTTGAGGGAGGTGAACCGCTTTTAAGAAAAGATATACTGGATATAATTAAGCATGCGCATGATAGATCTTTTTATCTTTTCATGACAACAAATGGTTTATTACTGGACCAGGCACCACTCCAGGAATTTTCAAAATATCTTGATTTTTTACACATATCCATTGATGAGGGTCATGGAAACCTTTTTATTCTGGATAAATTAAAAAACTATGTTGATCAGGGATTGAGGATAACTGTACAGACAGTAGTAACAAAAAATGATATCAATAATTTAAGATACAAGGTTGAAAAGGTTGCGGAAGCAGGAGCAAGAATATTGATAATGCCTGCAGTACATTTTGATAATACTCCTGATCTTTCGCCCGATAGATTTGCCATACATGATACTTTGCTTGAACTGAAAAAAGAGTATGGTGGAGTAATTGTAACCAGCAGAGCATTTATTGATGCATTGGTGAATCACTATACCTGCAAATCATATTCTGTTCAAATTGATGCCAACGGAGATGTTGTTTATCCATGCAGCGTTATTGGGAGAAACATTGGTAATCTTATTGAAAATGATCTTGAAACATTGCTGTCAAGTAAGGAAGCAATAAAAGGCAGAGAGGAAATGAAAGCATGCAGGAGAGAATGTTTCCTTTATCTCCATGCTGAAACATCCAATTTCCATGATCTTAAAAATCTCTTCCTTTTCCTTAGAGATACAGTTGAAGGCTATTTTATGAGATGAGAAGGGTTTCAATTCTCTCCTTCCCTTTTCCTGGCTTTTTTCCTCTCTGAACCCTTATAACTCCAATTTCCATTGTGTTTTTTACATGCGTACCTGCACAGTGCATATTTATTTCACCAGATACCCAGTACCTAATACCATTTTCATCAGTCCATGTTTTAATTTCATAACCTTTTTGAATGAAACTGTTTGCAAGCAATTCCACATCTTTCAGTTTTCCAATTTCAAATGAATCATCAACAATATAATCCTGTCTGTCCTTTATATCATCAACAAGACCTGACCCGTAGGGTTTAATTCTATCTCCGTACACTTTAATCATAAAATAATATACTATATGGGATGCTGAATGGTTTCTCATTATTCTGTACCTTCTTTCCCAGTCAATTTCACCTTTTACAATATCCCCCACGAAAAATTTTGGAGTTCCATCAAATCTGTGGTATATGACTTCGTTTTCCTTTTTAACCTCAAAAATTTTTAGGTCTTCAATTTTACCTGTATCATATATCTGTCCGCCACCTCCTGGATAAAAGGCTGTCTTGTCAAGAACAATAAATTCATTTTCAACGGCAATAACCTTTGCTGTAAAGGATCTCATGTATGGATCTTGCCAGTAAAGTTTCATCGTATTCATATAGTGCGGAGGGCCGGATTTGAACCGGCGAACCACTACTGGACGAGACCCTGAATCTCGCACCTTTGACCAGGCTCGGTAACCTCCGCCCAATTTTCTTAAAAAAATACCTACATTATATTCTTTTTGGTTTCAAAAATTCAGATTGTCTTCAGAAGATCTGCCTTTGTAACAATGCCAGATATTTTTTCTCCATTTGTTACAATTATTGCAGGATAGAATTTTAGAAGGAATGCAGCAACTTTAATAGGTGTGTTTTCTCCAACCATTGGAAAAGGTTCTTCCATAATTTCGTATACGTTTAATTTTTTAAGTTCATTGGGGGTTTTCCCATTTGAGATCTTTGAACTTATTGCACTCTCTGTAATAGACCCAACAATTTGGCCGTTCTTTATCACAGGAAGCTGGGAAAAACCCTGTTTTAGGAAAATTTTCATTGCTGTATCAACTGAATCGTTGTAGTCCACAAAAATTACTTCTTTTGTCATAACATCCTTAACCTTTATTTCCCTTTCCTCCCTTTTTTCAAGTTCATATTCCAGAACGCTGAAAATCTTTTTGAGATTCTCGTAGCTCGGATTGAGGTCACCATTTTCAAGTCTGGCTATGTAGGATTGACTTAACCCAGTTCTTTTTGCCAGTTCCTTTTGCGTCATTTCAACCCTTTTTCTGAGTTTTTTGATGTCGGATATGTCAGGGAACATTTTAGATGTATTATAAAACATACTATAAAAAGCTTCTGAGAATAAAGTTTTTAATATGATTAAATCATTCTCATTTGAAGCCCCGTGGTGTAGCGGTCAAGCATGCGAGACTTTGGATCTCGCGACGGCAGTTCGAATCTGCCCGGGGCTGCTATTTTTTAAGTTTAAAAAATAAATGGAAAAATAAAAAGCTCTGTAGAAATCCTTAGTAAAGTATTTGTTTAGGGGGAGATTTTGTTAGATTCATGGATGACATAATTATGACACAAATCCCCCAATTTTTAATGGAAACACAGAATGTTAGTTTATCGAACAGTCTAAAATTATATGCAAACGACTTTTTCCTGCTTAATCCTCTAAGTTCTCCAAGAAGTACCAGCAGTATCAACTTTTTGTAATGCTTCTTTACAAAATTTTGAATAATTTAAGCTATGCCATACTTTTGATAAAATAGCATCAAACGTAATAATTGTTGATCTTTTGTCTCTTTCCGAAATTACTCACTATAAATCAATTCAGAAAGGAGTTAAGGAATTGTTAAATTTGTTTTTGATCAAATTCTGAAATTTTTCAATGGATTATTGGAAAATAAAATGATAATCGACAGTACGGGATTTTCTATGAATTATCGTTCATTTTATTACTGTAAAAGATTGAAGGAATTTGGGAGACGAATGAAAAAAAATCTAAAAACAACAATATGTGTGGATGGTCTGTCACAACTGATTGTTTCATACAACGTATTTTTTGGATATATTCACGATTCAAAAGAGTTCAAGAAAACACTGGATAAAACAGATAGGGAAATAATTGGTAAATTCAAAAACCTGCAAAATATGAATATGCTCCAATTCATAGAAAAAAGGGAGAAAATGGGAAAAAGGTGAGAAGACATTTGTCTGAAGAATACAAAAGAAGATCAATTGTAGAGACTGTGCATTCAGTAATAAAAAAGTGGGGCATTTGTAAGATCATAAATGATAAAGAATTTGAAAAGGAAATAGGATTGAAAATAATAGCATATAACATAAGGAGGATAGTAATTATAAAAAATTCTAGACTTATTTTTATTATAGAGGTTTTCCACAGAGCTTAATAAAACAAAAATCTACCTATGATATTTTCATGTTTATAGTTATCTTTCAAGCCTATATTATTCTACTTTTAATCAAAAAATAATTAACCTTTTTTGGACAACGTTTTTTGATTTGAAAAATGGGATTCTCTTTATAATTTTTAAGGTCAGATGATGTGAACTACCCACTCTGACGGATGGAGCTCCTTGCTTCATGGGCTAAGCCTGATCCCCGACCACCCAAAGTGCAGGTTTTTTTATTATGATACAGTTTCTATGTCCCACGTTTGGAAGGCAGGTTACGATGTACTGCCTTCACAAGCTTGAACTCTTCATGTTCCATGCATACATCTGCCGGCTCTTTCAGATATAATAATTATATCAAAAATATATATAAACTCATCGGCTTTTATCCCCTCACTTTCGGAAGGGGGTTTCCCGCCGAAAAAGTTAAAAGTATATAAATTGAGGTAAAGTGCCCATAGTAAGCCCCTTTCTGTTTCAGGCAACATTCGACTATGCGCCCTACCCAACACTCAAGAGCCCTATCACGGTGTTTGTTTGGGCTTGCTCACTCAAGGTTGGCCGTTTCAACAGATCCAGGGGAACGTCCTCTTCACAAAGATTCATCCTGCTCCCTGGCTGTGTCGTTTCTGTGCCGTTGCCATCCCTCTCGGGATCCTGTCTTACGACAGGTTGAGTTGGCTCATGAGAGGGGACTTTCCTCATCGAAAACCTCACGGTTTTCAACGTCAGTTGCCCTTGGGCTCTTTACCTCAATATCTTAATTAAAAAGCATACTTAAATTTTTTATCCTTAATCTCAAAATTTGAAAGAAATTCATGTATATTATTTCCTATGTAAATAATTGAAATTATTGTATATATTTCTCTAAATGTATTAGAATCAAGATCTTTTCTGTACTCAAATATTTTGTCAAAGACATACCTGTTTATTTCGTAAAAATGTTTTTCAAATTTTTCAGGATCTTTCACAAGAAACCCCATTTTGTTCAATATTTCTATTGTTTCAAACTTTTTCTTTTCTCTCATCTCCGCTAGGTCTTCGCTTTTAAAGAAAGTTTCTGTGGAGACTATGAAAGTTTTTGCAGTTCTCCCATAAAGAGTGATTGTATTCTTCTTACCTTTTTCTTTCTTAACAGCATGTATAAGTCCCATTTTTTCCAATTTTTTTATGTGTCTGTATATTGTAGATTTATCTTTTTTCAAAAAATCTGAAATTTCTTCTATGCTCATTTCTCTTATTTTTAGTATCTGAAGTATCTGATTTCTTGTCCTTTCAAATGCTGTTTTTATAACTTGGGGATCATTTATTACCTCAAGTTCTTTCATTGAAATGATTTAGACATTTGTAGTATAATAATTTTCTCATTAAAGATATTGAAAATAGAAAAATTAATATACCATTTTTTTAATATCAAAAGTGGTGATAAATAATGGATGATAATTTCAATGAACTTTCTAACCTTCTGATTCAGTTAGGTCTTCCGAAAAACGTTGCAAAGACGCTTGCCTATTTAAGGTATCATGATGAGGCTATGGCTGTTGATATTGAGTTCAATGGGGGTATGAGGCAGCCTGAAGTTTCAGTTGCAATTCAGTATTTACTTTCTAAAAACTGGATTAGAAAGAAAAGTGTTAAGAAGGAGGGTAAGGGTAGGCCGGTTAGGCTGTATAGGCTTGCAAAACCATTTGAAGAGATACTGAAAGAAATTGAGGAAGAAAAGAAAAACAGCATATCAAAGCTTGAAATGCTTGTTGAATCACTTAAAAAGTTCTACTGATCCATCATTTTTTGCAATCAATGCAAAATCTGCTATTCCTAGGAATATTCCGTGTTCAACCACCCCAGGTATTGATTTTATCTTGATGTTCATTTCATCGGGTTTTTCATTTTTATTTATAATCAAATCAACAATGTAATTTTCATTATCCGTGTTAAAAATAGAATCTCCAATCTTTCTTAATTCAGCTGAGACGGCAAATTTTTTAAGATTTTCTATCGTGACTGCATATCCATACTTTAATATTTCAACAGGTACCTTTTTTTCAAATATATTTTCAACAATTTTACTTTCATCTGCAATAATGATTTTTTTCTTTGAATTATAGGCCAAAATTTTTTCCCTAGTGAGTGCTCCACCGCCTCCTTTAATAAGGTTAAGTTTCCTATCTATGGCATCTGTACCATCAATATATAGATCAACCTTTCTGTCAAGATTCAAAACTTTAAAACCATTGTTCCTTAGCAGATATTCTGTTCTTATTGAACTGGGTACAGTTAAAAGATTTTTGAAATTATTCTTTATCTTTGAGAGTTCACCGATAAAGTATTCAACAGTTGAACCTGTCCCTACACCAATGACTTGGTTATCTTCGACGTACTTTATTGCCTCTTTTCCAACAAGTCTTTTTAAATCTTCGCTTTTCATATTTAATGGTATTGAATCGTTATATAAATAAATATTAGAAAATGTAAAATACCCGTATGTTATGACATATCATGGAGGTATTAGGATGGAAAAATATTCCATTCTTTCAGACGCGTTAGAGGAGATAAAACTGATAGAAAGACATTTAAAAATATTAAATTTGCTCAGAAAAGAAGGGCCCATAGGGATTATGAAAATATCGCAGATTTTGAACATGCCACCGCACAGGGTAAGATATTCTTTGAGAATACTCGAGCTTGAAGGAATTATAGGAGCTACACCTGACGGTGCAAAGATTGTTGGAGATGTAGATGAGTTTAAGAAATTGCTGGTGGATGGATTAAGGGATCTTGAAAAGGAACTAGAAAATGTAAAAAAGGAGCTAAATAGTCGCTAAAATCTTTGTATTTTCTCTTGCCGGACCCAGTGAAAGGATCCTAACTTTTGCACCTGTAAATTTCTCTATAAATTTGATGTAATTCATCATATTTTTTGGAATTTCCTTCCTAACGTCTAACTCTGTAAATTCCCAGCCATCAAATTCTTTATAGACTGGTTCGAGTCTGTAAATGTCATCGATGTTTGATGGCAAATTTCTTATAATTTTATTGCCAATTTTGTATGCGTAAGCAACCCTTACTTTTTCAAGGCCTGAAAGTATATCTATTTTGCTTATTGCTATATAATTAACTCCTGACAAACTTACAGAATATTTTACAAGGTTGAGATCCAGCCATCCAATTCTTCTTGGTCTTCCTGTTGTTGTTCCATATTCGTTTCCCTTCTCAAGAATGTATTTTGCTGTACTGTCTTTAATTTCTGTGGGAAATGGTCCCTCTCCGACTTTGGTTGTATATGCTTTCATAACACCTATAACCTTTCCAACATACTTTGGTGGTATTCCAAGACCGGTAATTACACCTCCAATAGTGGTATTCGAGCTTGTTACATATGGATACATTCCAAAGTCGACATCAAGATGTGTTCCCTGTGCACCTTCGAACAAAACACTTTTCCCATTTTCAATGCTTTTTCTCAAAAATGCGGATGTATCAACAACGTTCTTTTTTAATTTTTTACCAATTCTCCAGTATTCCTCAGCGATCTTTTTCAGATCATAGTTTTCTTTTAAATACATCTCTTTAAATTTAGAATTGATGGCAATTTTTTTCTCTAGAAGATTTTTATCAAGCAGATCGCCGAACCTTATACCAATTCTAGCATATTTGTCCTGATAAGCAGGGCCTATACCTTTTCCTGTTGTTCCTACCCTGCTATTTGATTTTATTTCCTCCTCAATTTTGTCCATCTCCTTATGTAAGGGTAGAACTACATGGGCCCTTTCTGAAATTAAAATTCTTTTCAATGGTGAATATTCCTCCACCATTTCCATCTCTTTTAAAAGCTCAACAGGGTCGATCACCATTCCATTTCCAAGAACACAGATTTTTTTGTTTAAAATTCCACTTGGGATCAAATGAAATTTATAAGTTTTACCTGAAACAACAACTGTATGACCTGCATTAGCACCTCCCTGATACCTTGCTACAATATCAAACCTTGATGCCAAATAATCTATGATTTTACCTTTACCTTCATCCCCAAACTGGAGACCCACAACGGCCAATGTTTTCAACATTAAGACACCGTTATACCTCTATCAAAACCAATTAATTAAACTTTGTGAAACATGGTAATTTAACCAAAAGTTTTAAATATCAATTGTCGGATATACATCCGACAAATTTCATACAAAAATAAAAAAATATATGACAGAAGGTGATAAGAATGGTAAGTGGATCGGCCCTTAAATATATGGCGGATTTCGTGCAGGAAAAGAAAGGAATGACGGGGATAAAGATTTTCCACCAAAAGGTGAACGAGAGGAACCTCATAATTCCAAGCCTTGAATCCATAGATCCTGGAGAAGAATTTTCACCAGGGTATTTCGAGAGAGTACTTTATGCATCATCGCAGGCTCTTGGGGATAGAAAGCTCCTGACTCAGCTTGGATATAATTATGGTAAGAAATTCTCAACACCGACTATGAAAGTATTTTCTATATTTGAAAAAAATTCATCAATTGTATCAAGCATAGTTGAAAATCTCAAAAAATATCTTCCAGCATTTCCTGTGGATTACACTGCTTTAAGTGAAAAGACATTTGTTATAAAGATATCCAATGTAAAGAGCGGTGAATATTCAACCTTTGTATCTGGGTATGTAGATGCAGTGTTAGAAAAGATCCAAAAGAAAATTTACAAAATAGAAGAAGATTTGAATGGAACAAAGAAGATTACTCTGAGGTTCCTGTGAAGTCTTCAAGATTGATTACCTCATAATCAACAAGTTTGTTCTGAACAGCATACTTCACACTCCTTTCGGAATCACTTAACCTGCTCTTTCCAGTCTTTACTTCAACAAAAACTATCTTTTCAACAACTCCTTTTTCCCTCAGTCCAGAAAAAACTATCAGATCAACGGGGGAACCAAGGAATCTCACATCTCTTGGATCATAGGGGAAATTCCCAAAGTATGGGTAGATCTGTTCAGATACTTTTCCTTTAAGTACATTTTGCGATTTTTTAATTGTATCTTCTCTTATTTTTTCCGTATATTTTTCCTGCCATTCTTTAAATTTTAATTCATATTCCTTTTTCACATTTTCATCAATTGTCTTTTTTAAGTTTTCTCTTTCAATCTCCAGTGTTTTTGATGCCCAATCTTTAAAAATATTCATTGCAATTTTATTGACATTTTTTCTGTGGAGGTAATTTTGTGATATTATAATTATAAATAGTAAAATAATGAGCAATATAAGAAACGTATCTACAGCATCCATATTTTTCTAAATGTGGTTTATGAATAAAAATTATTCCTTCAGTCTCCAAAGGTGTTTCTAAAGGTCTTTTTGAAAGTCTCGTCGTTAATGCTTTTTAATTTTTCTATATCCCCATCATTCGCAATAAGGAAAATCTCATGGTAGATTTTCGGGCTATAATGGAATGTCATTATGCTTTTTCTTTCCTTTCCGTTCTCAAGTATTAGGCTTATCTGTGGATTTGGAATGGAAACTGTAATTTCCAATGCTTTCTGAGATTTTCCATGATAAAGCAATCTTATGCTGTACTTTTTTCCTTTATCGAGTTTTCTTATGTCAATGATTTTTCCATGCAATGGGTCAATACCGAGTTCATCAAGGATTGAATGAAATCTGCATGTTTTTCCGTTCTTACAATAGGGACAAGCATCCTTGAAAAATGTTTCAACACGTAACTTGTTCCCCGAATTACCTTCCATTGAATAAACTACATCAATTCTTATTTATAAACCTTTTCCAGATATTTGATTATCTTATCTTTATAGGGAAGAAAATGTATGTGTGTATATTGTACAAAAGCGTTTTTCTTTACCATCCCATCATAACCATTTACACCCTTTCCCAAAGAAACCTTTAATGCAAAATTTTCACCATTTACCATTGAGGAATAGTGGTATTCATGCCCTCTTAGTGTTTCGCCTTTTCTCAGGAAAAAGTAATTTTTCGTTGCCTTAAGATAGGTGTAACCCAGAGTTAAACCAGAATTCTCCAGTATGGATGAACCAAAAATACCAACCATTGGGTAATTTTTATCCTTGGAAATAATTTCCTTCGAAAGGTACATTAGCCCTCCGCATTCTCCATAAATTATTCTACCATTGTGAAAAGACTCAATTAAAGAATCACTAGTTTTCTTATTGTTTGATAATTTATCCTTATATAATTCAGGATATCCACCACCCAAATATATCATGTTTGCATCCTCCACACTTTCATTCTTTAATGGTGAAAAATAATTTATTTCAGAAATGTTTGAAAGGAAAGAAAGATTATACTGGTAATAAAAATTAAAAGCTCTATCCATGGCAACGTACGTTTTAAATTTATTAATTTTTCTAAAATTTTCCTTGTTTATACATTCAAAATCTGGAAGATCTTCAATAAAATCCAGATCCAGGTATCCACCAGCTTTTTCAATTTTTTTCTTTAAATCCCTGTTTTCAAGAAATGTGTAAAGGCCGAGATGTCTTTCCTTAATCCCTATTTCATCGTCATGTGGAATTTCGCCAAAAATCCTTACATTGTTCCTTATGAACTCTTTTTTTACGATTTCAAGATGTCTTTCACCATAAAAATTGTTGAGTATAGCACCAAGAGTGAATTTATTTCTGAAACCTTTGTAAATATAGTATGCAGATTCACCCATTCGGGAAACGTCAATAATGATTATGTGCGGAATTCTGAATTTTTTAAAATAATAGTACGTTGAATTTTCTATTTTACAAAAACACGGCAAGAAAGCCTCGCTTTTTAAAGCGGGGATGAATCGCCGAAATCTTTATTAAGGAGTTTTGTATATGATAAATCAGAGCGTAAAGCTCTCTCGTCGGGACACGGCGAGTATAGGGGTGAAATGGTTGTGATAGCCAAAACAACCTATACCCTGAACCTTCGCATTT
>JABEBW010003327.1_pt1 | contig 21225 bp, 18 predicted proteins | sample 7245961 | NCBI WGS metagenome assembly JABEBW01 (sample SAMN14506364, study PRJNA622280) | hot springs metagenome | biome: hot spring [ENVO:00000051]|acidic hot spring [ENVO:00002120]; feature: spring [ENVO:00000027]|sediment [ENVO:00002007]; material: sediment environment [ENVO:01001048]...
CCTGTAAGCCTTGTAGATTGAATAAAAAATTGATTAAATATTATATAATTTCAATGATTCATATTTTCAGTCCAGTTCTGGCAAAACCTGTCCTTCTGGAACATAGGCTGTTTTGAGGCCGGAGATTATACCCCATGGGAAAAATACTAGCGCAGATACCACGGCAACAATTATGGTTGCTGTTATGAATGATACCATTGAGAGGGCCCCATCGCTGCCTATGTATGACATGACCAGTATGAAGACCATGTAGAGTATGTACCATATGGAATTTACAAAATGCTCCTTTATGTGAAATATCGGGCCGAAAACAGCCATGGTTATGGTCAGTATCAGCAATGCATATGGTACAGAGGGCCATCCACTCCAGAAGGCAATCAGCGAGGAACTTACGAAGGCTATGACTGCTATGGCAGTGCCACCCGGTATCATATCCTCGTGTTTTGTTATTGACTGCCTCCTGCTGACGATCATAGACACAGGAGTAACGGCAAAACCTAGGTATCCCGCAACCACCGCATCGGTAAGGAGGGCGTATATTCCTGGAACTGGAGCTGAAATGAATGCAACTACTGCGCCGACAATTACGAACGCTATCACGGCCCAGTATGGTACAGCATAGGTTTCACTCAGCTTCTTCATGGATGATGACATTATCTTTGATCTTGCCGTTGCAAGCAGAACCCTTGCACCACCACCCACGTAAACATAGCCCGTAACGAAGGGCCCAAGGATCGATACTATGAGCACTATGATGAGGACAGGGTATGAGTGGAACGTGCTTGCCAGGTATACGAATGGGTTCTCTGTTATTACGCTGTTCAAAACACCCCATGATCCTGGAGAGATGCCTCCGCCGATAGCCGACCACTTGACGCCCCCTATGAATACAACGGAGAAAAGTATGTATATAAGAGATTGGCCTAGCACAGTATACACTATTGTCCTGCCAAGAAACCTATTCTTCTTCGTTTCAGTCGTCTCCTCTGAATAATCCGGTACAACCCTGATACCCCCGAAGGCGAACATGGCGTACGGAATCGCAAACAGTATGCCGGAAAAACCATAGGGGAGGAAGCTTCCTCTGTAAGCGTAGAAGTTCTGAAACCTGAAGAATACGAAGGCCATGCCAAATGCAGCGAGCAGATAGGCGAGCAATTTGATTATTCCAATGTAAAACGATGATCGCCCGAATGCCCTTACACCGAAATAGTTAAGCGGCAGGAAGAGCAGAAGCATCACCACACCAAGGCCTGCCCCAAGAAGCGTGGGGGCTCCTGTGCTAGCTATGAGGTGTGGATAGATATACTGCAGGCCTTCCACAGTGGCAAGTGCCTCTATGGGCGGAATGAATATATACCATATGAGGCTCGCAAAGGCATTCAGTGCATTAGTGAAACGCCCATGCGTGTACAGCGAATACCTGGATGGGCCGCCCGCCTCCGGATACGTCTTCGAAAGCTCCACGAACGTCAGAGATACAAAAGCGTACATCACTGCACCAATGACCCAACCGAGGACTGCTGATGGCCCCGCAACGCTGACCATAGCCACAGGGGCGAAGAGCGCCCCCGTACCAACGGCTGCGATTAGACCTATCACAAGCATCTGCGGAAAGGTCAGTGCTTTATTTAACTTTACTTCTCCATCCTTGTTTTCCATTCTATCCAATGATTATGACGAAATATATACTTAAAATTTATCAAACATATCCAGTCAAATATTTAGTAATAGAGAATTAAGAAACTATAAGAATTTGTTCCCCAGGGAGTTTCACCCCAGGGGTGGAAACAGGTCCATTTTTACTTTTGTGTAAAAATGTGTAATTAATGTTATTGCACTCCCATATAAAAATCTTTCTACAATACACAAGAAACACATTTATACATCCTCTATGAATATTCTATTTATGCCATTCAAGATCGTGCCTATACTGACACCATTCCGGGGAAACGAGATAGATGGAGAAAAATTCAAGGATCACTGCCTGAAGCTTTTGAGAGACGGAATCGATATGATATTCGTTGCGGGTACGAATGGTATGGGACCAGCACTTTCTTTCCAGGAGAAGAAAATGCTCGCAGAGTACTGTTCTGATATTCCTGATAGAGTGATATTCCAGGTTGGATCACTGAATCTTGAGGAAAGCATAGAACTTGCCAGGATCGCCAGATCCATGAATTTTTATGCAGTAGCGGCCCTGCCTCCATTTTACTTTGGTGGCATACCTGAGGAATGGATCATACGCTATTATACGCAGATATCCGAGGTGATGGAGACATTCATCTACAACTATCCCAAGTTCACGGGCTACGATATCAATGCAGACCTTGCGAGAAAGATAAAGAAAAAAGGCGGGAACATCTTGGGGGTCAAGGACACCGTCAGCGATATAGATCACATGATGAGGTACAAATACCTGATCGATGATTTCATGGTTTTTTCTGGTCCGAGCAACTACATCTTGCATGCCGCAGTCAATGGATTAGATGGCGCTGTTGCAGCGGCTGGAAATTATGCCACAGAGATGTTCGTACAGATACTGGACGATACCGCAAGGTATGGAAGAGCGAATCAGATCATCATAGATGAAATATTCGATGCCGCTTCGCGTTATGGGCAGTGGGCCTCAAACTACAGCCTTGTGCGCATACTAAGGGGATATGATGCCGGAGATCCAAGACCGCCATTCTATCCGCTTGACGATCATACGGAGGAGAAGCTCCGTTCAGAGGTAAGATCCATAATGCAAAAATACGGGAGAGAAAGTAAATTATAATGCTATTGCACCTTATGGTGTTGTTACTGACGCGATGAATACTTGCTTATATATCTGTTTGATATGATCTTTCGCAAATAAAATGGAAACCTATCAGGTAGACTTGAGCGAAATTGCCCTCCGCATCAGGAGGGAGATAGTGAGGATGGTCTATAATGCTCAGAGTGGCCATCCTGGTGGTTCTTTGAGTGTTGCAGATATTTTGACGGTTCTATACTTCAAGGAGATGAATATCGATCCAAAGAATCCCAATGACCCGAAGAGAGACCGTCTTATTCTGAGCAAAGGACACGCATCTCCTGCCCTTTACGCTACCCTTGCGCTCCGTGGGTTCTTCCCCGTTTCGGATCTGGCTGGCTTCAGGAAGATAGATTCGCATCTGGAAGGACATGTATCCAGGGAAATACCAGGCGTGGAGGTATCAACCGGATCTCTAGGCCAGGGTCTAGGTGTCGGTGTTGGAATGGCTCTGGCATCACGGCTGAACGGCTTCAATTATCATGTCTACGTGATCCTCGGAGATGGCGAAATGGAAGAGGGGAATGTCTGGGAATCTCTCATGGCTGGGTACAAGTATAAGCTGAATAATCTAGTGGCCATACTTGACAGGAACGGAATCCAGTTGGATGGATACACACGGGATATAATGCCGTTGCACGACATTCATGCCATGGTTGAGAGCTTTGGCTGGAACGTGATCGAAATAGATGGCCACAGCTTCAGCGAGATCGAGGACGCAATAGAAAAATCGAAGAGATCGGAGAGACCGACATTCATCATAGCGAACACGGTGAAGGGCAAGGGCGTGGACTTCATGGAGAACAATCCGAAATATCATGGAAGTCCCCCTGAATCTGAAGATCTATACAGACGGGCAATGAGACAGCTTGGTGAGGAGATATGAAATCTGAGAGCCTAAGAGATGTATACGGCAAGGAGCTTGTCAAACTCGGTTCCTTCAACAGAGACATAGTTGTTCTGGATGCAGATCTTTCCTCATCCACTAAGACAGGATATTTTGCAAATGCGTTTCCGGATAGGTTCTTCAACATGGGCATATCTGAACAGTCCATGGTCACAACCGCGGCCGGCCTTGCCCTGTCAGGGAAGAAGCCTTTTGTGTCCACCTTTGCCATATTCCTTACGAGGACGTACGAACAGATCAGGCAGTCCGTATGCTATAACAATGCGCCTGTGCGGTTCGTCGTTACCCACGGAGGAATAACCGTAGGAGAGGACGGTGCTACGCATCAGATAGTTGAGGATGTTGGCATAATGGCTGGGCTTCCCAATATGAATGTGATCGTGCCAGCAGATTCTGTGGAGACCAGGAGCGTTGTAGATTATCTTGCCGGCGTTGATAAGCCCCACTATGTCAGGCTGAGCAGGGAGAAGTTTCCGGTTATAAACGATGAGGACTATGAATTCAAGATTGGAAAATCAAAGACCATCAGAGACGGTGCGGATTTAACCATAATAGCGGATGGTGTCATGGTGTCAAAATCGCTTGAGGCGGCCGAGTCCTTGAAAAAAAATGGTGTGGATGCTAGAGTTATAAACATGTCTTCAATCAAACCAATAGACAGAGACGCCATAATAAAGGCCGCAAAAGAGACAGGGCATATAGTAACCGCAGAGGAGCATTCAATATACAACGGCCTTGGAAGCCGCGTGGCTGAGATAACTTCAGAATCCTATCCTGTACCAGTCAGGCGTATTGGCATGCGTGATACCTTTGGAAAATCTGGAAAAGCGTGGGAACTCTTCTCATACTTCCACATGGATGTTAAAGATATAATTAACGAAGCTATGACCTGCTTGGAGGAGAAAAACTATGAAAATATTCCTTGACACTGCCAACATAGATGAAATACGTACGGGTGTAAACTGGGGCATAGTGGACGGCGTAACCACGAATCCAACGCTCATATCCAAAGAGGCCGTCAATGGGAAGAAGTACGGTGATATAATAAGGGAGATTCTGAAGATCGTGGACGGTCCGGTAAGCGTTGAGGTGGTTTCAACAAAGTACGAGGGCATGGTTGAAGAGGCAAGAAAGATACATGGCCTCGGAGACAATGCTGTTGTAAAGATACCGATGACTGAGGATGGCTTGCGTGCAATAAAGACATTAAGTTCAGAGCACATAAATACAAACTGTACTCTTGTTTTCAATCCAATACAGGCACTGCTTGCAGCAAAGGCTGGTGCAACCTACGTATCACCATTTGTTGGAAGACTTGACGATATCGGTGAAGACGGTATGCAGATCATAGATATGATACGGACTATCTTCAACAACTACATAATCAAGACACAGATACTCGTAGCTTCTATAAGAAATCCAATCCACGTCCTACGTTCAGCTGTGATCGGTGCGGATGTTGTGACCGTACCTTTCAACGTGCTTAAATCGTTGATGAAGCATCCCAAGACCGACGAAGGCCTCGCAAAATTCCTGGAAGACTGGAAAAAAGTTTCTCCAGATGGAAAACTGATTCTTTAAGGATCTTATTTTCAATTTTTGGATTCGCACTTCCGGTCTCGAGCGATAATAAAAGATAATTGTCCGTGGATAAAATCCATCGGATCCCATTGAATTTTGAGAAATAGTAAATAAAAAATTGTTTCGTTTATCGCTTTATTTTTTCCTTCTCACCATTACGTATCCGATTGCGGCTATTATAGCAACCACGACCACTATGACCGCTACGTAATAGTACATCGAAATTGGCGTTGATATTGAAGTGTATGGTTCAATATCTATGGTGTGGTCAGAGAAGTGCGGTATGTAAATCATCACCAGTGAACCGTTGCCGTCAGCAGTCACATTGTAATAAGCCGTCGTAGTCGAGGTTTCGTTAACGAGTGCTGAAGCTGATACCTGAACAGCTGCAGACCCGTCAAACTTTACTATGAGCTTGGATGCATTGAGAACGCTGCTTGAAACGTAAACTGCTATCACCGTACCATGGGACTGCGATGAATTGACATTTATTACGACACCACTGGAGCTTGCACTCTTTATGACTGCGTTTATGGACGTGTTCAGATCAAGCGTAATGTTGGTCAAAGTGGAGTTCACCTTTTCTATGGCTATCTGCATTCCCAGTTTGCCGTGTTCCAGAGCATACGTCATGGGGGCGAAGTTCTTCACTCCATTGGACAGGCCGGGTGGGGATACAAAGGAAACGATCATCGTACCGTTTGTCTCTGCCGTTATCTGCGTTCCGTTAACGGTGACGTTTCTGGCACCGGCGAAGGTCATCATACCATAGAAGTGTGGAGCGCTGAGAAATACGAACCAAGCGCCACCATAGACGTCCTGCTGCATTGCCATGGACATATTGCCCGCTTCCGCATTGTAATCGAACCTGTCATTGAATGTGAAGTTCCGTTCGGTTATAGCGATGCCTTTGGATACGTTGAAGTGTATAGTTCCATTTACCAGCATGAACGTGGACTGAAGCGCAGGATTGTCGTGGACCATCAAACTGTAATATGCTGATGAATCGTAGAATATATTTCCAACATACATGCCACTGTAAAACTGGAAGCCCTGATTGCCAACCGCCATTGCCGTTATGTTTTTGAATACTGTAAGATTCGATAACCTATCAAAGTAATTCGCAATTGTCTGATTGGTTTTATAGAATGTGAAGTTCAGGAATTTACCGTTCACGAGACCTGTGGTGCTGTTGTATGTGAATTTGTACCCGTTTATCCTGTGCTCGAAGTGATCGATCATGTTCTGTATGCCATTGTTGCTGATTATTGCCACTATGACAACTTTCGGATAGATGGACGACTGAACTGAAAATGTGTAGTTATTCTTGGATTTGGCTGGAGAAACAGTTGATGCTATGGTGAAGTTGTAGCCAGAAACATTGAAATAGTAAAGCCCCACGTAATTACTCATCTTGGTGTCTACTGGTAAAGCCTTCACTGTTCCGGTGAAATTGAGCTGTATACTTGCCGATGATCCATAGGTGGCAAGTATAAGGCCAGTTCCGTCCTCAGTGCTCATGTAACTCAGGTTGTCTATACTGCTGTATTGATTCATATCGTCCATCATTCTGGGGAGCGATGAAAGATTCTCTCCAGAGACCTTACCGTAGTTCACGATGTTTGTCTTGTTGAAACTGATATTTTTTATTACACTATTAGGGAATATATTTATAGTATATTCTCCAGCGGTCACCGCAGTCGGCGTCGGACTGGTGGCAGCCGAACTAGTTATAGCGAAACCTATGACAGAAAAGATCGCCACAGATATCGCCAATATCTTTATGTTCATAGTCGTGCATCCAAATATGTATATATAATGTTTATGCCGTTACAGCAGTCTTATAGTCTCTAAATTTTTAAGTGCATAAGCTTCTATGTTGAATCTCTGTCTAACAAGGCGTGCGAATTCCGCAGTTTTTCCATTATCGCCATGGTTCACCAGGATCTTCTTTGGCTTAGGCTGCATAGTGGCAATATAGGCCAGAAGTTGCTTTTTGGTAGAATGCCCAGAAAAGCCCTCTGCGGTCTCAACATCCATCTTCACCGGATATGTCACATTCTTGCCTTCGTCGGACAGGGTTATCTCCTGAGCGCCACTTTGAATCTTCTTTCCAAGCGTACCATCTGCCTGATATCCTACGAAAACAAGTGTGTGCTTGGGGTCGGCGGACCATGCTTTGAAATACTCCATTACAGGCCCGCCGTTCATCATACCGGAGGTGGCAAGCACGATTTTGCTCTCCGGATTCTCAGCTATTTCCTCCCTCTGCTCCCTCGTCTCTACCTTCTTGAATATTGGGCTCAGGAACGGGTTTTCCTTTTTTACCATTATGGCTTCACGGAGCTCTTTGTTAAGATACTCCGGATATGCTGCATGTATCGCCGTTGCCTCCATTATCATACCATCCAGATAGACATCCATCTGTGGGATCCTGCCATTCCGCATGGCATCTTCGAGAACTATCATTACCTCCTGGCTCCTTCCAACAGCGAATACAGGTATCAAAACGGATCCGCCCCTGTCATGCGTTCTGTTTATTACATCAATAAGCGTCTGCGTCGCCTCCTCCCTGGTAAATGAATAGTCATCCCTCCCTCCGTAAGTTGATTCGGTCATAAAGGTCTCAGCTCTCGGGAATTTGTTGTTTGCTGGATTGAATAACCATGTTTTCTCGAATTTCACATCTCCAGACAGAACCACGTTGTATAGTCCGTCACCTATATGTAGATGTACCGATGCAGATCCAAGAATGTGACCAGCATTATAAAATGTAAGCCTCATGTCCCTGGTTATATCGGTCGTCTCGCCATACCTCAGGGTTATGGTGTGCTTCAACTCTTCGCGTATGTACTTGGATTCGTAAGGGACCTTTCCGCCTTCCATCCTAGCCACTTTTATGTAATCGTTCTGGAGCAGTGCGGCAAGATCCCTGGTAGGAGGCGTCATGTATACCGGGCCATCATACCCGTACTTGAACAGGAGTGGCAAAAGGCCCGAATGATCAAGATGAGCATGAGTCAGTATGACAGCATCTATTGTGCTTAGCGGTTGTACCTCAGGTACATAAAGATAAGGTGCGGCATCCCATGGATCCGCATCTGGCCCCACGTTCATCATGCCACAGTCTATAAGAACCTTGGAATTCTTGGTTGAAACCAGAGTTGCGCTTCTACCCACCTCTGAGTGGCCGCCAAGCGCCGTCAACCTCACCCAGGTCTCACCCACCATCGGTGGACCGGACAGTTTCACGCCTAGGTTATGCAGAAACTCCCTTCTCTCCTGCTTCACCTCTCGCATGAATTCCCTTACTTCTTTGACGGTGCGTGAGTACATCGGCGGTGCACGTACGATGCGTGGAGACCACTGCGTCCTGCTCTTGATCTCCTGTACGTAATCCGTACCTCTCGCCGTAACTATTGAAGGTTCATCCAGCTCAATTATGACCTCTCCAGTATCAGGCTCAAAGTATATGTCCTCAAGACCAGCTTCCTTTGGAATTATCTTCTCAATTGATTCTCTTGCCTGATCCTCTGGCAGGAGTATTGAAGGATCCGGCCTTATTGCGATCCTCCTTCTGATCTCCTGGGCTATCTGCCTGGCAAGGTCATCTCTCTTCGCGAAGAGTTCAGGATCCTTCGTGTAAACTACAATCGTGGGACCCTCATAGTCTATGTCCGTTATCTTGTTGTCCGGATATAGGCGATTGAATATATTCTTCGTTTCCTCAATGTAGTCATGAAAACCCATAGGTCGTACACCTTTAAAATTTAAAAAATATTGGATAATTTTACAGAATTAATCCGAGCTTCCTGATCCTTGATTCTATCTGATCGGTAGGAAGCTGGACATATCCGTCTTTCCTAGTAATAACCGCAACATCTATCATACCTCCAGATGCTGAATCCCTCTGCTTTGCCGCGCTTATGGCCCTTATCACAAGATCGACACCTTCATCGACGGTCATCTTTTCGCTATACTGCGATTCGAGAACGCCGTATACGAATGGTGAGCCTGATCCTGTGCTGGCATAGATATCCTCAACGGAACCTCCAGCCGCATCTATGGAAAATACGTGGGGAGCTGTATCAATTCCACCCACAAGCAGCTGGACCATGTAAGGCATGTATTTTACCTGGTTGAGCATGTTTGAAAGCAGAGTGGCAACAGCCTCTATTGGCATGTTTACTCTTCTCTGGAGCCTGTAAAGTTCAAGCTCTGCCTTCATATACCTTACCAGTACTTGGGCATCTCCCACAAGGCCGGCTATTGTCATCCCCGTATAAGTGTCGATCTGGAACAGCTTTTTACCATTCTTGTGCATGATGAAATTCTCCATTGTGACACGCCTTTCAGTTGCCATTATTACGGCGTCTTTCAGTGTAATACCAACCGTGGTTGTACCAGTTTCTAAAGTCTGATTCATAACATCAACTCCTTTTAAAAAGGCTAACTCATAATTGACCTATAATATTAAATGTTTTCCATAGCTTTTAGCCGACAAGAAACCAATAATCATATATCCCCGGAGGCTCGCAGCATATGGTATGATTCCGTTGTTCCATTTTAGAGGCGAACTGCTTCTCCAATTAAAGACAGAAGCTTCTGATTCGACCGCCGGCACAGGCCTTCATTAATATAAAACGTGTTTTTCTCAAAGAATTATTGCAGATTGAATATCTTATTTAATCACGCGCATCATGCTGATACTGAGTAATGCACCACAGCCTGATCCAGTGGAATATAAGGAAGATATTTTGCCGTTTAAGAGAGCAGGATCTTGAAGCAGTTCCGAATTGAGCATCATGGTTCCAGCATGCACATTAATCCGGCAAATCTGTAAATATAGAATTGCGATATTGCCACATGGTGCTTTATGCTTCAGACATTATGAGGAAGTATGATAAGATCATGCCGGGTGATACATCGGCCTATGAGGCTGCTAAGATTATGGCACAGGATCATGTTGGTTTTGCAATAATTGCCGAAAATGGCGAGATAAAAGGCATGGTCACGGAGTGGGACTACATCAACAAGATCATAGCACAGGACAGGGATCCTAAGAAGGTTCGCATTGATGAGATCATGAATTCACCGATAATTTCCATAGACCCGGATACCCCAACATTCAAGGTGACCGAGATCATGGCGAAAAATGGCATCCGGAGGCTTCCGGTAATGAAAAATGGAAAGCTTCTCGGAGTTATCACCTCGAGGGACATACTCAGGATATTCAAGGATTACATGGATAGCATCTCTGACATAATCTCAAGGTTCGGAAATCTCTGATCGGTAGATGGATTCCTACAAAATAATAGCGATAACTGTAACAAGCATAGGATCCCTGCTGGCCGTGATCAACAGCACATCGCTTCTGATCTCGCTGCCAACCATAATGATATCTCTGCATACGACCTTTTTCTTCGTAATATGGATACTAGTGATCTATCCGCTTGTGATGACCATAGGCGCACCGCTATTTGGAAGATACTCCGATTTTGTTGGTAGAAACAGGCTATATGCTCTGGGATACCTGTTTTTCATCTCCGGTTCGATCATTGCTTCTCTAAGCCCTGACGTGATGATACTTCTTGTGGCAAGGCTGCTTCAGGGTGTTGGAGGTGCCCTGCTGTTCTCAAACAGCCTCGCAATAATAGCTGACGCATTCAGGCAGGATGAGCTCAAGTGGGCCATAGGCACCAACAGTCTGGTCATAGGCATTGCAACGGCGATAGGACCTCTAGTAGGTGGCATTCTGACCGCAATCAACTGGAGATACGTTTTCGCATTCAATGTACCATTTGGTATAGCGGGATACGTCATGGCCCTGAAGCTGAGGGAGATAGAAAAACGCAAGGTAAAGATAAATTGGAAGCCGGCCATATTTTTTTCCACGTTCATAGTGTTCATAGTAATTTATCTCACGTTCTCGCCTCCCAATCTCTGGCTGAATCCTGTTGAAGTTATTTACCTCCTCATATCAGTAGTCTCGTTTGTTCTCTTCATATTTCTCTCAAGAGGTGGTGACGATTCGCTCATAGACATTTCACTTTTCAGAATAAGATCATTTGCAACTCAATCTGTGGCTACCTTTCTCAATTCGATCACAAGGTATTCTGCGTTGCTCATAGCCATAATAATGCTTCAGGGACCGCTCGGTATTTCTCCCCTGGAATCCAGTATAATGGTGATACCATATGCAGTCTCGCTCAGTCTCTCATCGTACTTGGTAGGAAACATAAACACAAAGAGATTTGAAGGCCATCTTATATACGCCGGCCTTTTTCTTTCCTTCTTCGGATCCGTCGTCCTCTCACTTGTAAGGAATGTAAATGTACCGTTCTACCTGGGTCTGGTCATGGTAGGTTTCGGGATCGGATTGTTTTACACTCCAAGCAACGCCATACTCATGTCCACCGCTCCTCCAGACAGGAGAGGATCTGCTGCCGGTATAAGGACAGTCATTCTGAACCTAGGATCGGTCATTGGTATGTCTATGGTGTTTACGATCGTGGCACTGTACGTACCAGAGACGGCTCTCAGTTCAGCCTTCCTTGGCATAAAAATACCGGGCTTCGAGGCGGTTAAGCTGAGCTTCCTCAAAGGAATCTCCATAACATTCCTCGTCTCAGGCATGGCCAGTCTGCTGGCCTTTTTAGCCGTACTTGGCGAAAAGCTTGCAGAAACCAACAAAAAATGAAAATAGAGAGAAAAAACATCACAGTGAAAGGTGTCCCGGTATCTTCGGGAACGGGTGGGCGTCCTCTATCCTTTCCAATCCGCATATGAACCTAGTGAGGCGTTCTATACCGATACCGAAGCCGGCCGACGGCATAAGGCCTTCTTTTGCAAATTCTATGTACCATTTGAACTGTTCTTCAGTCTGCCCTTTCCTGTGTATTCTGTCTATGATCCTGCTGAGTTCGTATTCTCTCTCTCCTCCTGACAGGGCCTCGCCGAAACCCTCAGGATAGATCAGATCCATGTCAACCAGTATGCCCGGACGGGACGGGTCCTCCCTGTCATAGAATTCTCTCTTCTCCAAAGGAATGTCGATTATCCAGAACGGCTCTTTCATTTCGCTTGAAAGTATATGTTCAAAATCTTCACCGTACTGCTTGTATGCATCCAGGTAAGCTATCCTCTTGAATGGCTTGGAAGGTATCCGCAGATCTCTTCCGAAGAATTTCAGATCCTCCTCATTGCTTCTCTTTATTTTCTTGAACAGGTCTATTATCATATCCTCCCCAAGGCTCATGACTTCATCCCTGCTAGCTCCCTTCATCTCGAGATCCAGCTGCGTAAACTCAGCCAGATGCCTGCCTGTCTTCACTTTGTCCTCCTCTTCCAGCCTTATGTTTGGCGAGAACGTAAAGATCCTATCAAAATGCTTTGTGAGCAGATGCTTGTGGAATATCATGCTCTTAGTCAGAGAATACTTGTATCCATAGTAGTCGATTGTCGGATCGAAGACCGGATGGTTCAGCGGATCTGTAAGAACGGATATTATCACAGGGGGTACCTCTATGAAACCTCTTTCTTTCAAAAACTCGGATGTTATAGACCTAATGGAGCTCTGTACCTTCAGTGCATGGTAAAGCTCCGGCTTTTCCAGATGTTCGCTTATTTCTTCAATTAGCGTATTTATTTCTCCAGACTCCATGAAGCATAGATGAAGATTGGATTTATGAATTTTGTTAACTTTCAATCAACATTTTGTCTATGTTCGTCAGCCATTAAGAGTTTATATAGACATTATGACTAGATTTAAATAATCAATTACCATTAATGTACTATGGATGAGAAAGACATACAGATACTAAATTATCTTATGGAAAATGCAAGGGATAAAATCTCTGATATGTCCAGAGTATTGGACATACCCAGAGTGACCATATATGAACGCATGCAGAATATGATAAAGTCAGGTATTATTAAAAAGTTCACCATCGTTCCAGACTACAAAGCATTGGGAGTTCCTGTTGTTGCCTTCATACTTATAGCATACACTCCAAAGGACGGGCTGTCTCAGCGCGAACTGGCAGCAAAGATAGCCAACTTCAAGGATGTTGAGAATGTCTACATAATTGCAGGGGAATGGGATCTTTTGATTAAGGTAAGGGAATCCTCAACAGAAGCTGTTGGGAATTTCGTTCTGGACAAACTAAGAGAAATGCCAGGGGTTGAGAGGGCACAGACCATAACCGTATTTTCAGAGGTCAAATGATTTTTAATCTACCAGAAATTCCTATATCAATTCATGGGAAATACCATCAATATTTGTGACAAAATAATTATAAAGGGAAGATCTCCATTGAAACCGCGAAATAAAGCCCAACGAAACAATTGAAACAAGAGATTTTCGCAGTCCGATTGAGATCGCAGGAAACTCTCTCAAGTTGAGTGGTTGCGTCATTTAAGTATGAAGAGGATCTAAAGGGATATATTTTGAAATATTAGGCGTTTCAATGAGTTTGGATATAACACAAGCAACCTCATAATATCATAGGGAGAGGGGGCATTTTAAAAATGCTATTTCAGAAATCCGTAATTATGTACCTGATGCCAAAAATCATGATGTTTTATCGCCGTGCATCCTCAATAAGGTTATATTTCAGACGATCTATCGAGGATGATATAGATGAAATATATCCGTCAAGGCTGTCCGCTATTTTCAGATTTGCAGCATCTATTCTCTCAGTTATTATCGTCGTGTCTGCCGGACCGTTTAATTGCTCATTATCGAATACTACGTAGGGCACGTTCATCTTATTCATTTTCCTTATTCCAGCTATAGCCTTTTGCCTTCGTCTTTCCTCAGCCCGTCCTGGGATTATAACAGCGCTCAAGGTCTCCTTTCCCATCGATACGAGGCACCCGAGAAGCTGAAGGTGCAGGGCCTGGGAAAAGTTGCCGCCGAATCCACTCACTATAACGAAAGCAACAGCACTGTCGGCTATTTTCATAAACATTTCTTCATCTTTACGGATGCTGCTTCCTCCGTTCAGGATCTTTATGGGGCCTGACGTGTACCTGAAAAAAGGATTCTTTTCTGAACTCAACGTGTAAAGCGAAATTTTTATCTCTCCGCGGCCATTAGATAGCATACCATCATATGTGCGAATCTGCTGATCGTCGTCCTGTATTATGGCATAGGTATCAACGTTTTTGACCTCTATTGGCCTCATCTTCCTTATAACCCTGAAACCAGCGTTCCCTATAGAAACGACTGCAACGTTGGCCTTCTGCCTGTAGTAAAGTTCCGCAAGACTAGCACGGGAATCCCCGCCACTTTCAAAAACTTCGAATCGCCTTTGTATATGGATCACCTTCCGTTCTTCCTCTCCACTGCACTGTGCTTCACACCTTCAAAGGAGGAGAGCTCGCCCATAAGATCCTTCATATTCTTTGATTTCCTCTTCACGAAATCAAGCAGGAAAACGTCCACGTATTCCCTGACTATGGCACTTATCAGGTCCTTTTCCGACTTGAAGAAGCCCTTTTCTATGACCGTCTTTATAATATTCTCAGTATTTTCATCCAGATCTAGATCAAAACTGGTTTGGCTCTGATCCTTGACTACGGCAACTCTCTTGCTGGAAATGTACGACATTACTGCATGCCTGATAAATTCGGATCTGCTTCCAAATTCTGGATAAGCGTTAAGAAAATTATCTATCTCATTGATGTCTTCCTCAGATATACGCAATGTGAGCTTGACATCTTTGTTGAGCAATTTCAACTCCTCATAAAAGTATAATGCAGATACTATATTAATTTTTCCATCATGTACTGACATTTGTACATTTATCAATCAATATTTGTATTTAATTGTTCAATATAATAATACAAGACCCATCTGGATATGAAAAACATTAGGTTCAAATTAATATTGGACGTTGGCATACATCATGCATGACCGATGATTATGAAAAGCTCCTTGAAAAAGCAAAGAATGTACTTTCAAGTTCAACCAAGAATATAGACCGATTGAAGATACCTGATCCAGAAATAATCAGAGAGGGAAAAGCAACTATTATAAGGAACTTTCAGGATATAGTTGATATAATAAACAGAGATCCAGAACACATCATAAAGTTCCTCACCCGTGAGTTCGGTACAAACATCGTTCAAAACGGCAGGAGACTAATAATAAATAGAAAGCTTACCCTTGAAGAGCTTCTTGATAAGATGAACGAATACATTAATACATATGTGAGGTGTTATGAATGCGGTTCTCTGGATACTGAAATTCAGAAATCTGGCCGCATATCACTTCTGGTTTGCAAGGCATGCGGAGCCCAACACCCGATACACTCTGTACGCGAAGCCAAGGATGATGAGACCATCGAGGAAGGGAAGGAATATGTTGTTGAGATAACCGAAGTTGGGAGCTCTGGGGAAGGGAGGACAAACTATAAGGGTTACACCATCTTCGTACCGGGTGCAAAGAGGGGCGAAACCGTTAAGGTTAGAATAAAGAAGGTCAAGAATGATGTAGCCATAGGTGAAATCATAGAGAGAAGCAAACAAGAGAAAAAGTAATTCCGATCTTAATTTCAAGAATACTCATTTTTTATCGACCCGTCTTTCCTCTCTTATGTTTTTAGGTATACTTATAGGATTCAGATTCTTCAGGAATTCAAGGATCTCAGATCCCGTTATCTCTCCTATTGCTATAGCGGCAAGGAAGAAGACTAGAAGCAATAAGAGCGAAGATCCTAGGAGCTCAAGAAATGGATATGGCTTTATCGTTCTGATTATTGCATAGCCCACAGCGATCTCTGCCAAAGCCGGTACTATCTGCCTAAGAATGCTCACATCGTTTCTGCCCTCCACGCGGTAGTAAAGATAACGGTATATCAAATAATCAGCAGAGGCGGTCAGGAAAGATGCAAATACCGTACCGGCAGGCCCCAACGAAAGTCCAGTGAATCCGAATATGGATCTGGGAACAAAGACAAAATTGAGAGCAATGTTTGCTATTATCGATGGTGTCGTTATCTTTGCTATGTTCCAAGTTTTGCCAGATGCTATAACCGCCGACGTGAACGGTGACGTTATTATGGATATGTAGTTGGCTAGAGCAACGAAAATCAGAATTTCGGAATACTTTCTGTATCCAGCACTGAATATGTTCATGAAATAGACCGAGAATATGGCGAGGATGATGACGAAGGGGAGTATGAAGAGAGAAACGTATTTTTCCAGATCGTAGGAATCATACGTCATATCTATCTTCTTTTGCCTTCTAGCAAGAATTGGCAAAAAGAACCCCGTTATCGCACCCGAGAATGATATAAGTGCAGTGCCCAGGATCTGCGAGGTATACAGGGCACTTGTGGCATCAGCATGCCAGTAGAACTGTATAATTACCTTATCTATGTTGCCGTTGATCGTGGCTATGCCGCTTGTTGCAGCTAGAGGTATTGCCACTGCTGCGAAGTATTTAAATGTAGAGACGCTCGGACGCTGGAGATGCCATGGCCTTCCAAGATGCATCATGAACAGGAAATATACAGTATATGTGAGGGAGTATACCGAAGCTATTACAATTGCGATGTCAGCATCGGGAAGTTTCCATATGTGAGTGTAATAAACAACACCGATGGCAATGAAAAAACCATTCCTTGACAGGGCCTCAACTATTGACGGTAGGATCTGCCTGTACGGTGAGAATGTTGATGAATAATAGGATCTGGGTATCGAAAGGAGCGTTCCTGAAAAGTAATATGGTATCAGCGCTATGATAACCCAGTATTCTACTGGATTCTGGAAGCCTCTGTGCAATACGTCAGTCCAGATGGTCAGCGCAGACAGCGTTATTATCACGAAAATTATGGCAAGCGTTAGCTTGACTGCAAAGAAGGTGCTAGTTGCATCACGGACATCATAGCCCTCTGAAACGCTCTTCGTGTATGCTGAGCTGAACCCTAGCTCTGTTGCAAGAGAAAATATGCCGGTAAAGCCCATACCGAACGCAACAAAACCCCATATTGTTATGCCAACGTATCTCGTTATGAAGAAAAGGCCAAGATACCCCGCAATTGCATTGATTATATTTGCAGTTACTATTATGGGCGACTTCCTGCTCAGCAATATTAGGGGTATGGAAAAAAGAGAATAAAATTATTTCATCATTTCAATGTGCTATTGTCTGTGACTGTTCTCTCAGGAACTGCATCAGGTAGTAGAACGAACCGGTTCCCTTTCCTGAAACACCGCTGAGTTTCCAGCCAACGAAGGGCTGCGAACCAACCATTGAACCGGTGGAACCTCCGCTCTTCCTGTTTGCGTAGAGAACGCCTACCTCTACGTTGTCGAAATAGTACTGTATCTCATTCGGGTCTTCAGTGAATATGCCTCCTGTGAGCCCATAATCCATGCTGTTTATATCTTCTATGGCTTCCTGTATGCTGTTGCATTTGAACACACTCAGCACCGGCAGGAAGATCTCATTCCGTGCAATATAGGCATCTTTGGGCAGATCCGTCACTATTGTTGGTTCAACGTAGAATCCAGGCCTCTTCAGTTCATGTCCTCCAGTGAGTATCTTACCCTTGTTGTATTCAGGCTTCAGCTTGATGAATTTCTCGTATGCCTCCTTGTTTATGACCGGGTTGAGAAATGTCTCCTTCTTCCTTGGGTCATCTGGCTTTATCTGGTCGGTTCTTTCCTTGAGGCGCTTCATGAACTCATCATACACGTCCTTGTGAACATAGAGCAATGAGCATGCGCTGCATTTCTGGCCAGCGAATCCAAAGGCTGCTCTTGCAACTCCTTCCACAGCTTTGTTCAGATCAGCCTTGTTGGACACGATTATGGCATCCTTGCCTCCCATCTCTGTTATGACGACCTTTGGTCCATTGTCGATAGACCTTCTCTGGATGTCTAGACCGACTTCCCTAGATCCTGTGAATACTATTCCCGCAACCTTCTTGTTCTCGACTATGTGCTTTCCTACAACGCTACCTGAACCTGAAACGTAGGCCAGTACCTCTTTCGGAACGCCCGCATCGTGCATCAGGCGAACCCATAGGTACAGCGAAAGCGGTATATCGCTGCTCGGCTTCAATATGACTGCATTGCCCGTGACGAGTGGGCCTGAACTCATGCCGACGCCGATCGAGAAGAAGTTGAATGGAGATATGACGCCAAACACGCCATAGGGTTTCATCACACTCATCGATTCCTCATTCTTGTAGGCTTTGCCCGTTAATTTTATGAAGCCCTGATTTTCTATGAGGTTGATTGCGTAATAACGCATGAAGTCTATGGCTTCATCCACATCACCAATGGCTTCATATCTATTCTTTCCGTTTTCGTACGTAAGTATGGCAGCGAACTTGAACTTCTGATCGCTGAGCATGCCTGCTGCTTTCAGGAAAGTTAGGGCGCGCTTCATGTATCCTATATTGTACCAGTTCTTGTATGACCGATAGAGCATGTCCACGGCTTTGTTAACGGATTCATCCGATGCCAATTGGAAAGTCGCTATCTCACTGCCATCTATTGGGCTTATATCCTTTATCTTTTTGCTCTCAACAATGTCTTCCTTTATTATATTCGGATATTCCTTGTGGAAATAGGATTCCACCTCTTTGAGCGCTTCCTCATACTTTCTGTGGAATTCATCCTCTTTGCCGGCTTCTACCATCCTGACATATGTGTTTTCATTTTCGAATGGCATACCATATTATTGCAAAACAATACATATTATTTTGCAGAATGCTAGACACATACTTTCCATGGCATTCATAGTCAATCAATAGTATGCGAATCGCGATGATCATCCAAAAAAATGATAAAGAGGAAAAAATATTATTGTTCAAGTTCAGGAGTTCTGATCGTATCTATCGTATGTTGAGATGAGCTGTGGATTTATAGTATCGAGAACGGAGATCACATTGGAAGACACTGATGTGTGTATAATTGGCGGGGCGCTAACGTTTATCGGATAGTGATCGTCTATATAAGTCCAGTTAACCTGTATAACTAGCGCCCACTGGCTTTTATCGGACGAATAGTTGAAATAAACCGGTACGAACGGCTCGTACATGAATTTCAAAAACGTATCATTCGTGAACTTTATCGGGGGTGTATCAGGATTGATCGCACCTTTATATCCCCATACGCCGTCTGTGTACATGTAATTGTCAATAATTATGAACTCCACCGGCTTTGATGTTCGGTTTGTGAAGTGCCCAGATAGCTGCTGCACAATAAGACTGTAATTGGTTGAATTCCATATGTACGAAGCGTACTCAAATGGATCGCTTATGTTGTCGGCTTCTATTAATAGTCCCAACCTGTGATCAGAAAGAACGCTGTAATTTTTGTTTACGTGCAGATCTATCCACTCTATCGCATAGTAATCCTGATACGATATAGCCTGGGTCCCAGAAGGCACAACCACATGCCCGAATGGATAGACCGAACCAGCAGATCCGGCTATTATGACTATCATAACCGCAGAGATCAGTATTTGTGACGCGCTGTATTTCTTCTTTCGATAGCAGAACTTCGTACCTTCAACACCGGTTCCAATTGGATAGTAATATACGGAAGGTGCTGCCGCATTTATGCCGAATGATGGGCCGACAACAACGGGAGATGGCCTAGTCGATTTGATCTTGTACTCTATCTTTATTTCCTTTGGCTTTTTGGATTCGAGATAGCTGACTATTCCTACACCGTCGTATATTGACACTATTTCGAAGATATACTCGAAGAATCTCCCAGGAAGGAGAACATGGCTCATCGTGATGGCCGCATAGATAGCAACCAGCAACAGGATCGATAGCATACCAAGCATAATCCTGTACTTCTTCCAAGCTATTATGTACCCATAAGAGGCTATGCTCACTGAGAGAAGAATGGGGATAAACACGAAGAACGAATAACCACTGAGGTTCACAATATATTTCTGATATATAAAGACGGCAATGCTAGGAACCAGGAATGAAAGGGACACCATAAGCGGTACCGTTGCCTTATTTTCCATTGGCTTCAGCTTGTAGATAAAATTTCTTATCGCTTCCGCATATCTCTCAGGCATGTTGAAAAACGCGTATATCACTGCAAAGTATACAGCGATGACCGCATACCATGGAAGCCCACCAGAACCACTTGATATGAAACCGGTTGTGTCTGGAACGTTTATCAGCCAGTAGGCAAACATGAATCCGGAGAATCCATAGAGAAAGTATTTGTATCTTTCCTCCAGGTATCCCTTGGATATCTTGAGATAGGCTAGAATGCCTATCATCTCCAGCAGATACATGAATGTGGAGAGCTGATGAGACATAACGAGAAGTACTGAGAATACCGCTGTGGGAATTATGAAATACCTTTTCCTGAGTGATATGAGCAGCGAAAGTATTGTCAGAAGCCCAAAGAAGTGCCCGAAAACCAGTATTGATGATATTGATGTCTGGTAAGCCTGGACTGGATTTACAGCTAGAAATGCAGCAGAAACTAGAGCTACCCTCTCATCGCTGGTTATCTCTTTTGCTATGAAGAATATGAATACAACCGTCATCGCACCGAAAAACTGTGGTACAAATTTGAGCAGGATGCTCCATTTTATCCCCGTAATGAAGTAAATGAGTGATATTATCCAGTACATCACGGGAAATGAACCATATCCAGATGTTCCCCACTGTGAAGGGACATCTATTACAAGCAATCTTGACTTTATATAGTCTTGAGTTATGTAATAATAGATGCCGAAATCATTTCCCCAGCCATAGCTGGTCATGGATGGTATCAGCCGTATTATGAGGGCTGCAAAGGCAATAATCACAAGAGCTGACACTATCCTTCTGTTCATTAAAATGAGGATCGCATTCTATATTAATTAATTTTCTCTGAAAAAAATGATTTCGTCAGCATAGGAATTGACGAACCGCTTATTGCCAGAAAAATATTGGTATAAATA
>JABEBW010003666.1_pt1 | contig 21182 bp, 21 predicted proteins | sample 7245961 | NCBI WGS metagenome assembly JABEBW01 (sample SAMN14506364, study PRJNA622280) | hot springs metagenome | biome: hot spring [ENVO:00000051]|acidic hot spring [ENVO:00002120]; feature: spring [ENVO:00000027]|sediment [ENVO:00002007]; material: sediment environment [ENVO:01001048]...
TACCTCATATTTATACTCTACATATGAAGATGAAAATGAATCAATAAAATCTAACAGAAAAAAAGTAGTAATTTTAGGTAGTGGTCCAAATAGAATTGGACAAGGCATTGAGTTTGATTACACATGCGTCCATGCAAGCTTAACGCTTAAAGAAGAAGGTTATCAATCAATAATGATAAATTGCAACCCAGAAACTGTATCTACAGACTATGATGTTTCTGATAAACTTTATTTTGAGCCATTGACATTTGAAGACGTTATGAATGTCATTGAACATGAAAATCCAGATGGTGTAATATTGCAATTTGGAGGTCAAACGCCGCTTAAATTGGCAAAAGAGTTACAAAAAAACAATGTAAAAATTTTGGGTACTGATTCTTCTAGTATTGATATAGCCGAAGATAGAGAATTATTTAAACAGTTAATTAATAAATTAGGACTCAAACAGCCAATAGCATACACTGCAACAACAATTGAACAAGCTATAAATATAGCAAATACTATTGGTTACCCTGTACTTGTTAGGCCATCTTATGTATTAGGTGGTAGAGCCATGATGATAGTATACGACCAGGAGCACATGGAATTATATTCAAAAGAGGCTCTTCAAGTATCTGGAGAGCATCCTATTTTGATTGATAAATTTTTAGAAGATGCAATTGAGGTAGATATGGATGCGCTATCCGATGGTATAGACACAGTTGTTTGTGGTATTATGGAGCATATAGAAGCAGCAGGTGTTCACTCGGGAGATTCTGCATGCTCATTGCCACCGCGCACACTAAGCAAAGAAATTATCAACGAACTAAAAAGACAAACAATCCTTATCTCAGAGCACTTAAAAATAATAGGTTTTATAAATATCCAATTTGCAATAAAAGATAACATGGTGTACGTACTTGAGGTAAACCCAAGGGCATCAAGGACAATACCATTTGTAAGTAAAGCAACAGGTGTTGCATGGCCAAGGATTGCTACAAAAGTGTTGCTTGGAAAAACACTCAAAGAGTTAAATGTAAAAGAAATTCTACCAACTTATTATTCTGTAAAGGAAGTTGTTTTGCCTTTTGCTAAATTTCCAGACGTTGATGTTGTATTAGGGCCTGAGATGAAATCAACTGGCGAAGTAATGGGTATTGACAAAGATTTTTCGCTAGCTTACTACAAAGCTTTTTATGCAAGCGGTTCAATTTTACCTACAAAAGGCAATGTATTTTTGTCACTTGCCGATAAAGACAAATCGTACGTTGTTGATATTGCAAAAAAGCTAAGCGATTTAAATTTTAAAATCTATGCAACCCAAAGAACATACAACATGATAAAACACCTTCCAAATGTATTTTATGTTAAGAAAGTCAGCGAGGGTAGACCAAATATATTAGATCTTATCATCAATGGCGAAATTGATTTTGTTGTCAATACGCCCTCTGGCAAAGTATCATTTAGTGATTCATTTAAAATTAGAAGATTATCGCTTTTAAAAAATATACCTTACTGTACAACAGTTTGGGGAGCATTAGCTAGCATAGAAGCAATTAGTTCAAAAATTAGATCACAAGACATTAATGTAAAAGCAATACAAGATTACTATAAGGAGCTAAACTAATGGATAAAAAAGTTTTTTTTACACCAGAAGGTTACAATAAACTTATTGACGAACTTGAAAGATTGCAAAAGATTGAAAGACCTAATATTATAAAAGAAATCGAAGAAGCTCGCGCAAAAGGAGATTTGAGTGAAAATGCAGAGTATCATGCAGCAAAAGAAAGACAAGTGTTTATTGAAAGGCGCATAAGTGAGATATCAAATAAAATCAATAAAGCTTGCATTATCGATCCAAATAGTGTTGCAAAAGATAAGGTAAGTTTTGGATGCAAAGCAAAATTATTAAATACTGATACAAATGAAGAAGTTGAGTATATGATTGTAGGTGAAGATGAAGCAAGTCCAAATGAAGGCAAAATTTCAGTTAATAGTCCCATTGCTCTTGCGCTTTTGGGCAAAGAAGTAGGAGATATTATAAGGGTAAAAGTCCCAGCTGGTATAAAAAACTTTGAGATAGAGGATATATCTTAATCATGAAAGCTTTAGTATTGAGCAATATTGAAGTTGCAAATCATATATATTGTTTAAGCTTAGAACATGTTGAGGACTTTTTTTACAAAAGTGGTCAATTTATAATGTTAAAAGTAAATAATTTAAATGACCCTTTGCTTAGAAGACCTTTTAGTATAGCTAAGTTTGGTAAAACATTGGATATTTACTATAAGGTTGTAGGCATTGGAACAAGCTTATTAACATCTTACAAGCCGGGTGAGTTTATAGATTTCACAGGTCCATTTGGCAATAGTTTTCAGTTGAGACACAAACGATTAGTCTTATGTGGGGGCGGGATTGGCTCAGCCCCTCTTATAGGCTTAAAAGATTTTTTTGATTCGCAAAAAATAGCGTGTGAGTGCTTTTTTGGTTTTAATACAGCAAATGAGTGTTTTGTTGACTTTGGCGAAATTGCTACGCTAGATGGCTCAAAGGGAACAAAAGGCAGCGTAATTGATTTATTGAGCCATTTAGATGAATCTTATCATGTGTATGCTTGTGGGCCTGTTGGTATGTTAAAGGCATTATGCAAGCTTGCAGATGAAAAAGGCTTTAGCATGGATGTGTCTTTAGAATCACATATGGCATGCGGTTTTGGTGTGTGTTTAGGATGCACTATAAACACAATTGAAGGCTATAAACAGGTTTGCAAAGATGGTCCTGTATTTAATTATGCGGAGATTGTATGGTAAACTTAGAGGTAAAGATTGGAAATATTGTTTTTAAAAATCCAGTTTTAACAGCTTCTGGAACCTTTGGCTACGGTATTGAATACAATCGTTTTTTTGATATAAGTATGCTTGGCGGTGTTGTTGTCAAAGGCTTAAGCCTAAACCCAAGGCAAGGAAACCAGCCACCACGCATAATCGAAACGCCATGTGGTATGTTAAATTCAATTGGTTTGCAAAATATTGGCTTGAAAAAATTTGTCAGCGAGATTTTACCACAATTTGACACTATTAATACAAACTTAATTGTAAATATTTATGGTTCTGAAATTGGAGAATTTGTGGAACTTGCAAGCAAGCTAAACGATTACGTTAGCATCGCTGCTTTAGAGGTTAATGTTTCATGTCCCAATGTAAAAAGTGGTGGCGCAATCTTTGGCAAAGACCCAGAGGTTGTATTTGTTTTAGTTTCAAGCATAAAAAAAGTTTGTTCTAAACCTATTATTGTTAAACTAACGCCAAATGTAGCAGATGTGGCACTTATTGCACAAGCAGCTCAATCGGCCAAAGCAGATGCTGTAAGTTTAATCAATACAATTACTGGCATGGTCATTGATACAAGAACAAAGAAACCTTTTTTAGGCAATAAGTTTGGAGGATTAAGCGGTCCAGCTATATACCCAGTAGGTCTAAGAATGGTTTATGAAACCTACCAAAAGGTTAATATACCTATTATCGGCGTTGGTGGCATATACAACAGTGATGTTGCAATTCAATATTTGCTTGCTGGTGCATCGCTAATTCAAATTGGAACAGCTAATTTTGTGCAGCCAGATATAAGCTTAAAAATTATTGAAGGCATAAGGAGGTATTTAGAAGATGAAAAAATTGACGATGTTAATAGCCTTATTGGCTATGCTCACAACTAATGCTTTTGCATATACGCTGAAAGATTTAGGTATATCTGTTAGAGATTTTCAAAAGATACCTTTTAAACAAACTGCAATTAATGCTATGACCAAACAAAAAATAGAAAGAAATGGTATATTGACGATAAAGAAAGTCCAATATATGATATTTTCATATAAAGGTGAAACAGTTAAGCTCCAAAATGGAAAAATTTACGATACAATTGATAACTATACAAAAATTTATCCACTAGAGGGTTTTAATCAAGTTTTGTACAATTTGTTTTTAGGAAAGGAAAACATAAATGCTATATTTAACATTACAAAAACAAATGATGGTTTTACACTCGTGCCCACACAAAAAACAAACATAGCCTCAGTTAATGTTTACTTGAATAATCAAAAATTGAAAGAAATAAAAATAACAGATATTTATGGCAATATTGTAATATTTGATTTTTAATGCTACTTTTAGCTATTGAGCACATTGGCGAAGCTAAAGCTTTTATTGATTACTTTCAAGCAAAAAAAGTTGGCGATGTATATGCAACAGATGGGATTGTTATATATGTAAATTATGGAAAAGGCGGTTTAAGCCTTGCACTTAATCTTGCAAGACTTTATGAGAGGTTTTTACCAAGCCTAACCATTTTATTTGGTACAGCTGGCAATTTAGCTGACTTAAAAATTGGCGAAGTTGTAATTATTGAAAAGGTAAAACTTTTAGATTCAAGCCTTAATCCAGTTTTTAATCCAATTGAGTTAAATAATGCCAATGGGTTTAAAAATGTTGATTGTGTAACCATTTTTGGCAACTACGCCTTTAATAGAGATTTGAGTTGTTTTGCGCAGTGTATTGATATGGAAGCTTATTTTTTTGCCAAATCACTGAAAGAATTACACATTAAAGGCTTGATTATAAAATTAATTAGCGATAATAATGATGGAAAATTCACACAGCAAACAATACTCAATTACACACAAGCGATTGAGTCAGTGGAGCTATTTAAGAAAATTGCAAACAATGATTTATCGGAAATATTTATTCATACACATATTACTGATTTAAAAGTGTTGTTTGGCTTAAAAAGGCTATTTGACCAAAAACGCTACACATTTACAATGCGCCAGAATATATACAAGAAAATTTTGATAAATACAGCCAAAATTGTAAAAAAACCATTTAAATTAAAAAAAATATTCTGTGAACACTCTATCCAAAATACTTGTAGCATTAAAATTAATGACTATGTTGGTTACTTTCATAACTTAAAAGATAAATGCGCACTTATTCTTGCCAATAAAAAAGGCGAATTGTTGAGAAAAACGCCAAATTACTATACGCCAACCTCAACATATGGCTACTCTATACTTTTATCATACAACTGTATATATGATTGTTCGTACTGTTTTTTAAAAGGCTACTTTAAAACATTCAATCCTGTGATATTTAAGAATATTGAGGATTTTTTCAAAGCTATTAAAAAAACGGTCAACAACGATAAACTTAGACCATTGTACTTTTATTTGGGTACATTTTCAGATCCAATAGCGCTTAGTGTGTTTGATAATAGCTACATTGAGTTTGCAAAATTTTTTGAGAATATTGATGCAATTTTAGAAATAAGAACAAAGTCAGCCAAAGTTGAAAAACTACTATTAGAAGGACCATTTAAAAACACTATAATAGCTTTTTCTCTCTCGCCACAAAGTGTCATAGATAAGTTTGAGCCATATACGCCAAGCCTTAAAAGACGCCTCAAAGCAATAAAATTACTTGATGAAGCTGGTTTTAATATAGGCATACGCTTTGACCCATTTTTTATTGGTTTTGATAGTGAATATAGAGATTTAGTAGAGTTCTTAAACCAAATTGAGCATTTACACTCAATCGAAATAGGCGTTTTAAGATTTTCCAAGAATGAGTACAAAATATTTTTGCGCAAAAACCCAGCTGTGTTGAAAAATCTCATTTTAGATAAAGACATTTATATGCATAATGTTTCTAGACTTAAACAAACAGTAGAAAAGCTTTTTTCTAATTTTAAAGATAAAATTTACTACAACATGCTATTTTAATGTAAATTAAAAATATGGTTATATATCTTGACACATTGAGTTAATTATTATATAAGTTTAAAAATTACATTGGAGGTTAATAATGAAAGAAGAAGACTTAAATGCTCAATTAGCCGAATTAGTAAGGTTAAATCCCCACATTGAAGGTTCTGCTTTAGTAAGCTCAGATGGATTAATGATAAGTTCTCAGCTACCAGCCAATTTTGATGAGGATAGAGTTGCTGCTATGTCTGCTGCACTGTTGACATTAGGTGAGCGGGCAGTTGATGAATTAGAAAAAGGAATTCCAGAACAAGTTACTGTAAAAGGCGACAAAGGTTATATTATATTAACATCAGCTGGTAGTGAAGCCGTATTAATTGTTCTTGCAAAACCAGATGTAAAATTAGGTTTGCTTTATCTAGATATTAAAAATACTTCCAAAAAGCTCAAAGAATTAATGTCTTAAAGGAGCTAAAAGTGAGCGAAGAAGAAAAAAAAGAGCGTTTAGAAAAATTGAGCGGTGCTCACGTTTTTTGGGCATCTTTAGTTGGATCTTCATATGATTTAGGTATAATGAACCAAGCTATTATAGTGCCAGCAATGAAAGCTACTGCTCAAAGGTTGGTATTGCATCAAATGCATAAAAATTTACTGCCAAAATTTAATATACAAGACAGTATAGATGCAAACGTCAAAAAAGCTATTGATTCACTAAATGAATATTTGCAATTTGCAAATCATTACGATGTATCTGTTTCTCAAGAAAATTCTAAGATGACAGTGACAATTAGCATAAGAAAAGATTCCTGCATGTTTTGCCCTGTTGGTGTAGGTGGCGGTCCAATCGATACTAGTGTTTGCCCATATCCACCGCTTTTTAATACCTATTTAGATGTTTTAGCAAAAAATACACTCTCTTTTTTAACGCCCAAAATGAAAAAAGAAGAAAAAGGGTACATGAGAAAAGAACCTCAAGAGTGTGTTATGAGTTTTATTTTTGAAGAAGACCAAGCTTTTAAAGAAATATACAATATTTTAAAATCTAGTGTGGAGCGTATTCAATCAACTATTGAAGACGCTTTAAAGAATGGAAAAATTACCGAAGAAGAACTATGGGATAGAAACTATGTACCCATAGAAAACACTAATCCTCAAAAATACAAAACTAAATTCACAGATTTTATGAAAACATACATACAGCCTATAGAAGATGAAGTCCTAAGTATGAACAAAAAATTTGTTTTTGTTGTGTTAGTCGATGAAAATGGATATTTGCCCGCACACAATTCTATTTATGATAAGCCTTTAACTGGTGAGTATAAGAGCGATCTTGCAGGAAACCGCTCAATGCGCATATTTAATGATCCAACCGGTCTTGCTGCAGCAGAAAATACAGAACCCATTTTATTCCAAATATATCCTAGAGATTTAGGTAAAATAATGTATGACATATCAATGCCTGTTTACATTGATGACAAGCACTGGGGCGCTTTAAGGATTGGCTTTAAAGATTAATCTTCTTCAGCTAGCTGTTCCAAAGCAAGCAATATTGCTTGCTTTACTTCTTCTTTGTTTTTATTAGAGATTTTAATAAGGGGTATTTCTTTAGGCTTATTAGAAAGTAATTGTTCCAATGTTTTATCTTCAATTCTGTTTGGCAAATCTTTTTTTGTAAGTGCGAACACTGCAGGAAGCCTTTTGATTTTCATAAATTCTCGATAGTATTTATACATGTTAGATATCGAATCTTTGCTTGTTATATCACCAAGCACTATTAAAGCTAGAGCATTTTTTTCTAAAATATCATAAATAAATTTAAAGCGCTCTTGACCTGGTGTTGCATAAATATGAATTATTATATCTTTATCTATGGTTATTGTACCAAAATCTATAGCGACAGTAGTAAAATTTTTTATATCCTTTAAGCCTTTTTCTGTTACTGGTTTATCTGTTGTAATAGGATCTATTTCACTAATGCATTTTATAAACTCTGTTTTTCCTGAATTGAAACTGCCAGTTACTATAATTTTATAGATAGCCATTTTTTACAAACCTCTAATTTTATCTAATATTTTGTGTAAAACACCTTTCTTTATTTTTACATCAAATTTGACACTTGCGTCTTGATCTGAAGATAAATCAATTATGCGCAACATATACATAATTACAATATTCTGTAAAACCCTATTATCGTAATTGTAGCGCCTCAATATTTTATCAATACTAATATCAGAATTGTTCATAAGCCATTCTATGTCTAAATTGCTACCTGGCAGCAATGCACCTTTTGCAGCGTAGAGAGGTGCTTTGACATTAACAATATTTCTATCTTTTGGCAAAAGAGATATCAGTTGTTCTTTTTGTGTAATATTTTTAATACCTTCCCAAACAAAGTTTTTCAAACTAAGTCTGGGCGTATTTTCATTAGATACGTTTGATAGGTCTGATATTTCTATTATATCTTGAGAAACATATAAGTTTGGATAATTAAAAATATCATAATAGCTATCAAAATCTGAATGCAAGAAATTTATTTCGCTACCTATAATAATGATTTTTAACTGCTTGTTGCCTACTAAAAAAGTAATTTTTTGGTTACTTCTTATTGAATTGAAAAATTCACCTAAGTTAACTTCTTTGAAATTATCAAGCGAGATTTTTTCTAGTACTTTCATTTTGTTATCAATATTTGATATTACTGTAAATATTTCTTTGTGAAAGGATGGATATGTTATTGAAATTATATCTAACCCATTTGGAACAATATCGGATTCATCCTTGAGAATAACAATTGATGGTTTAATAAAATTTGTTTCTAAGCTGTTTGTTTTAATTTTATCTAAAAAAGCTTCAGCCAATTTAGATTTTGTCGTTATACCTTTGTGATTGCCAATTACTATAAAACTATAATTGAGTATATCATCTTTTATTTGCCTTGGATCATTTACCCACTCAACAACAAACCCCTCGCTTCCAAGTAAATATTGCAAAATTCTAGCGAGTAGCTCATCTTCTATTATCAAACAAGCTTTTTTAGTTCTATCCAAAATTTTTTGCATCTTAAAAGGCATTTTAAACAACACAAATGCTTATGTCAAGAAAATTTTTTAAAAATTGATAAAAAAATATATTTGTGCTAAAATAAAGATAGTTAAAAGGAGGCGAGATGAAAACATTAACATTGGCACATAGCCCAGATTCAGATGATGCATTTATGTTTTATGCACTAAATATCAATGCTATTGATACAAAAGGATATTCATTTGAGCAAATTTTAAGCGATATCCAGACATTGAATGAAAAGGCATTTGATGAAATATACGATATCACAGCTATTTCTTTAGCAGTATATCCTTTTATTGAAGACAAGTATGATATATTAAAGAGTGGCGCAAGTATGGGATTTAAATATGGTCCTATTTTAGTAACAAAAAAACCTATGTCTCTAGATGAGATTAAAAAAACAAAGATTGCTATACCGGGAATTTACACAAGTGCATTCTTCGAATTACAGTTGTTGCTTGGAAAAGATTTAGATACGCTTATCGTTCCATTTAATAAGGTATTTGACCATGTGTTAAATGGAGATGCCCAAGCAGGTTTAGTTATTCATGAAGGTCAACTTACATACAAAGAAGCTGGTTTGTACAATGCTTTTGATTTAGGTCAGTGGTGGTTTGACAAAACAAAATTACCCCTTCCTTTGGGTGTAAATGCAATACGAAAATCCTTAGAAGAAAAATATGTAATATCCGATATACTTCAAAAAAGTATTTTGTACTCGCTAGAACATAGAAAAGAAGCGGTAAACTATGCATTGCAATTTGCAAGAGGTATGGAAGAGGCTCTTGCGGATCAGTTTATTGGTATGTATGTTAATAAATTGACCGTTGATATGGGAAAAGATGGTTTAAAAGCTTGTCAGCTTCTGTTAGACGAAGCCTACAAAGCGGGGTTAATTAACAAAAGCGTTCAAATAAAGCTTGTATAAAACAATCATTGTTGGTGGTGGCGCAAGTGGTCTTGCTTGCGCCTGTTTTTTAGATGATAATACACTTATTTTAGATAGGCAAAAAGTTGGAAGGAAGCTATCGATTGCGGGAAATACGCGCGTTAATCTTACAAATCTCGCAAATCTTGATACTTTTTTAGACTCATATTCGCCCAAGGGTGATTTTCTAAGGGATGCATTTAAAGCTTTTTTTAGGGATGATTTGATAAACTTTATAAACACATTGGGTTTAAAAACGCAAGTAGAAAACAATAAGGTGTTTTTGAAAGACTCTCAAGGACAACAATTAGTCGAAAGAATGAAGAAATATATTGCGAGTAAAAAAATCAAGATACAAGAAAATGAAAGAGTAATTAAAATTGAGAAGAAACAGCTTTTTTTTGTATATACAAACAAAAAAGTATATGAGTCACAAAACGTAGTTATAACTACAGGTGGTTTGAGTTATAATAAATTGGGGTCCAAAGATGGCTATACTTTTGCTCGATATTTTACTCACACCATAGCACCATTGAAGCCATTTGAAACGCCGTTTTGCTTAAAAGAAAGCTTATTTAAAAATTTAAGCGGTATTACATTGCAAAATATTCAGATTAAATATAAAAATAAAATTTTTAATGGCGATTTGCTATTTACACATTTTGGTTTGAGTGGACCTTTAATTCTAGATGTTTCTTTTTATGTGAGTGATGGCGAAACTATTTATATAAATTTTTTGGGAGATAACAAAGATAATTTTTTAAAAGATTTATATGAAGCAAATAATTTAAAATCTGTAATTAAAAACCACTTGCCAAAACGCCTTTTAGATAATATTTTAAACAAAATGCCATTTATCGTTAAAAATATAGCAGAAGTCTCAAAAAAAGACTTGAATTTGCTGTTTGATTTATTGTTTAACTACAAAATAGTGGTGAAATTATGCGGTTTTGATAAAGCTTTTGTCACAAAAGGTGGAGTGCCATTAAAGGAAATTAATCCAAAAACATGTGAGTCAAAATTAGTTAGTGGACTATACTTTTGTGGCGAAGTATTAGATATTGCTGGAAAAATAGGCGGTTTTAATATACAAGCTGCATTTTCTACTGCTTACTTAGTTAGCTCAAAAATTAGGCAATCTGCCGTTGAAAAACATGTAAAATCCGATTAAAACCAAAAATATGCTCATGCCGTATGTTACCAAATTTGTCTTTAAAAAATTGAATGATTTTACGAAAAAACCCGTAAATATAGACGCTAAAATAAATGGGATGCCAAGTCCAAGAGAATATACAAAAAGCAACATTGCGCCTTTTGACAAGCTCTCTGTATTTGCCGCAATTACAAGTATAGACGACAAAATTGGTCCAACGCAAGGACTCCACCCAAAAGCAAACAATATGCCAATTATGAACGATGTAAATAAATTAACACTTTTTACTTTTATATTGATGCGCAAAAATCTGTAGATAAAATCAATTTTTAGCGCGTAAAAAATACCGAATAATATTATTAAAATTCCTGAAATTTTAGCAAGCAAAATTTTGTTTATAAGAACTAAAGCGCCAATATAGCTTGCGCTTGTTCCCATTAGCGTAAAAATTATACTAAAACCGATGACAAAAGCCAAAGAGTTTAAAATAGCTCTTTTATAAACATTTTTGTCATTTGAAGCTTTTAATTCTTTTACAGTAACGCCTGAAATATAAGATATATAAACAGGTATTAATGGCAAAACGCATGGACTTATAAAAGATAAAATGCCTCCTAAAAAAGCAGTTAAAAACATCATCTGCCTCCAAACAAATTATTAAAGAATTTTTTAATTGGATTATCAATAAGTTTTATATTCTGAGAGAAAAAATAATTTATAAGCTTTTTTATTGAAATAGAAAAATTTGAGTCTGGATAGTATTTTATAATAGGTTTTTGGCTTTTAATGGAGTTTGGAAGGTTTTTATCAAAAACACTATAGCTAGCCATTTCAATCTTTGTGTTTAGAAATTTTTCACAAATGTTATTCATATTATCAAAAACACTCTTGGCTTCTTGAATATCTTTTGCCATATTTATAAACATTTTTATATCTTTTCGATTGTAATTTAAGGTTAATATTTTTATTGTTGCATAAGCATCTGCGATAGATGTAGGTTCGGTTGTTGATACAATTAATATATCAATAGCGTTTTTTAGCAGCGTCATAACTTTTTTGGATATGCCAGCCCCTGTGTCTATCAGTAATACATCTGTTTGACTTGATAATTTATTTAGAGTGTCCAATAAGTCTATTAAATCATTTTCAGCAATATTTGATACAGCTTCTATACCGCTGCCAGCCGGTATAATTTTTAGATTGTCATTGTAATCCACAATAATTTCTTCTAATTTTTTTGATTTGTTTATTACATCTATTATACTGTAGTTTGCCTTAACACCCAATACAATATCAATATTAGCCAAGCCTAAGTCGCCATCAAATAGTATTACCTTCTTATTTATATTGCTTAAAGCAACAGCCATGTTCGCAATTATACTTGTCTTTCCAACACCGCCTTTACCACTAGATATAGCTATCACTTTTTGGTTTTTCTTGTTTATATCAACCATTTCTCTTAGCTTTTTAGCTTGATCGTCCATTTTTATCCTCTTTTCTTGTTTTTTTGATAATCAATGAAGATATGCCAAAAGGGTCTGCTTTTACAATATCATCTGGTACATCTTGTCCAAAACTAATGTAAGAAATTGGTTTTTTAGTTTTAACCGCAAAGTTTAGCATTGTTCCTGGTGTGTTTGTTTCATCGAGTTTGGTTAGCAATAAACTATCGATTCTAAGTTTAGAAAATCTTTCGTATGTTTCCATACAATCATCTTCTTTAGTGTTTAAGGCTAAAACAAGGCTAATATGAACATCAGTCTGATCTTTAAATAGACTAAAAGATTCTTCTAAGCGCTTGATATCTTTTTGGCTTCTTCCAACTGTATCAATAAATATCTTATCATAATCACTAAACTCATTGATGGCTTTTTGCAAGTCATTTTTTGATATGCATACTTGCATAGGTATTTCCATTATTTTTGAGTAAGTTAATAATTGGTCCACAGCACCTATGCGATAAGTATCAGTGGTAATAATGCTAACTTTTTTTTTGTGTTTTAACTTTTCTATTGCAGCAAGTTTTGCAATTGTTGTGGTTTTTCCAACACCAGTTGGACCCATTAAAATGACTATTTGTTCTTTTAATTCTGCAATTTTGAAAAATTGAGATAGCAACATGCTTAAGTAATCTATAGTATAATTTTCATCTTTCAGTTTTTCAGCATATAAATTATCATAAAGAGCCTTTGAAATTTTGAATGAATATCGTTTATTTATGCCTTTTTCATTCATAAGATTAAAGTACTTTTGGACAGAAATAGGTAAATTGTAAATATCAATCTCGCCTTCTTTTTTTGCCATATATGAAAGACTACTTTTAAGATTATCAATATCGTTTCTAATACTTTCCACTACTTCTTGTAATGGGTTTTTTGTTGAATATTTTAGTAAATTTTCTAAATCTTGAATTTTTTTTTCTAAATTTTCTTTTTGTTCATCGTTTTTTTTAGTTTCTATTAACTTTTCAAAATCATTTTTTTTTGTGTTATCTTGGTGCTCTATAGCGGCTGTTATTTCTAAAACTTCCCTTTTGAAAAATGAAAAAAAAGAACCTTTGCGCACCTTTCTTGTTGATAAAATAACCGCATCTTCACCCAACTCTTTTTTTATTTTTTTTATAGCTTCCTGAAGGTTGTTTGCTTCAAATGTTTTGATTATCATATTTCAATTGTACCCATTGTTTTAATTTCTACATTATTGGCGATTTCTGAATAAGATATTACAGCAACTCTCGGTAAAAATTTTTCGAGAAAGGCTTTAAAGTGTCTCCTAATTCTTGGTGATGTTACAATTATTGGTTCAATCCCATTTTCTGCAGCTTTAGCAATTTGATTTTGTGCTGATTGTATGAGCTTATCGCCAATGTTTGGAGGTAGTTGCATATATGAATATCCATTTTCTTCTTTTATATTGGCATTTAAAACGCCTTCTGCGCTAGAACCAAGCAAGATTACATTTAAAACATTGTTTTCATCCTTATATTTATTTGTTATATGGTAGGCTAGGGCGCTTCTTACATATTCTGTTAATAAGTCTAAATCTTTAGTATGGGGTGCCCAATCAGCGAGTGTCTCAAAAATCGTTAGAAGATCTCTAATTGGTATTTGTTCTTTAAGTAAGTTTTTCAAGATTTTATGACATTGTCCAAGCGATAAATATTGACCTAACTCTTCTATTACTTTTGGGTAATCTTGCTTCAAGTTTTCAAGGAGCTTGCTTGCATCTTGCCGTGTAAAAATATCGTAAATATTTCGCTTTATAAGTTCTGTTATGTGTGTAATAATAACTGTTATTGGGTCTACAACTGTATATCCAGAAACAATTGCTTCATTTTTCTTTTCTTTATCAATCCATATAGCTTGTAAACCAAATGCAGGCTCTTTTGTAGAAATGCCCTCTATCTGTTTTAGTGGAGCAGGAGACATTGCTAATAATTTATCTGTTTCAATTTTGTATCTTCCGACTTCAATGCTTTTTATTAAGAAAATATACTCGTTTTTATCCAATGTTAAGTTGTCCCTTATTCTAATAGAAGGAATGATTACTCCAATATCCAACGCTAATTGTTTTCGCATTAATTTTATTCTATTGAGTAGATTTCCGCCTTCAGCCTCTTCGGTTAAATGTATTAGACCATAACCAATCTCAAGTTCTAATACATTGATTTTCATTGCTTCTTCAATATTTTCTTCAACAATTGGAGCTTGAGCTTGCTCTTGAATAATTTTTTCTTCTTCAAATTTTTCTTGTATTTTCTTTTGTGAGATAGTATACGCCAAATATGCAAAAATCAATGCTAGAAAAATTAAACTAACATGAGGCATACCTGGAATTAAGGCCAAAATTGCAAGTATTGCAGCAGATAAATACAATGCTTTGTATTGTTTTGTTAGTTGATTGATTAAATCTGGAGCAAGGCTCGTTTCGCTTGAGCTTTTAGTGATTACAATGCCAGCTGCAGTGGAGATTATAAGTGCAGGCAATTGAACCACAAGACCATCACCAATTGTAAGTACAGTGTATCTGCTTGCCGCTTCTTGAAGATTCATGTTGTGTTGAAGTACGCCGATTATTATACCGCCAATAATATTAATAAAGGTAATCAAGAGGCCAGCTATTGCATCACCTCTTACAAATTTGCTTGCGCCATCCATAGCACCATAAAAATCAGCTTCTTTTGCAATTTCTTGTCTACGTTTTTTAGCTTCAACTTCAGTGATTACACCAGAGTTTAAATCAGCGTCTATACTCATTTGTTTGCCAGGCATTGCATCGAGTGTAAATCGAGCTGCAACTTCAGCTACTCTGCCAGCACCTTTTGTTATTACAACGAAATTTATTATTACCAAAATTATAAATATGATAAAACCAACAATATAACTGCCACCTACAACAAAATAACCAAAAGTTTTAATAAATTCACCAGCAGCATCAGCACTTTGAGCACCATGCAACAAAATTGCGCGTGTGGTTGCGATACTAAGAGATAGCCTAAAAAGCGTAACTGTGAGCAGTATTGTTGGAAATGTTGAAATATCAAGCGGCCTTTGTGTGTAGATACTAACAAAGAATATCAAAAGGGAAGAGGCAAATGAGATAGTGATAAAAAAATCAAGCAAAAAAGGCGGCAATGGCACTATTAAAACTGTCAGTATAATAATTACTGCTAATAGTATAAGAAAATCGCTCAGACGTGTAATTTGACCCATTAAACTAAGTTCTTTCTCCAAAAATACCCCTACCAATTCTAATCATAGTTGCGCCTTCTTCTATAGCGATTTTATAATCATCGCTCATACCCATTGAAAGCTCGCTTAAATCTATTGTAAATTCAGTTTTTATTTTTTTATATATTAAATTCATTTCTTTAAATGATTCTTTTATGATATCTTCATTTGATTGAGGCGCAATACACATAAGACCATGCAATCTTAATTTTTTAAAATTCAATATACTCTTTACTGCATTATATACTTCATTCTTGGAAAAACCAAATTTATTTGGATCGTTTGCAATGTTTATTTCAAGCATTATATTAATGTTTTTATTTAATACATTAGCGAAACTGTTAAGTTTTTCAGCTAACTGCAGTGTATCAACACTGTCAATATAATCAAAATAAATAGCAGCCTTTTTAGCTTTGTTTAGTTGTAAATGGCCTATTAAATGCCATTGTATATCTAAATTATCTTTTTTTGATAGTTCGATTTTTGAAATAGCTTCTTGCACTCTATTTTCACCAAATATTTTTTGGCCACACTCATAAGCCTTCTTGATGATATTGTAATCAAAGTTTTTTGAAACAGCCATTAATTTAACATTAGGATTTAACTTTTCTATTTCACCTTTTATTTTTTTTAAATTTTCACAAATATTTTCCATAAAAACTCCTTTTTATGATTATACTTTTGGATTAAAATAAGTCAATTATTTATAGGGTAGTGATTGACAAAAACAATATAAAATAGTATAAAAACATTGACTATAGCGCCCCGATAGCTCAGAAGGATAGAGCACAGGATTCCTAATCCTGGCGCCGCAGGTTCGATTCCTGCTCGGGGCACCAATTCTTTGAATGTTATTATGCCAATTTGAGTAGTCAATCTTAATTGACTTTGTTATTGCATTTTTTCATTAGACATATTTTACTTAGTATATAATTTAATCTGCAAGTATACTTGTTTTAGCAAATGATATATATACAGCCCCTACTTGTCAAGACTATTTTTTTATTATCCAACTCTTTATACAAAGCCTAACTCACAGTTAATGTTGTGAGTCTTCTATTTTTTCTTCATGCAACAATTCCAACATTTGCATAGTATTGGTTGTAAACCTTAAAAAGATTTTCTATGTCCAATGGATCGAATTTAAGAACGCAAAGAACTTTTCTTGAATTAAACCAGATTTGAGAAACAAAATGTCAAAAATCTGACTAAATTTTCGAGGGCATTAAATTTTTAAGATATTTAAAATGTTAACTATAAGCAAAGATATACCTAAAGACAATATGATGTAACCCTGATATAATCTGAGGGTTTTTAGATTTGATTTTTTTGAAATGTACGCTCCTACCTGTGAACCCAAAATTGCACCTAAAGATAAAGGAATTAAATATAGAATCCAGGATATAAAATCCAAGCCAGCGCATTCAAAATGCACTATAAAGCCAAATAACGAGGTAATTGTCATTGCCATTATTATGGTTGAAAAAGCTATTCTTGCAGAAATTTCTTCTACTGCTACTAAATAAGTTCCCATTATTCCACCTATGCCTAAGCCAAAAAAACCAGAAACAAAACCTGAAATAAACGATACCAGTCTTATAATCTTTTTATGCTTTATTGAATCATTCTCAGAACTGTCTATCTTTTTTAGCAGCTGTTTTTTGGCAGTTATTAAAGAAAATGCGCCAATAAAAATCACAAATATAGGTAAAACTTCTTTAAATTCTTGTGTGCTTACGAATTTATTAACAATTGAACCAATTATTACTCCTGGAATAATTAAGCTAGTTATTATAAAAAATAATTTGTAACTAATTGTTTTTTGTCTGATAAAAGCAAAGGTTCCACCAATAGTGCTCAACATAATTGTAAAAAGACTTAATCCGCTGGCAACTATGGAATTCAAGTGTAGAAAAAGGATAAAAAAAGGAATAAGCATAACACCACCACCAATTCCAATAACATTACCTATGATGGCAACTATCATAGAAATCGTTAAAATAACTGTACTATTAATTATAAGCGTCAATATTTGCATATACTTACCCCATCACTTGTCAAGACTATTTTTTTTATTATACATCTTTTCATACCAAACCTAACTTGCAGCTAATATTGCAAGTCCTTGTTCTTTCTTCATGCAACAATTCCAACATTAAGAACACAAAGAACTTTTCTTAAATCTTAGCAGATTTGATAAATAAAGTCTTCAAAAATCTAATTAAAGTTTCGAGGGGCATTAAAGTAATCCAAAGAGTAGACGTCTCCTCCAATAATCACTATGGCATTGGCATCCAATGTTTGAAAAATACCATAGCCCTTTTCCAAAAAAGAAAGCAAGAAATCCCTACCAGGCTCGATAGATATAAGATAAATAAATAACCCAACTTTTTCTCCCATTTTATACACTACATCCTAATAGTTTCAAAATAGTTTTCTGCTCATTTGTTAAAGTAAGAATTTTTGACCATTTGAAATGTTTTTTATTTGATTTTAACACAACTTTATATGCAGGCTGTAATTTCTCCAATGCATATATAGACTATATATTCTTGGATTTCAGTTTGTATTGTAAAAATGATAGCAATGCATATGCTAAATAACATATTTTGATATGTGCTTTTACTCTTGCTAATAGATACTTTCTTAGAAGGTGAAGGTTTATTGAGTTTTTAAGTTCTTTAAATGCCTTTTCTACAATATCTTTTTCATAGTATTTTCTGACCACATTTTCATCAGGCATATCGGTAGTGTGATATATAAGCGAATAACCGTAGTATCTGGCTTTTTTAATTTCAAATTTATCTTTATCCATTGCATCCAATCTTTTTAATAACTCTATTGATGGATTATAGACTACTATTAATGTCCCTCTTATAAATGGAAAAGGTTTTATAAAAACTTTCGTATTTTTTAAAGATACGAGATTGTCTGGGTTAAAAATATCGTCCCTGTTTATCCTGTCCAAATATTCTGCTTTTAATTTTCTATTTAGTCTTAATCTGGTTATTACCTGCTGACACAGCATTGTTAAATTATTTAGACTCTCATAGCTAATCATACCTCTATCCAAAACTATTATACAAGTGGGGACGGTATAGGTAAATATGTTAAGACCATCAGATTTACTAAAAATATTTCAGCTTTACAATTTTGTTTTTTAAGTATATACTTTTAATAGATACTAATCATGGAGGTAGCGATGCGCAAGACAAAAGTATTTAAAAGCGGAAACTCATATGCAGTTAGGTTACCTAAAGAATTTAGACTAAACTGTGATACGGTGCACATAAAAAAAGAAGGCAATCACATAGTATTGATTCCGCCAGATAATAAGTGGGACGATTTATTTGACAAGCTAAAGGAATCAAAAGAGCTAACAAATGAGTTTCTAAAAGAAAGAAGCCAATCTTTGCCTCAAGAGAGAGAGTTGTTTTAGTGCTCTACATGCTCGATACCAACATCTGCAGTTACATAATCAGAAATGTGCCAGAAGCAATAAAAACAAAACTCAAAAAGTTAGAGCAAAAACACGAGTTAGCCTTATCGTCAATAGTAGTTTCTGAACTACTATACGGTGCTTACAAGAAAAACAGCGAAAAACTGATTACTCTGATACAAAGCTTTGTAGAAAGTTTTACCGTTTACAGCTTTGACATAAAAGCAGCCGAATACTACGCTAAAATTAGAGCTGAACTTGAAAGAAAGGGTAATACAATAGGAGCCTATGATCTTCAAATTGCAGCGCATGCAATGTCTTTAAATGCTGTCCTTGTAACCAATAACGAAAAGGAATTTAAAAAAGTTAAAGGTTTAAGGACAGAAAATTGGGTAAGCAAAGATACATAATGAGTGAAATTGAAATTAAACTTTTTGATTTAAAAAATATACTACATATATTGTTCAAAAAACTTGTCCAGATTTTTTAAAGACTTTATTTATAAGTGATTAAATTTTAGAAAAGTTCTTTGTGTTTTTAAGTCTGAGCTGCTTTGTATATAACGTCTCTTGAGGTTTACAGCCAAGACTATGCAGTATTGGAACTATTGCGTGATAAAAGGGAAAAACTTATAATATTAGCTGTGAGTTAGACTTGGGATAAAAAGATAGATAATAAAAAAAATAATATTGACAAGTGGGGGCAGTATAGCCTATAATATAGTACGAAGTCGAGGTTTGTAGAATGCAAACGCGGGGGAACCGTTTTTTTTTTGGGGCGAATTTCGTTAGGAATAGAGAACCCATAATCTCGAGCCCGACAGCTAACCTCGTAGACTTATTATGGGGTAAATGTGTAATTTACCCTCTTAGTCATAAGGAGGGTTTATGAATACCTTAACTAAATAAATAGCAATTATATTTAAAGAATCTTTAAAAATTCTTTAAGGAGGCAGTAATGAATATTGTAGGAGATGTAGTAGAATTTAGTGTATTTATAATAGTATTAACCTTGTTTGTGAAGCCTTTGGGAAAATATATGGCACTTGTGTTTGATAATAAAAACACTTTTTTATCACCAGTTTTATCTCCAATTGAGAATTTCTTTTATAAAATAAGTTCAATTGATCCATCTCATGAGATGAACTGGAAAGAATATGCTGTTTCTATGATTATTTTTAATTTCATCGGATTTGTTATACTATTTTTGATATTAATTTTTCAGCAGTTTTTGCCTCTTAATCCACAACATTTAAAAGGTTTTTCACTAGACCTAGCATTAAACACAGCAGTAAGTTTTGTAACTAATACTAACTGGCAAGCTTATAGTGGTGAAACAACAGTAAGTTATTTTTCCCAGATGGCAGGTTTGGCCGTTCAAAATTTTTTATCTGCTGCAACTGGAATAGCTATACTTATTGCCTTAATTAGAGGTTTTAGCAGAAAGGAAACTGATAAAATCGGCAACTTTTGGTGCGATCTTACAAAATCTACGTTGTATATCTTATTGCCTTTATCCATGTTAGCAGCCATTATACTTGTAAGTCAGGGTGTTATACAAAACTTCTCACACTATAAGACTGTTAGTTTGTTAGAACCATATATTAGTGGATTAAAAACAATTAAATCTCAGATTTTGGCAATGGGTCCAGTAGCTTCACAAGAAGCAATAAAATTACTTGGAACAAACGGAGGGGGCTTTTTTGGCGCAAATTCTGCGCATCCTTTTGAAAACCCAAATGCTTTTACAAACTTTTTTGAGGTATTGCTTATTATTATAATACCTGCGAGTCTAACTTATACATTTGGATATATGATTAAAAAAACTAAGCAAGGATGGGCGATATATTTTACTATGCTATTTTTATTTATAGTTTTTTTATCTATTCAGTATATAGCAAATATTTTATCTAACCCACTAATTGCTCATTTGGGCGTACAAGGACCATATATAGAAGGCCAAGAAGTAAGGTTTGGCGTTGGTGGTACGACATTATTTTCAACCGTTACTACAGCTGTAGCTTGTGGAGCGGTAAACGCTATGCATGATTCACTTTTGCCTATTGGAGGAATGGTGCCAACCATTTTAATACTTCTAGGTGAAGTTGTTTTTGGGGGCGTGGGATCTGGATTGTA
>JABEBW010003328.1_pt1 | contig 20958 bp, 17 predicted proteins | sample 7245961 | NCBI WGS metagenome assembly JABEBW01 (sample SAMN14506364, study PRJNA622280) | hot springs metagenome | biome: hot spring [ENVO:00000051]|acidic hot spring [ENVO:00002120]; feature: spring [ENVO:00000027]|sediment [ENVO:00002007]; material: sediment environment [ENVO:01001048]...
AATTTAGAGTGTTTATCGATGGAAGCCCGTTATGGCTGATTTCAGCCTTTCTCCAGGAGCATAAGTTTAAATTCAGACATTGTTTGATCTTAAAAATGCCTTTCCATAAGTGGTAAGTGCGGTATTGGCTCCAATGCGCGGAAAGCACGCCATCTTGGTACAGGGCAGTGATGTTGAGAGTGTGTGTCTATGATGATCGATGACAGCAAGGTCAGCTTCGTTATTCCAACTATAAACGAGGAAGGTACCATAGGTTCGGTTATAGACGGTATACGTTCGGAATTTCCGAATTCAGAGATAATCGTCGTGGATACGAATTCAACAGACAGGACCAGGGAGATAGCGAGATCAAAGGGTGCAAGGGTTATAGAGGAGCCAAGGCGAGGATATGGACGCGCCTATCAGACAGGCATACCGGCAGCATCCGGAGAGATCATAGTGTGCATGGATGGAGACGGTACCTATCCGACCGATGTTGTAAAACCGCTCATCGAGCTGTTGATTGCGGACCGCGTGGATTTCATCTCATGCGACAGGATCACGTTCAGAACAAGCAAAAATTATACCACTCTTCATTACGTTGGCAATATGGTGCTCAACCTCACCATACGTATTCTCTTCAAGGTTAGGATGGTTGATTCTCAGAGCGGTATGTGGGTATTCCGATCGGAGATCTACAGAAAGATGAAGAACCTTGGAAACGGCATGTCCTTTTCTCAGAATATCAAGATAGAAGCGGTACGCCACGGAGTATTCATGGAGATACCGATAAGATACGGTGTCAGGATAACAAAGCCGAAGCTCAAGACATGGCATGATGGCTTCCACAATCTCTTTGCCCTCTTCGTGAAACGTGTATCAGAATGATCATTTGAGGATCTTTAGATATCCGATAACGGTGAATGAAAGCGCCGGAATCGCCAACGCGTAATCGTAGACGGATGATCCGGCTATTGAAATGACGGAAAGTATGAGAAAGGTGACTATCCTGCCTGAGACAAGGTAATATTCTCTGTTTATCCAGTAACCGGATGAATACTCGATCCTGTCCAGGAAGTTCATGAAGCTTGACATCGCGGCGTTTCCCAGCGGTGTCATTAGGAACGATATGATGCCTGATGCGGCAAATACAGCAATTGTAGCAAATGATCCGCGCACAGCGTAGAGGATTGATGCAGCGATGGTTATTGCGATCAGGATCCTGTATGATGATCCGATCCTTTTCTGCAGGTATATGGAGGATAGGTTTGATGATACCGCTATTATTGCCAAGAACGTGCCAAAGAGACCGGCAATGATGTAGCTGTGCGTGAGATAAAATATGTAAACCGGTGTGAAGGTGGATATCGCGATGGTGAGCATGTTCGATAGAAAGAAGTAGATCTTGAATCTCAGATAGTCTGGATTATCGATCACGGTATCCCTGATGCCGAAGCTCTTCCTTCTCTCACCAGTCTCCCTTATTGTCATAGCGATGAGGCCTGCAGCTATGAGCAGCAACGCTGAAATTACAAAGTCGATCCTGTATCGTGCTATCCCCGCTCCTGGAGATTCGGATACAATGAATCCGGCTATCAGGGGTGCAAGAAGGCCCGCAAGGTTTGATATGGCTGAGTTTGTGGAGAGAAAGTTGAATCTGTTCACTTTTCTGGTTATGGCCTGGCTTAACGTGTTGTTGCCGGCCCAGAACACGCCGGAAGGTATACCGTACAGAAGGCCGAAGGTGTACGGAACATAAAATGGCCCCTTTAGGAATACCATGCCGAAAATGATGAATGACCTCATCACGGTTCCTATGGAAAAAAGCGTTCTTGCATTCGTCGTTCTGAGCATGTACCCAGATAGGATGAACATGATCGTCTGCGTGGTCTGTATTGCTGCCTGATACTCCATCACGCTCAGCAGGCTGAATCTTGTAAAAAACAGGATATTTATGAAAATGCCGAACATGCCGTTCGCGAACGCGAAAAGGTTGTAGGAAGCGTAGTATTTTAGCAAATCGAATCCATGGTTAGCGATTATCGACGTATTTTTAAAATGAAAGCTGTGCGTATTCAAGTGTTGTCTAAATCACTGGCATATATGCGTCATATATAAATATAGCCAATTAACTTCGTTTTTCGCAGTATTTGTGTAACGCGTACCGTTTGCAGGGTGCTAAATTTAAATACATGCAGCAGATCTTTGATCATGCTCTTCAAAAAGAAGGCAGACCAGAAGAAAAACGATGGAAGGATCAAGTACATAGATCTTGCTAGGTATCCCCCGGAGAATTCGCCGGAGGATCAGAAGCTGGTCAAGGTTGCAGAGATCTACACTTATGAGGATCTGCTGGACGCCAGCCGTTTCATATACAATGGAAATATACTGATGGTGGACATATCCGGCGTTACAGACGAGGTATCATCCAGGCGCATCCTGGAGAAGTGCGCAAGCATAGGAAAGGAGATAAACGGCGATGTGGCCAAGGTCTCCAAGAATATGATAATGATAACGCCGAACGGAATAAAGATAGACAGGGAGAAGTACAGGGGTAGCATGAGTATAGTGTAATACGTACAATGCCTGTTTCAACAACGTAAAGAACGTCGTATTTTAAGCCTTGGCCATTGGCCTCATCCCTGTCAAGAACAGTCTTTCTCCCCTGTATATCCTCAATATTATTACCATTCCTATTGTTATCACGGCCGCGGCCATAATGTAATCTATCGAATAGCCGAAGAGCGTGGTGACCTCTCCAGATACAAGGCCGCCAAATATCTGGCCAACGCCGAGGAGCGAGTTGTAGAGCCCAATGGCTTTACCTCTCGTCTGCTGTGTCGCGTTTTTTGACACATAATTTGTCTGGCTCACGCTTATTATGCTCCAGATGCCACCAAGGAATGAATAGATGCTGACCGCCGATATGATGGCCAGATCCCTTGAAGATATGTTTGGTATAAGCGATGAGAGGCCAAAGACCATTATACGAGTCGTTACGGCGAGGAAAAGTGATGTCTTTCCCCCTATCCTGTTTACAATGCGGCCAGAGAATATGAAGGATACGGTCGAGAATGCAGAGTTGAACATGTACATGAGGAAGATCAGCGTGTTGTTGGCTCCGAAGTCTATGACCATGACCGGGTACGGTACGAAGAAGATCTGAAATCCGAACATCAGGAAGGCTGTCATCGCTATGAACAGCACAAGGTTCCTATCCAGTCTGTGCCCGTTGTTTTTTCCGTTTAGCCGCAGATAGTGTATTACGGCGACAGGAAAATATCGCGGCCTCTCTATGATCCTGAATGTGTTTGCCTGTATGGCGTTCCTGTTGAGTATTCTTCTGGGTTCATGTATGAACCTCAGGGCCATAATACCGGCGATCAGGTAGACCGCAGAGGACACGATGTATACGTATGGAAGATCCGATGGGCTGTAGTAGAATGTTATCAGCGCGGTACCAAGGCCCAGGCCAAGCACGGATCCTATACCGGATACCATACTGAACTTCGATATTATCTGCGGCCATACCGATCTGTCGTTCTGCTCCAGAAGCATGATGGTGGATACCGGAACGCTGGCCATAGCCAGAACCTGAAACGTGATGAGTATTGCAAGGTATTGGTATATGCTGTGAACGAACACTATGGGCAGGAATGAGACGAAAGCACCGAAGAATCCTATGAGGACAAAGATCTTCCTCTTCGATACCGCATCGGAGAGATCGCCCCATAATATGAGTGCCGGCACGGATGCTGCTGAAGATACCGCTGATGCAAGGCCCACAAAGAAGACGTTGGAATGAAGATACACGACCACAAAAAGGGGTATCATTGGGTTTGTGATGCCAGAGGCCATGCTGGACATCAGATAGCTGGCGAACCACCTGTTATCGGGCAATGCATCACGGATTTGAGGAATATCTGATCACTATTTAACGGTTATCTGCCTGTGAACGTATTCTATCATTATTATGGATTTGCCCATCGAACAACGGCATCATTCTGCATCCGCGGTGTCCGAAGGAACGATGGTGGAATTTCCGCGATCTAATCGGCGTTTGAAACAACGGATCTTCCACCTATCTTCTTCACCTCTATCGCCACATTTGCACTGGCAAGCAGTTCCCTGTGGTGCGAAATGATTATAACCTGCGGTATCACCGAGCTGTCCTTGAGCGTGTACTCTATTATATCCGAAAGGCTGTTCCTCCTCTCCTCGTCAAGAAACGCCGTTGGTTCATCGAGAATGAGCAGGCTAAGATCTGCATTAAGAAACTGCGCAACCGCCACCCTTATGGCAAATGCTACAGCTGTCTTTTCGCCTCCGCTGAGCGAATCTATGCCCTCTGGAACACCGCCCCTGTATACCGTCACGTTGAAGTCTTGGTCCACGGATATGTCGTCAAAATCAAGATCGAAGCTAGACAGGTAGTCACGTGTTTTCGCAGTCAGGTAATCGGAAACGCTCTGCCTTATCATGGCAGGAACACCGTTCTTTCCGAAAGCCTCTCTTATTCTTTTCACATCATTTATGGCTTTCTCGATTTTCTTCATCCTTTCAATATCGCGTTCTCTATCACTGATCCTTTGTTCGATTTCAGACACGTGTGATCTCAGCGTTTCAACCTTTGATCTTTTACCAGATAGTGAGGACAACGTGGCCTGGATCTGCCCTTCTACATACTTGAGGCGCGTTTCTGACTCACTCGCCTTAACTGACAATTCATTTTTGCGTTTCTGAATCTCATCCATGCCTGCGGATCTAGATCTGAGATCCTTGACCTTTTCTCTGAGCGTTTCCCTCTGCCTTTTCAGGTCTTCGGCCAGCTTGATCTGTGGTTCAAGCAGCCTGACCTCATCCTCGATCTTGCCGATATAGGAGGGCGTATACGAATTGATATCAGGAAATTCGCTTTCGATCTCATGCGTCCTATCCTCTGCATCCTTGAGCTTTTTGGAAACTTCATCCTTCTGCTTTCTCAAGGCCTCTATATCTCCAATGTTGGATATTACGGCCATCGCATTGTTCCAATCAGTATACTTCTGCCTTAGATCCTCGAGATGCATCGATCTATACTCTTCATCAAGCTGTTCATACTTCGTGTGCTTATATGCAATTGTAGAAAGGGAATTTTCGTCATCAGTTATCTGTGCTTCGAGATCCTTCATTTGCCTATCATACGTCTCGTATTCCCTAATTTTGCCTTTCGCTAGATACGACTCCATGGATATGAGCTGCCGCTTCTTCTCATCGATTGCAGACGCCTCACGTTCAAGATGATCTATCTCTTCGTTCAGCCTGTTCAGATCTTCCGAATAGTGTTCGCGTATCCTCCTCGATCCTTCATCGCCAAGATCCGTGCCGCAGACCGGGCACTTATTGTGCCCTTCAAGCATATTCATGTTCCTGCGGATCTCTTCCTCCTTCTGGCGAAGCGCCCCTATCTTTACCTGAAGATTGCCCAGATCCGTGTTTATTTCATCGATATCCCTGCGTATTTCTTCGTATATGGCTACCAGTTCGCTCGCATTTGCGAACGCCCTTCCCAGAGTCCGCGATATCTCATCTCCGAGATCCTTCTGCTTCTTCCTGTATTCTTCCCTCTTCTTCTTTTTCTGTTCTATTTCGTTAATGAGAGAAACGTACTTGCTTTCATAGGTGCGCAGATCATCCAGCTCATGCTTTATCTCGTCCATCCTTCTCTGCATTATCTCATACTGATCATGATCAGCCTGGAGTTCTGCGGCCTTCTTCATGTTATCCTCGTAGCTCTGTACCTGGCCGTCGATGTTCTTGAGCATCTTTCGGTAGTCGATGATCTGCCCCTTGTCGGTCCAGTAGCCCCTGATCCTCTCCCTGCTTGCATACACCTTGGATGACGTTATCTCATTGTATCTCTCCGTCGATCCTGATATTTCCTGTAGTTTGCCATCGATCTTTCTGATTTCTTCTTCGTACCTATTGGCTTCATCACTAAGCGACATCATGTTTTTAAGCGTCGCATCAAGCATAATGAGTTCCTTGCTGACAGCGTTGTACTCTGCGCTCGCCTCCTCCTTTTTTCTTAATAGATCTGATTCTATGGCCTCTTCCTGATCTATTTGCTTGGATAATTCAGCCACATCATCCTGATACCTGCGAAGATCGTCTCTATCTCTTTCGTTCTCCGATATAAGGTAATCCAGGTTCGATATACCGGCCTGCAGGGAATCGATAACGTCCTTGAGAACATCGTACGTTTCTTCCAGCTTTTCTATCTCAAGTATCTCATCCAGCAGCTTCTTTCTCCTTGCAGGATCACCTGAGATGAGATCGTCCATCTCACCCTGCTTGGAAAATACCGAGTTGAGAAACACGTCCTTGCTCTTTGTTATTATGTTCTTTTCGATGTAATCGTTAGCGTCCTTCACCGACTGGGAAAGTGCACTTCCATCGACCATTATCATGGCGTTGCTCTCAGGATTCTTGGATCTTCTGGTTATCGATCTTCTTATTATGTAGGTGTGCCCTCCATGCCTGAACTCCATTTCAACTTCCAGACTCTTTGCGCCCTTCCTTATCATATCCTCGATCTTCTTTGTCCTCTTATCTCCGAACAGAGCAAAGCGTATTGCATCGATTATGCTTGATTTTCCTGCCCCATTGTGCCCTACTATTATGTTGACACCTGTGTCGAAGAATATCTCGCTGTCCTCATGCGATAGGAAGTTAATCAGGCGAATCCTGTCTATTATCACCGTAAAGCACCTCTATCTCCTTCATGATGCCATCGATATCCTTTGATCTGGAATGTGCCATTATCTTCATGGCAAGATCCGCAAGCCTTTCATCACCAAGGTACGCCCGAAAATATTCTCTGAGATCCGCCGTCTCCGTATGTATGTTAGGTATTTTCGGATCTTTCCTTATTTTTGGCCTTGAAAATATGGCGTTGTCGAACTTAGATATATCCTGCATGACTGTTTCCATGGATATATCCCCGTGAATCTCTAAGCCCACAAGCGGTTTCTTTTCGTTGTCCTTCACTCTCAGCGATGAAAGCTTCTCCGAAATTTCATGAACATAGTTATCCGCATCGCTCTCCACCCTGATCTGCGGCCTTACGCTTTTTAGCCTTATGCGCTGCAGATCAACTTCGCCATTACTTATGTCAACTATGTTCACACCCTTTCCCTGCTTCAGGTAGCCGTTTATCTCATTCTCGCTCTTGATCTCGGTTGATCCTGCATACGATATGAGCGGCCCGATCCTCCGCTCCATGAAGTCATGCAGATGCCCCATGGCTATATAGGAGAAGTTCATTGGCAGATCGTCCATCTTTGCCTCGCACTGATCCGGTACGAAGAACGGATCTATGGCCTGATGCGACATCAGTATGCGATTCCTGTAGCCTTCCTCGATGTTCTCCGATCTTTTGTACTCATCCTTCAGCCTAGTCTTCATGTATCCCTTCATGTTGGAGATGCCACCTATGAGAACGTCTTCGCCATCAAATTTTCTAACTGCATACTCGTAGGCATCCCAGCCGAGTACATGGACACCCATAAAATCAAAGATACCAGCTGCAGGCTCCCCGTTCCTCCTGGGCCTGTCATGGTCTCCGAATATGACGAAGATCGGTATATTCCTAGCGTTAAGCTTCATAACGGCGTTTCTAAACTCCCTTATGGCTCTGTTTCCTGGCACCCATGTGTCGAAGAGGTCTCCGGTATGTATTACGAAATCAACGCTGTTTTCCAGAGCTATGTCTATCGCTTCGTGAAAGGCATCGTAGAAGTCCTGCTCCCTTTCATCCAGCGTCAGGGATCTGTATCCTATATGCGTATCAGAAAAGTGCATGAACCTAGGCATTCATATCACTCCAGCAGCTTTCTGGTTCTGTCCTTTATGGCCGATGGATCCCGCATTTTCTCAGCTTCTTCTCTGGCCTTCTTCAGCAGCTCCGTTATATCAACGTCAACGCCACCCTCTTCCGTCTCCCTCTGCCTGATCTTGGCAATCGTGGGCATCTTGACTATTTCACCAATTATTATTGCCTCTCCTATATCCAATGAAGGCAGATCCTCCATGAGCGATGCGCTCATGTTCTCGCTGCTCTCCAGGATGGCCTTCTGATCCACAGGATTCGTTATTCTCAGTATTATCTGTGAGTTGCACTGGCTTAGCACATCCTGATCGATCTTGCCAGGCCTCTGCGTTATTATTGCGAGGAATATGCCGAATTTCCTACCTTCTGCTGCGATCTTCTTTACCAGATCGTATAGCATCTTGGAAGCACCACCGCCCCTGTTCTTTTCGGGCGGAGCGAAATTGTGGGCCTCTTCAATGAACAGGAAGACCGGATACTCGAACGAGCCAGCAGTCTTGGCATCATATACCTGGCTTATGACCCTGTATGCGAAATAATTTGCAAGGCTCTGGTCAAGGCCGGACAGATCGATGACGCTCATCCTTGCCGGTGCAAGGTATTCGCCTATGTCCGTGGTCCTGGATCCGAAGATGTTCCTGATCCTGCGCAGATACTTTATCCTGGCGGTTATGCGGTGTTCAACATCTACGCTCTCGCTCTTCTCTATGAATTCATCAACATCCTTTCTTCCGTGCAGCTCCTCCATGATCTTTTTGACAACGTTTGACTGGTTCACATAATTTTCATGTATGCCCATTATATCGCAAACTTCTTCATAGTTGAGATCCTGGAATCTTATGGTGAATTCATCCACCTTCCCGAGCTTGTCCGTGTATCGCCCAGTGCTCATGGGCGTGCGGAAAACCCTTATGCTGTCTCTGTAGATCTGGTTCTGGCTGTTCTTCATTAGCACGTAATCCGCATGGGGATCTAGAACTATGATGGATGCACCCTTCTTCAGTAGTTCCTCCATTATCACGCCAGCGGTGTGGCTTTTTCCAGCCCCAGTCTGCGCTATTATGGCGAGATGCCTCCTCAGCCCGTTTATATTTGCAAAGACCTTGACGTCAGGCTGATCCGCCAGATGCCCAAGAAACAGCGATCTGTCATCATCAAACTTCAGTATGTTCTCCAGCACGTCCTTTCCAGCCCTGTACACAGGCTGGCCCGGCCTTATCAGATAACGAGATCTCGAGATCTTGCCATCCTTAACGCTCCCGATTATGCGAACCACGCACAGATCCACGTTGTCGTTCATCCTGTTCTCGGAGTATTTTCTAACACTGTTGTAGTCTATGCGATCGTTGAGGAGATCGCTTCTGGAAACAAGATCCTCCACCCTTCCGAGGATAAGATCCTCATACGCCAAAATGTAGACGTATTCCCACTTCTTAACCTGTATCTCCGGGTTCACAACAAACATGAAAGATTCCGATCTGTTATCTCCAACCGTATATCCTATCTCATATCCTGATCCTTGCACGCCTCTCACCTCTGGTTTCGTAGAAGGGTATTCCGGTCACCCTCTCAAACTCCTTCAGATACACATTTTCAACCTCGCTTTTCCTGAACTTCACCATGTTGTCTATATCGGAGAGCCACAGGTTGTACACCTTGTATCCGGTATAGCCGTACATCATAACCTGGAGCACGGTTTCGAACGGAACATGTGCACCGAAAACTTCAAACCTTATCGGAACGTCCTCCATTCTCGGCAGCAGATCGGAAACCATGAGATCGAACTTCATATTTCCTATGTTCATATTCACCAGCATAGGCTTCACGTACCCAGGCTTCTCTGCAAGGGATTTTATGATGTAATGATCGAAATGCCAGCTGTTTCTTTCGGCCTCCACAAGCGGGTTTTGCTCTGCTTCTCCCAGCAGCGTATCCCTGAGCATCCTGGATCTTGTAGATTTGGAAACAAATACTAGCGTAGTCTTCTTTGCCGCAGCTTCCAGAAGGCTTCGCAGGCCCATGCAGTAATCTTCATCCGCATCTATTGAAGCCTGATAGTTCTGGCATCTTCCTATCCTACCCATAAGAGAACCGTCTACCAGGGCTATATCCGGAGATTCCGAAGCTAGCAATTTCATCAAGCTTCTGTGCTCGGAGGATTCCATCATAATTATGGTTTCCCTCTTGACCTCTTCGGGTGTAACAGAGGCTATCGATGACTTGAAATCCACATAGACCCTGCCTTGGATCTTTGAATATGAACGTACGAGTATGAAGAAAGGCCCGCTGTAAAGTTCCCTGGAGAATTCGCTGCTGTCAGTCGCCGATATTGAGACCGATTTCACATCCAGATTCTGTTCAGGCAGTTCAGCATATCGATTCATGAAAGGTTCTCTGTATATACCCCTCAGCGGAGAATCTACTGGCATAATCATGGCGTCCCTTATGTTGCTGGCGTTGCGCCTGAGATACTCTCGGTATTGCGTGAATGCGTCAGAATCAAAGCTCATGCACTACAAGTAAACGTAATATCTATTTAACTTTAAGTTAAAGGAATTTCTGCCACAGCATTCTTTAGAACGGTGATATTGCATAACGCCAGACGACTGCGGTTGCATTTATGAGAAAGTTAGGGGTTCGGAGAAAGCAGTAAAGCTCCGATATTGAGGCATGAGACACACGGACTTCGCATTGATAGAAAACTTTACAAATGATTGATAGGAATCTCAAAGCAGCAATAAATATACTAATATTAAGTTCGATAAAAAATAGGGCTGATGCGGTCCGAACTTACGTCTGTGGAGATACCGCCGGCGGGATACCATCATGACGGTATTGGTCGCGTGTCGTTGAATCAGGAAGAAGCTCGAAGCTTCGGCTGAGGAGTAGCTCACCGAATATGTACCGTCTTCAGAACGGTAATTTTAGTATAACATGAATGGATGGAGGCTTCATGCAGAAAAAAGTTCTTCTGGTTGGTCTGGGTGTCATGGGTTCAAGGATAGCGGCCAACTTTGCCTCGGCCGGGAAACTTGCAGGCGTATATGACAGGAATGTGGATAAGGCAAAGAATACGGCTTCGATGCTGAAGGTTGGCTTCTACAGGGATCTCGGAGAAGCCGTTAAAAATAGCGATATCATAGTAACGATGCTTTATGACGACAGATCCGTCAAGGAAGTCTACTCACAGATGGAACAGGGCGTTCAAGGGAAGGTATTCATAGACATGTCTACCATATCGCCTGACACGTCCATCGAGATTGCGAAGAGGATAAAGGAAAAAGGGGGAAAGATGTATGATGCGCCGGTGATAGGCACATCGATAGCTGTGGAGAAGAAAGCGCTAGTAGTTCTTGTTGGTGGAGATCTATCCGGATACGATGAAGTGCGGGATCTGATCTCGGCCACTGCAAACCAGGTTGTCTATATGGGAGACAACGGTTCAGGGCTCTACGCGAAACTGGTGAACAATCTATTCCTCGGCTCCTACATGGCGTCGCTAGCCGAGGCTGTCCGATTCGGAAGAAAGAATGGAATTCCGGACAGCACCATATCAGATGTGCTCACGAAATACTCCAGTGCAAGGTCTCCGACATCGGATCTGAAGGTGCCAAAGATGATTTCCGAAGACTACAGTGTCCAGTTTTCAATCAAGAATATGCTGAAGGATATGGAGATAGTTGACAGGATGGCTTCAGAAAAGCGCATTGCCCTTCCAGTGGCGTCACTGGCATTGCAGCTTTTCCGGTACCTGATGGATTCTGGGTATGGCGAAGAGGACATAGCGGCAATATACAGGGCCCTGAGGTGATCCGGAGTTGGTTTTGGCATCAGAACCGGGTTACATAGGCACGGTGAGGATAAGGAACAGGCTGGTCATGTCACCAATGATATCGAACATGGCCGATCCAGACGGCAACACAAACGAGAATCACATCTCATACCTGGAGGAGAGGGCTAAGGGCGGTGCAGGCCTCATAATAACCGAATATACGTATGTTGACAGGAGATCCGGAATAGGCTCCAGAAACCAGATGGGCATGTATGATGAGAGGCAGATACCCAAATTCTCAAGGCTAACTGAGAGGATCCATGCGCATGGGGCCAAGATATTTGTGCAGCTGGTGCATGCCGGCGCAAAGGCCATTGGGGCGATCAATGAGTACAAAATAGCCCCATCCAAAACGAATTTCGACCCATCCGTTAGGGAGATGGATGCCTCTGATATTGAGGATGTCATATCAGCATACAGGAAGGCGGCGAATATAGCTGAAAGATCGGGTTTTGACGGTATTGAGATACACGGGGCACATGGATACCTTGTGGACGAATTTCTCTCGCCATGGTGGAACAAGCGCACTGACAGGTACGGAGGATCCTTTGAGAACAGGATAAGGTTTGCCCAGGAAGTCATTGACGCGGTCAGATCCGAGGTGGACATACCTGTTGGCATACGCATAAGCCTTTACGAAGATGAGGAGGATGGCTACAGCCCTGATTATGGCATGAAGATAGCGGAATCGATCAGAAACATAGATTACGTGCATGTTTCAGCTGGAAACAATGAACCTCCCGGATCGTCTGCATCTTTCTATTCGCCGCATGCACATATATTTCAGAAGCTGCGGGGAAGTACAGGAAAAACATTGATTGTTGCCGGATCGATAACTGCAAGGGAGGACGTTGATCTTGTTCTTTCCGCGGCCGATTTTGTAGCCGTGGGAAGGGCCATGCTCGCCGATCCATATTTCCCCATGAAGATCATCACCGGAAAGGGAGAAATCCGCCCATGCATCAGGTGCAATCAGGGATGCAGGAATCTGGCGTATGGTGAGGTGCGGTGCACGGTGAATCCGTACTTCGTTGTTCCAGAGCCGAGGAAGATCTATAAAGGAGAGGTTGTCGTGGTTGGCGCCGGAGTTAAGGGGCTTGAAGCATCGCTTTACGCGGCAAAGTCTGGCCTTAAGGTTGTGATATACGAAAAGGAAGACAGGATAGGCGGGCAGATCAACAGCATATTCGATGCATCCAAGGCCAGGGAATTCAGGCAGCTCCTGGATTATTATGGCAGAACAATAAAAAAATACGGAATCGACGTGAGGCTGGGTGAACGTTACAGCGGTGACGGAATATATTGCCTGCCGGATACTGTCTATCCAGATCTTCCCGACAAGGATGAGATATGGATAGATTCCAACGTCTACATGTACCATGACCTTGCCCTGAGATACGCCGCGGAACACAAAGTTTACCTATCTTCATACAGTCTGACAAGCCTTGACAGAGCCAGAAGGAAGGCTTATGCTAATATCGCGAGAAAGGCCGGCGTTACAATAGTGGACACCGCGGATCACTATGATGTTAGCATACATGATCGGAATCAATACGACATATACCAGGCCATGCTGTCTGGGATCGAAGCGATGAGGTCACATATAGCGGCATCTGAAAATGAATATCTCTAAATCTCCCCACGCGGATCTGGTCATAAAATTAAAAGGCCAGGTCTGTGTAGGTTCAAGTTTTCCATTGCTTTGCATAAGATCTAAGCTGAAATTTATGGTGAAATTCTGGTTTGGCGTAAGTGACAAAAACTCATCTTATGTGAAAATATATGGATTTCTTACAACGGAAAAAATTCAAAATTCTACGCGTGCATGGAGATAGCTTCATATGGCTTCTGCGGTTTAAATCAGCACAAGCGAATCCGATGTTCTAGATAAAAAACTCAAGAACATGGATCGTTCTTAGGATCGGAAGTCTGGGTAATTCAACCACACCCTATATTATTATGCCAATCTGATTTTTCAGGTATGGCGATCCCACAAAGTGCCCGTGTATCATGCCTATGTGTATGACAGGGAACAGGAAAACGCCCAGCAATAGCGATATCACCACTGCTATGAATATTGCGATTATCGCAAGTGCAAGCGAATCTATCCATCCTATTCTGTAAACTTCCTTGAAGACCCAGAGAGACCCTATGAAACCGAATATCATGCCTATAAATGGCGTGAACAGCGAAAAAACAAAGAAGAAAATGTAGAATATTATGATAGAGAGAAGCGTTGCAGCCATAGCCTGGCCAAACGTAGACCTCTTTGAAACAACCTTTCCGGCTATCCACACAGGCACAGAAGCAATTATCAATGTTAGTATTATAGCAATGACGAAGGCTATGAAGTCTCCGATTATAACTAGCACGGCCCTATATATCCTTTCTATTTAAAAAAGTTGGCAGTGGTGAATATGACGCGCATTATGCTGCATTTTTCATCTCAGATCTGAACCTGCTGACTGCATACCGCACCACTACGATGAATATCGCAATTATGATCACGTAAGGGATCCATGTTATGAAAAGAATTCCCAGGTTCTTTGAGCTTTCCAGTGCTATGGTCCAGGATTCGAATATACCGGCGGTGAGCAGTTCCAGCCCAACCATGAGCCAGACTATTATCGCCGTTTTTATCTCCTTTCTGAACGACCTCCTGAACAGAGAGGCGATCAGGAAGCCCCCTTCAGTTGAAGCTATGGCGTATGATGGAAGCTCCAGCCATGAGTATGGAAGGAGAAGTAGCGATAGCAGTGCCAATGGCCCTGTAACACCTTGTGAGACCGCGAGTGCATTCAGTACTATTGCAGTTGAATAAGTAGATATTATGAAGAAAATTTGCCCTATAACCGGTATGATCTCTATGCTGGCGATCTCATAGTTATGAGAGAATATGGAGAAGGATCTGACTATAAGAGGCAGCGATCGAACGGCTTGCAGGCTAGGTTCGTTCTGGCCCACGATCTGGCTCGCCGTGGATCCGGACATCGGCAGGGCTGACAGCGCAAACATCAGCGCAAGCTCGCCGATGAATACGAGGACCATTGCAAGTATCCTCTGCCTTGAGAATATCCGCACGAATGCAGCCTTCCATGTATCCTCATTGACGGCTGGGAACCTGTATCCGCAGACTGGGCACTGTTCTGTCCCCTCAGGAACCAGATTTCCACACTGAGGGCACTGAATATCCTTCATACATACAAAAAATGGAAAAGCACAATATTAAAGTTTTTAAAATAAAAAATTAATATTCAAATAAATATACTATCACAGCAATTTCTGGGTTGCAAAGATCTCGTGCTTCGTCGGCGGGTTAACCTTCTCCATGAGGCTCTTGAAATCCTCAAGGCTAGGTGCCTCCCACTCGCATATTGCCATCCTTTCGTCGCCTATGACGTTGACGGATTTGAGTGTGAATCCGGCTGGCAACTTGCCGTTCTTCTGCATGTCTATGATGCTTCCGACAACCTTGAACGCCTCATCCTGGTTCTTTCCCTTCCATCTGTGCTCCACTATCAGTGAAACCATTTCATATCACCATGTTCATGAACTTAATTAAAGATATATAAATGATGCCGGTATGTGACGGTATGGAAGAGATAGAGTTCGATCTCGTTAATGATCTGCCGTTCTGCAGGCTCAGCAAGCTGTTCCCGGACGTGAGCTTCTACAGGTGGTGCAATTCTGCCGTGGATTATCTTGAATTCTACGGTAAGGATGAGGATCTGAAGAAGGTAAGCGATTTTCTGCCAGAAATAGAGAAGGCGCTGAATACACACGTCATATACAGGACATCGAGGAATGGAAATCTCTCTGTAATGCTTGTTTGCAGATGCAATGCCTCGAATTCCACCATACGCAAGGCGGAATCAAAGAACCTGATGTGGAAGGCTCCGGTCTACTATCAGAATGGCCACGAGAAGATTTCGCTGATATCACCAGTATCAGAAAATTTCCTCTCGATATTCGACGAGTTCGGAAGCATCGGCGATGCCAGGGTCATAAAGAAAGCAGAGATAAAGCCAGAGCTGGTCAGGGATACATACACCGTCTCCATGTCAGAACTGCTCTCTGCGTTGACAACCAAGCAGCTAAAGTACCTGGTTAACGCATACCACATGGGATACTTCGATACTCCAAAGAGAGTGCAGATAGGCGAGATGGCTAAGGAATTCGGCATCTCATATTCCACGCTGCAGGAACATCTTGAGAAGGCGGTAAACAGGATACTCAAGGGACTTGAGCCGTATCTTACCATCGACCTGCACATCCGCGGTGACAGGGAGGATTGATAGCTGGAAGCCATATATTCTGCAAGCTCGAGTTTTGCTGATGGGATATTCGCAAAATTGGGGAATAATAATTTATATCCTGTTTCATTTTACTTATCTACGTCAGTGAAGGTACTCGTCATATTTCTCTTGATCCTGTCTCTTATCGGATCCACGCTCTCGGCATTTCCTGTACAGCAGATGTCCGGGAATACTCATCAGAATGAATCGCAAATAAGCGCTTCATCGCAAGCAGCCAACATCGTATCCAGAATCGGCAGCATCAACGTGAGCAGTCGCTACGAATTTCTTCCAAATTTCAACGCTGTAAGCGAGTATTCAGAAGATGGGCACATCACGCTGACCTATGACAGCGCTCCGGCACCGATGGGTGTCGCTGATGTTGGCCTCTTCAATTCCAGTGGATCCATAACGCCATATTCTGTAAATACAACTGGCATAATGGGTGCCGTTGATCTGAACAGCACGCAGGTTTTTTACCTATATGATGATCAACCTTACAGTTTTGCGGTTCAGCTAAATGCAGTTGCGCATGATGTAGATCTATTCGGAAATTCGTCGTATTCATTTTGGGCGCAGAACGTGGTAATATATTCTACCAGAACGCACCAGTTGAGCTTCATAGACAACGTATGGAATTTTTCAAGTCCAGCCTTCAACATGACCGCTAACGCCCTGCACGGAAATGGAAAGCTGGTCCCTGGCGTATTCTATTACGATATTGGGCCTACATTCAACATCTCATTCCCATTTTCTTTGAAATTGTATCTTAACTCTTCACTTGTGGGGGGAAATGATGCCATCTACTTTAACTACAGCATAGAGAACGGAAAGATTACGAAATCCGGTAGCTATGACGCAGTCACGTTTAACTCGTCGGGAAAAGCTTCTAGCCCTGCAAGATTCCTCATATCTGGTTATTCTCCATCCCCCGCGGGCCTGCTTTATGACGCGGAGCTTGCCATAACTGGGCCTGGTGGCGGAAGCAATGTCAACGTATACGGTATAAACGGTACTATGGGCCTATACCTGTACAATTCGACATCGAAGGCCTTCAATACCGTAAGATCCGCATACGATGCAGGCGTTGATACAGGGGAAACTTCCTATGGGGTCGATGTCGGATGGTATGGGAACATGGCAGATCTGCAGTCCGGTCCATCTCTCATCTACGGGCTGTGGAACGTTTCCAGTGGTATAGAGACGATATCAGGCACTGCAGAACCTCAAAGCTACATTTTCGTAAGCAATGGCAAGCAGTTCAACAACTCAACCGCATCATGGGCACCCTATAGCGGAGCGCACTTCAGGTTCAAGCTGCCAAAGGGCAGTTATTCACTGGCTGTGCTGAGGAATCTTTATGCACCGGAATACATCAACGATGCCGGTACCTCGCCATCTTTGAATGGTACTTCGAAGACCGGCGATATATACGCACCGGTGGTGATCGAGAACTACAGCGATGCCCTTTATTATTCGCGTTCTGGCAATGGCAGCCAGATCAGCCCCTTCGTAATATCATTCGGCCAGACCGTCTCAGTTGATCCGCTGTTCGGCGTGCTGAATGATTACCTCTTTCCTGTATTCACTGGGCTGGCCATAATCAATACCTCATACCATATTGATGTGGAGAATGCCAGCTCTTTCGAAATAACATACGGATCGCAGTACGATAGCATTCTGGCCAGCCACGGCCTGGGCAACACAAACTGGATGGGAATGATCCTGTACGGAACATCCAATGTATCGATAACAGGCGGCCTCAACATAACAGGATGGTTCCCAGAAACGATGAAGGGCTTCGTGGTAGCCAACCTTATGGTATGGAACTCATCGAACGATCTCATAGCCGATAACGTATTCTATTCACTCCATGCATCAAGCTCAGATCTACAACCTCCTTACTACTCATCAGTTCTCATATATGGAATGAACTCAACGCGTGCAAACAATACGGTCTGGGGAAATTATTTCCCTGACCAGTACGTCTCTGAAAATGGAAACGCAACAGTCGGCCTCTTCGTAGATTCATCCGGCAACCTGATCTACAACAACGCATTCACTCAATACGATATAGCATTTTCTCCGGATTTCAATATATATACAGATTCCAATGCCACGTATCACGATAACTGGAATATATCATCAGTGGAGCCAATAAATTACACAATCAACGTAAATGGGTACAGCCTGAATGGGAGCATAGTTGGCGGTGGGTATGAGGGCGGAAATTACTGGGGTTCTCCCTTTATAACGCCGCCATGGAACGAGAGCGGTTACATAGATAGCGGATACGATTACCATCCACTTGTGTATTTCCTCTATGAACTGTCTTTCGCGATCCATGGCCTTCCGGCAGGCACAAGCTGGGAGCTGGTTGCGGACGGCGTCTATTATGTTGGCTCCGGTCCATACATAAACATTACAGAGTTCAATTTTGGAAACACAACCTATGCAGTTTTTCTGCCGCCAGGATATATAAGCAATGCATCAGGATATGCATATGCATACACTGATATGAGTACGGTGAACGTATATGCACGACATGTTATGACCTACGGTATAGTGTTCCATGCAACAAACTATGTAAAGAATGAGACATGGTACCTAGATATAGCTGGAAGCCTCTACTCATCCACATCCCAGGATCTCACGGTCAGCCTGCCAAACGGGACGTATTCCTATTCAGTGTTCGCGCCTCCAAACAACTATACAGCCGTTTCAGGCTACGTTACGGTCAACGGGGTTTCCGAGATAGTCAACATAACATTTCCTGAACAGTTATACCGGGTTGTGATAAGAGAAACGGGGCTGCCTGCCGGATCCTCGTGGTATGTTGTTATAGATGGAAAGGCATACTATTCCAATGGAACAGAAATATCGATTTTGCTGCCAAACGGCAGATATTCGGTACAGTTTCCGAGCATACCGGGATACAAGGCCTCACCCCAGCAGACCGCAATTCTTGTCAGTGATCAGCCGGTGCAGTACACTGAGGCGTACACCTCAAACGCCAACTATGATTATTATCTTGGTGCGGGCATAATTATAGGAGCCATGATAACCGCGTTTGTCTTCTACATAGATCGCCGTAGGAGGTAAAGACATTTCACAATCTTTTGCCGGTTAATTCAACGATCATCGACACCGAGAGAATGTCCTCAAGTACGCTGTTTGATCTCGAAGACAGGAAGTAAAGGTGGTTGTTGTTGCCCTGAGGATCGATCATGGCAAAGAAAGATCGCATAAACTCCCTAGTGAGATCTGGATTGGGGCCATTGAAGTCGAATATCATGAGCCTGTCATATCCAACCAAGAATATATTTATACCTCGGAATGAGGCTTCTTCTCCGAATATCTCTGATGCAAGCTGGTGCCCGAGATTCCTAGATCTCTGAACGCTCCCAACGATCATCTTTGAGAAGTCAGCTATCTCAAAAAGATCTGTGTCTGGGACCTCCACCGCTATTCGGTTGGCCATCCTGCCATGGCCTTGGGTGTATATTATTATTTTCCTTCCATAGATTTCCCTGATCAGATCGGTGGCGGAGCGCTCCATATCGGCGTCGCTTCGATATTTCATCATAACTATATTACCGCTTTTGTTTCTGATCACGTTATTCCTCTGGATTGTTCTACGGCTTTGGCATATTAATCTTATTCTCCGCACGGATCGGACTTCGCTATTCTTGCCGATTGGGTCTAAATAGTATATTTTTAATCTATTTATTTGAATATTAAAATATGTATACCGATCCCAAAATTATACGACGAAATTTCAAATAGCGTTAAAAGATATCATATATGTAGAGGTGTATTAATGCCAGAAACTGAAGAAATTAGCAAAGGGCTTGAGGATGTCAATATAAAGTGGACAAGGCTCACGACCATCGACGGAAATAAGGGAATCCTGCGATACGGGGGCTATTCTGTCGAAGATATAATTGCCTCTGGGGCACAGGATGAGGAGATCCAGTATCTGTTCCTGTATGGGAACCTTCCAACTGAACAGGAGCTCAGAAAATACAAGGAAACCGTCCAGAAGGGTTATAAGATACCAGATTTTGTCATAAACGCCATAAGGCAGCTGCCAAGGGAATCGGATGCTGTGGCAATGCAGATGGCCGCGGTTGCAGCCATGGCAGCATCGGAGACAAAGTTCAAGTGGAACAAGGATACGGACAGAGACGTTGCAGCAGAAATGATCGGCAGGATGTCAGCGATAACCGTGAACGTGTACAGGCACATAATGAACATGCCGGCCGAGCTTCCGAAACCATCAGACAGCTACGCTGAGAGCTTCCTGAACGCTGCGTTTGGAAGGAAGGCAACAAAGGAAGAGATAGACGCCATGAATACGGCACTGATTCTCTACACAGACCATGAGGTGCCTGCATCTACCACGGCAGGCTTGGTCGCGGTATCAACCCTCTCAGACATGTACTCCGGCATAACTGCAGCTCTTGCGGCCCTCAAGGGTCCGCTGCATGGCGGTGCAGCTGAGGCAGCAATAGCGCAGTTCGATGAGATAAAGGATCCCGCCATGGTGGAGAAGTGGTTCAACGACAACATAATAAACGGAAAGAAGAGACTCATGGGCTTCGGCCACAGGGTATACAAGACCTACGATCCAAGGGCAAAGATATTCAAGGGCATCGCTGAGAAACTCTCCAGCAAGAAGCCAGAGGTGCACAAGGTATATGAGATCGCCACGAAGCTTGAAGACTTTGGCATCAAGGCATTCGGTTCAAAGGGCATATATCCGAACACGGATTACTTCTCCGGAATAGTATACATGTCCATAGGATTCCCGCTGAGGAACAACATATACACGGCGCTCTTCGCGCTATCCAGGGTTACAGGGTGGCAGGCACACTTCATAGAGTACGTGGAGGAACAGCAGAGACTGATTAGGCCGAGAGCCGTTTACGTCGGTCCTGCAGAGAGAAAGTACGTACCCATCGCTGAAAGAAAGTGAAAAC
>JABEBW010004378.1_pt1 | contig 20904 bp, 22 predicted proteins | sample 7245961 | NCBI WGS metagenome assembly JABEBW01 (sample SAMN14506364, study PRJNA622280) | hot springs metagenome | biome: hot spring [ENVO:00000051]|acidic hot spring [ENVO:00002120]; feature: spring [ENVO:00000027]|sediment [ENVO:00002007]; material: sediment environment [ENVO:01001048]...
TCCTGATGCCTGCCCTACTGTAAGCATTAGTGTTCCACTTGTTGACAAAATAGGGTTGCTGCAGTAAAAGCCCGATGCTGCAACGCATGATGTGCCCATTAATGAACTGCCATTGAAAACCCCAAGAGAAAACAGTGCGCCTAAAACAACTGCAATGATAAGTATTGCCCATCCATAAGTCATGAGGTACTCCATTGCGGACTGCGCGTTCATTGCTTGCATGATTCCACTTCAGCCATAATTAACGGGAATAGGTAATGAAAATATAAAAATATTGATATGAATGCAGAATAACTTGTAATTTTATTTAGCAGCTTGCTGCCTTTATTGGTTTGCCAACTTTATTTCAGGTATTTTGCATATTATTGCAAGTTTTTGAATTTGAAAGAATGCCTAAGTTCAGCATATGCTTTTGCATCAGTTTGCTAACTTTCTCATGCAGTAGCTAATTATGGGATGCTTGCTTAAGCAAAAATTGTGCTACTTTGAGGCATTTTCAAATGCCGCATATGCATAGAGCGCAGGCTTAGGAGTCATATTGCTGTAAAGCAGCCCATAGTCCAGGTCATAAGGCGGGTTTGCCGTGCCATAAAGGCTGAACCAGAATACCGCCTTTACATAAGGCTTGCTAAGGAAGAATGCCAGTGCCTGTTTTGCATATGCATACTGCTTTTCTGCAGAGAGGTTGAAAATGCTCGCATATGACTCATTGGAACTAGAGGGCATTCCTGTTTCAGTTATCCATATTGGCTTATTTGTTAGGTTTTCATACTTTGAAATCCAATAGCTATATTGGCTTTCTATGCTTCCGTTTTGCGTTGAATAATTTAGCAGGTATGGCACAGAATAAGCATGCAGAGAAATGGCATCGCAGTAATTGGAAAGGCCATAGCTCCATGCATACTTTGCCCAAATAAAATAGTCAGCGGCATAAGCTGCATCTGTGCCTACAAGGCTGTCACCTCCAAAGCATATTACAGTTGCATTTGGGTTGTGCCTTTTTATTATCTGGTATGCGGTTTTTGCAATCTCATAATAGCCATATGGGCTGCCGTTGTCAAGAAGCCCTGAATCAAACATGCTAATTTGCGGCTCATTCCATATCTCCCATATGCTTATGTATGGGTAAGCTGCAATGGCATTGCTTACCACATTTGCCCAGTCTTCAAGGCTCCAGTTGCAGTTTTCAGCGCATCTGCCATTTTTTATGCTTACATTAAGTGTGTCATAATCAAGTATGCCAAGTATTTCAAAGCCGTTCTTTGACAGGTTGCCAAGCATTGCCTCATATGTTTTGTTTAGCCTTATGTCATACCTAAGCCAGCTTATGTCGTATTCTTTTGCCTTCTGCAGTGCTGCGGTTTCTTGTGCCCCCTCTACACCTATTATTTTTCCTTTTGCATATGCATAGCTATTGGCATTATTGCTTAGATAAAGCATTAGGCAAAAGCCCAGCAAAACTACAATGGCTATTATGCCATATATTGTAAATTTTCTTTTCATACGATGCCTGTTATTTCCATTGCCCTTAATGATAGGCAGCGCAAAGCGCTGCAATATGTGCATTGTATGGATTACATTGCATGGATTATATAGATATATACTAGTATGTTCTTATATTTAATTCAATGCCATTGCATAAAGGGATATAAATGGACAAGGAAGAGCTTAGGCGCCAGATGATAGAAAAGGCAAAGAAAGAGATACATGAGGCTTATGCAAGCGAGGAGTATGCGCTTATCCAGGCAATAAACGCAAGCATTGACCTTACAAGAAGCTACAACTTGCTTAATGAGAGGCTCTCTGAATGGAACGGGCTTTATTTTCCTGAGGCAAAGGCAAACACGCTTAAGGCAGCAGAGCTTGCGGTTTCAATAGCAAGCAATTCAATAGAAAGCAACACAGGAAGAAAGATAAGCAGTGAGGAAAGCCAGGTACTTATGGCATATGCAGCCCTTGTAAAGGGAATGCAGGAAGCCATAAATTCCCTTGACAGCTATATTGCTAATGCAGCAAAAAGGATAATGCCAAATGCCACATACCTTACTGATCCAAAGATTGCAAGTGAGCTGCTCAGCAAGGCTGGCAGCCTGAAAAGGCTTGCCACAATGCCTGCAAGCACTATACAGCTTCTTGGCGCTGAGAAGGCGCTGTTCAAGCATATAAAATTTGGAAGCAAGCCCCCTAAGTATGGGGTGCTCTACAAGCTTGCAGACATTTCCTCTGCAGAAAAATGGCAGAGGGGGCGCATTGCAAGGGCATATGCTTCCAAGCTTGCGATTGCGCTCCATGCTGACTATTTTTCAAAGAACTTCATTGCTGGCAAGCTTAAGGAGCAGCTTGATGCCATTATTGCTAATGTAAAGCAAATGCAGCATGAGCACAAAAGCCCAGAACTTTCTATGCACGGTTCCAAACAGCATATGCAGCAAGGCAGCAGTAATGCAAGCAATGCAAATGCAGCGCCATATGAAAAGCGCCATTCAGGCAATAATGCAAATACAGAGCAAATGGGTTCATTTGCCAACCATGGCAACGAGCGCGGGCCTTCTAATGCAATGCACAAGAAGGCACATGGCAGCGCAAATGCCAATTCAAACACACAGCATTTTTGGGAGCGTAAAATGAAAAAAGGAAGGCATATGCATAGAAAGGCATAGCCAATGCATTTTTTGAATGGGCGTAAATTGTTATTGCAATATGCTTTAAATACTTTGCAAATGCTTTTTTCTATTGGTGTTTTTGATGCCAGATAATATTTCCAATAAAGCTTCATCTTCTATTACAGACGTTTACCATAGAAGCATAGAAGAGATAGAAAAGATGGAGACGTTAGATGAAACGACAACCGTATGCCCTGTATGCAAGCTTATCATAAAAGGCACAATCTACAGGGATGGAGACAATGTAATGATAAGGAAATACTGCCCTGAGCATGGCTGGTTTATAGAGAAGTACTGGGAGGACTATGACATGTATATGAAAATGCGCAAGTACAATTACAATGGAAGGGGAATAGCAAACCCAAATGTCATAAGCCCTACAAAGGGGGCAAACTGCCCATTTGACTGCGGGCTTTGTGAAGCGCACAAGTCGCATACTGCTCTGGCAAACGTTGTTGTTACAAACAGGTGCCATCTAAGCTGCTGGTACTGCTTCTTCTTTGCAAAGGAGGGCGAGCCGATATATGAGCCAAGTGTAAGCGACTTTGAAAAGCTTTTCAATGACCTTAGAAACCAGAAGCCAATACCGCCTAATGCAATACAGCTTACAGGGGGAGAGCCTACGCTCCATCCTGACATAATTGAGATTGTCAGGAAGGCAAAGGAGGCGGGCTTTGACCAGGTCCAGCTCAACACAACCGGCATTACATTGGGGCAGAATCCAGAGCTTGCGATCAAGCTGAGGCATGCTGGGGTCAGCACGCTTTACATGAGCTTTGACGGCGTTAGCGCAAGGGCAAATCCAAAGAACCACTGGGAGGTACCTGCAACGCTTGATGCAGCAAGGAAAGCAGGTATAGGCATTGTGCTTGTTCCAACTGTAATACGCGGCATAAATGAAAATGAGCTTGGTGCTATGATTAACTTTGCGCTCAACAACATGGACATAGTGCGCGCGGTCAACTTCCAGCCTGTATCATTGGTTGGGCGAATGCCAACAGCTCAGAGGGAAAGCCAGCGCATTACCATTCCAGGGGCAATAAAGCTCATAGAGGAGCAGACAAACGGCGCCATAGCCAAGGAAGACTGGGCCTCTGTGCCTTACACAGGAGGCATAAGCAAATTCATAGAGGCGCTTACCGGAGAATACAAATATGACCTTTCAATACACTTTGCATGCGGCGCAGGCACCTATGTATTCCTTGACAAGGACAATTCTGTAATACCAGTAACAAGGTTCATAGACATAGAGGGCTTTATTGAGCATTTGCAGAATGCAGTCAATGAAATGGAAGGCAAGAGCAAGCTCCAGAAGCGGCTTATTGCGCTGAAGGCAATCACAAAGCTTAACAGCTTCATTGACAAGGAGAAGCAGCCAAAGAGCGTCAATTTCGCCAAGCTTCTTTTGTCCATATTCACAAAGCATGACTTTGCGTCAATGGGGCAGCTGCAGATGCATTCCCTGTTCTTAGGCATGATGCACTTCCAGGATGAATACAATTATGACATAAAGAGGGTTGAGAAGTGCGACATACATTATGTGCAGCCTGACGGCGAGGTGCTGCCATTCTGCACTTTTAATGTGTTTCCTGAGATATACAGGGACAAGCTGCAGAGGCAGTACAGCATATCACCAGAAGAATGGAAGAAAAGCCATCCTGGCTGGACATACCAGTCTGACAAGTACATACGCAATGTAAAGGAGCTTGAGAGCACAAGCATATACAAAAAGACATATGGCAACCTTGTTGATTATTTTGCATTGCCTGTTAATAAGAAAAGATAGGTGTTTTTATGAATGTACCTTATGGCATAATAAAAAAGGTTGAATTTTCCGTAAGCAAAGACGAGCTTATAGACAGGCCGCATGCTGCCCGCCTTCAGTACAGGCTCCTATGCCTAGACCCTGTAATCAAAGCTTATGTTGATTTTACAAAGGCGCGCATAACCATAATATACAATGATGGCAACGGCAATGACAAGCCAAAGACCGACCTTAACGAGCTTGTTGCATTTCTTAATGACAACGGCATAAAGTCAGGTTTGGACAAAGCAGAAGTAAGCGATTATGATTACAAAAAAACATTTTATGAAAATGCCTTTGAGCCAAAGGAGATACGCACAATACCTCCATATACATATACAAGGGAGCAGTGGGACAAAATGAAGGAAAGCTGGTACAAAAAGCAAAGTGCAATAAAGAAAAAGAAGGAGGAGCAGTTTGCGCAATACCAGAAGGAATATGAGGAAAAGCATCCTGAGATATTCAAGCGCTGAATGCATTATTGCTGCCTTTGCTAACGCTGCATATTTGCATTAATGCATTTACCATTTTAAGCTAAAGCTAAAAAGCATCAGAAAAAAGCTCTAGGCTAAAAGCATAGAAAAAAGCATTAGTAAGCAAATGGGGGGATAAAGAGATTCGGAACCAAAAAGGGGGATGAATGGTATGAAAGCAAGCACATATGCGCTTACTTTATTAAGGCCCCGAATCTTTTTCTTTATCCGCTTATAATGATTACTGCTATTTAAATATTTATATGTTTTGGTTTCCTTTTATAAAGGTATACTTTTTTTCTTAATTTCATAAAAAGCATAGAAAAACGTTTTATATCTTATTGTTTAATTTTTATTATGAAACCAGAGTACGATGAAAAAGAGGTAGAAGCAAAGGTGCTCGGTTGCCTGTATAACGATTCAAGAAAATCAGCAAAGGAGATCTCAAAAGCCACAAAACTTCCATATAACAAGGTTTCCATTGCATTGTTAAGGCTGGAAAGGGACCATGATCTTTTTTATACCTTAGACCTTGATCTGAAGAAGCTTGGCTTTTATTATGAATACATAGTCTGCATAAAATTCGAGACAAGGCCTAATATTGAAAACCTAAAGAGGTACCTTGAAAAAAACGAATACGTGCAGAACGCATATCTTGGATATGGCGATTACGATTTAATAATTCATGCTGTTTCTCTAGATAACATAGGCCGCAACCTGACTTTTATGTTTTCAGTTGGCATGAGCAAATACCATGCACATGCAGAAGCTTCAAGTTTAGATAAATTAGATGATGGATTTTTGCCTTATTCTCCAAATGTAATTGAACATAGTACTACATTAAAACCAAATGACAAAAAAGTGCTTTTAGCATTGCTGCAAAATTCAAGGATTCCTTTAAGCGAAATAGTCAAAAAAACAGGCATGTCAGCTCCAAGAATTTTATATATTATAAACAAGCTAAAGAAAAAAGGGATTATAAGAAAAATGACATGCACAGTTCAGAAGCCAGATAAGAAGCTGTTTATTTTCTATACACAACAGTCTGATTATTTGCCGGAACACAAAAACGGTTTATTGCAAAATTTCCTAAAGGCTATATTAGACAAAGAAAATGCAAATGAATTAACTACTGATTATTCTGTAGTATGCGAAACATCTGGGCAATTTACTACTGCCTTTTTCTGCAATTTTATGGATACTGCTGCATATGCAGAGATAGGGCCAGAATTGTTGAAAAAATGCTGGGCACCTGAGCATCCAGTAGTAAAATCTTGTATACTTACACATGTATTAAAAGGGAAATGGCCATTTCAGAAAAATGGCTATGCTTTCTGGAAACCAGAACTAAAACGACTTAATAGCCATAAAATAAAATATGACCTTATGGAATAATAATTGCCAAAATTTCTATCTTAATAGGAATGTGCAAACCAAAATCTGCTGCACTTTTATGTTGTAGCCTTATAAACTTCAAAAATAAAAAAGTTAATAAATGCTTGATTAATAATATATAGCAAGTGGTAGGATGAAGAAAATGTTATTTGATGCAGAAGTATGCGACTCAGATCCACACTCGCCAAGTTGCCCATCTTTCACTGCAAACTTTGATACAAATGAAGTTGAGCTTCTTGACAGGTATGGGCACCTTGTCCCGATGGATGCAAGTGACTTCAATGAATTTGTGCAGAAAGTTAGGTCAGGGGAAATACAGAAAGTCCCATCAACCCTTACAGGCAGTGAGGTTTACAGAGTGGGAAATGCAACTTTTTCAGCTGATGCATCAGCAAACAGGATGGTATTTAGCAATGAAAAAGGCAATGCCCAGATAGACCCAAAGCACTTCAATATCTTTGTGGATGCAGTGCTTGATGGCAGGCTTCAGGAAGTATAAGCGCCTTTTTTGACTTTTATTGTTGCTTTTCTGCTTGTTTTGCCTTTAATTTTATAAGCAGAAAAGCCTTATTTGGTTTACCGATTTTTACTTTTTGATTTTGATTAAAAACCTTTTTTGTACTTATTTTGCAGTTTTTTGGCTCTTATGCCTTTGGTCCCTCCTTTTTGTCTTTTATTGCAGGCCCTTGTTCGCTATTTTAATATGCTGCTGCATTAACCTTTTCATTGCTTTCTTATTTTATTGAATTACTTTGCTTTTGCATAAAGCTACAATTGCCTTCTTGCACATGCATCAACTTTTGCAGCTTCAAGAAACTTTGCATTTGGAAGGCAGTGCACCTTAATGTAGCTGCTATGCCTTTGGCATTTAGAAAATCAGCTTTTGCTTACCATTTCCTTAAGCCAGGCTATCAGCTTCCTGTGCAGCAGCGACCTTGAGGTGTCAAAAACCCTTATCTTCTGCGTTGTCTTGAAGTCGTTGTCGTAATACTCAACTATTGGTTTATAGTTGTCCATGCCTGTGAAATGGATCTCCATCCAGTGTATCTTGCCTTGAAGGTAATCTTTTACAACATCCCTTGTCAATGGCATTGAATTGAAGCTGAAAAGCACCCCATCGCACCAGTATAAGGGCATATTGCCATTTGGCGTAAGCCTTTCAAGCAGCAAATCATTGTATTCCATGGGCACGATCTCATGCACCACTATCTCATTTATAGGGCAATAAGAGATCTTTATCTCCTTGCTTTCATTGCTGGTTTCCTTTGCTTTCATTTTCTCCCGCCTTTGCCAAATCTGCCATGCTTATCTTTGGCTTCCTTGACTTTGAAAGGTCACTCATTATCCTTCCTGCTATCTCCCCTGCTGTTGTTGTGAATGTATAGCTGCCTCCTGCAAATGTAGCGCCGCAGTGGCTGCACTGCCATATGGCATTGCTTATCCTTTTGACTGCAATGCTGCCGCATTCAGGGCATTTGTACTTTGCTATCTTCTCTCTCTTAACTGCAGCATACTGCTTCCTTATCTTTGCTCCATACCTTATGCTTGCGTTGCTCATTTAACCATCTTCAGGATCTCTCTAAGCTTTTCTCCAGCCTTGAAAGATTCATCTATAGCTTTTTCTACTTCATTAATATTAAAGCTTCCGCTTAAACCCTTCTGTATTGCCCTTATTGCCTTGCCGTCATTTGCAATAGTTATCCTTGCAGACATGATGCTTTCCTCATTTAGGTCTGGATCAAGCAAAAGCTTGCCATCAAGCTTTCCGAATGTTGATGATGTTACAATATTGTCAACCTGCAAGGGCTTGTCCACTTCACCACGTATTACCTTGCCATCTTCATATTTAGGCACGTTTGTATGCATAAGCGCAGCCATTAATGCAAGGGTTCCAGCATCAAAAAGGTTGCCACCATAATTGAGGACATACAGGTCTGCAAATACATTCCATACCTTTCCATCATCAAGCTTGAGGCTCTGCAGGTTTACGCATTCTCCTGCCCTTATGCCCCTATCAACAACCCTTGCAAACTCTATGCTTTCAGGGCTTGGTGGCCCGCTCTCATACTCGCCATAGGCAAGCGGAAGCAGCTCAGCATCAACTATAAGCGTGCCTTCATCAGGGGTATCCTCCATAGGCTCTGCAGGCATCATCTTTATCCCTGCAAGAAGCTTTGTGCTCCCTATCTCTACCTGTGCAGAGCCTTCGGCATGAGGTATGACATTGCTTTTGATTTTTATATCTCTGTATTCAAAAAGTCCCCTTGAATCTATCCTTTTGCTGTCTTTAAGCAGCTCCTTTATATAGCTTCCTTTTATGGTGTCTATTATCTCCACAGCATCACCTTTCGTTGCCTATTGCATCATCCATGTACTTGTTTGCATAGCACTGCTCAAGCGCCCTTCTCTGCTCTTTGTGTATCTTTTCCCCTGCATCAAATATCATCTCTATTGCCTGCTTAAACTGCTCCTTTGTAAACCCTCCATCCATCTGCATAAGCAGTATGTCTTTGTTCCTGTGCGCAACCGCTACAGGCATGTCAGCATCTGAATAATTGTCCTCAATCATGTTTACATCAAGTACAATATGTTCATCTATCCTACCTGCTGATACTGCATATACCATGTCCTTCATGTGTATGCCTGCATTTGCCACTGCAACTGACGCAGCGGTTATGCCAGCAGCCCTTGTGCCTCCATCACTTTGCAATATCTGTATGTATATATCTATTTCGCTGCCAGGATAGTCATTCAGCATTATGACATTTTCAAACACCTCTTTTGTTACTTTTGATATCTCTATTGCCCTTCTGTTTGGCCCTGACCTTCCATGGTCTTCAAGCGATGAAAAAGGGGCCATTGCATATATACATTTTACAATTGCCTTTGTAGGGTCTGCCATGTGCTTTGGCATCGCCTCTTTTGGCCCATATACGGCGACCAAAACCTTGTTGGCACCCCATTCAAGGTAAGCAGAGCCATCAGCATTTTCCAGCGTGCCTGCCTCTATCTTAAGGCTCCTGAGCTCATTGAAGTCTCTGCCGTCAAGCCTTCTGCCATCTTTTATCAATTCTGGTTTATTTGCATGCATAAATTACACCGTGTTATTCTTATTCCTTAGTCTCTTTAAGCAGCATTTCCTTAATCCTTTCAGTCAATCCAGAAGTATGCGCCTCTTCCTCTATTTTTGATATTGCCTTTATTGCAAGGGGCACATTGCCTCCTTTTATCCATATCAGGCCATTGTTTCCAACAACAATCCTTGACTTTGTAAGCTCTGTTATCATGTTTATCATTGTATTGCCCTTTCCTATGACCCTTGCAACCTTTGTCGGCTTTATCTTTATTATTATCCCTCCTATCAAAAGCTTTGGGTACTGCAGGATAACTGTTTTTCTGTCTTCTACTGCCTTTACCTTTGCCTCTATTGCTTCCCCTTCCTCAAGCGAGCTTTTTTCATAGCCCCTTTCTATTATGAGCCCCTCGCCAAAATAAGAAAGGTCAACGCTGCATACCTTATTCTTTATGCTCTTCACAATTCCTATTGCTACATCATCAATCTTTGGGTTCCATATGTCTTCCAAAGCTATTGCATTGCCGCTTGAGCTGTCGTACATTGCAACAACAGCAGCTACCCTTCCATTTTCACTGCCTGCACTTGGTATCCTTGCCCCTTCCGGCAGCTTATCTCCTGGAATTATTATAGATTTCATTGACTCACTACCTTTGTCTCTACCTGCCCATCAGTTGCTTTGTTTATCAGGTCAAAGAATTCGCTCTGCATGCCAGCAGGGAATTCAACAACCGCCTTAAGGCTTCCATCATTAAGCCACTGCTCTGATTTCAGCCCAAATCTCTTCAGTATGCCGTAGCACCTGTTTGCATATGTAGCAGGTATTATTGCTTCAATTTTATAAGTGGAAAATTTTATTGGAAGGATTGGGCTGATCTTATCTACAACCATGTTTACCTGCTCAGCCGCGCTTTTGAATGGGTCTATGTTGACCTTGGCTTCCTTCATTGCATTCTCTATCCTTGCAGGCGGGTTGGGCAGCCCGCTCCTTGGGTCTATCGAGTTTGTTGCTATGATATTTACAATCTGCTTCCTCTTTTCCTCTGCCAGCAGCTTTCTCTGTTCAGTAGATATCGGCACATTGCCATTTTTCAATATTATGCTTGCAACTGTTTTTATGTCATCTGTGCCGAACACCTTCTTTATTTTTTCAACACTCTGCCTCTCTCCCTTTCTTGCATCTTTGAATACCTCTTCAGACTCAAGTGCAGCAAGCGGATCATCTATCTTGCCTATTGCATAGTTGTATGCAATGTCATTGTATGCAACTAATTCAAATACGTCTCCTCCCTTCTCATACTTTACAATTATGGTTTTGCTCATTTAGCTCACAAAATCAAAGGTACTTTTCTATTTGATCCTGCGTGTAATTCCTGTACTTGCCCTTTTTGCTTATTACTGCAATCTCTATGTTTTCCTTTGTTATCTTCTTTTCCCATGCCTTTGTTATTATCTTGACGCCAAGCTTTATCGCATCGTCAACCTCCATATTGTCCTTGTACTCCTTTGTAAGTATCTCTTCTGCAATGTTCTTGCCCATGCCTATTGCATCTGCCTTATAGCCAAGAATCACGCCGCTTGGGTCAATCTCAAATAGCCTTGGATTTGTGTCAACGCCCCCAACAAGCAGGGATATTGCATAAGGCCTTATGCCCCCATATTGCGTTGCCATCTGCATCTCCTCTGATATCTCTATTGATATTGTTTCTATTGATTCCGTTTCATCATATACCATCCTATGGGATTGGGTTTTTGCCCTAAGCAGGTTTATTACTCTTAGGCCATCGGATGCAATTCCGGAATATGTTGCCCCTATATATGAATCTACCCTGAATATCTTCTGCAGCGATTCTGGCACTGCAAGCGGCTCTGTCACATTTTTATGCGCAATAAACACAACTGCATCCTTTGCAACTATGCCTACTGCTGTTGCGCCCTTTTTGACACTCTCTTTTGCATATTCAACCTGAAAAAGCCTTCCGTCAGGGCTAAACATAGTCCCCCTATCATATGCCTGTATGTTCGGATACATCTTGTCACCTATAATAAGCCATAAAAAGCTAAGTAAATATGTCTTAAAAGATTTATAAAGCTATCATATGTTGCGTTATGTTGCCATTATACTGAATATTCATTGCCAAGCTTTGGCACTATTGAAGTATGCTTGCCTTCTGCGTATTCATTTAACGATTCTGATTTGCTCTTTTCCCCATGCACAATGAAGACATTCTCAAGCTTGTCTATCTTGTTTATAAGCGTCTCAAGTTGCGGCCTGTCTGCATGCGCTGACATATGGTATGCCTCAACTGTTAAGTTTACTCTTACTTTCTTGCCGTTTACCTCTATGTCCCTTATGCCATCCTGGAGGTCCCTTCCCAATGTGCCCTCAGCCTGGTAGCCAACAAGGAGCAGCTTGTTGCTTTCATTGCCTGCAAGCTTTGGCAGGTATTCCATTACAGGCCCGCCAGTAAGCATGCCGCTTGTGGTAACTATTATGCTGCTTTCATCTTCCTCAATAACCTTCTTCCTTTGGCCTTTGCTTTCTACTGGAATGAAATTGCTGCTTTTGAATGGGTCATATTCGCTTTCAAGGATCCTGCTCTGCAGCTCTTTTCTGCAGTATGTTACATTGTGCCTGTGTATGCGCATTGCCTTGTTTATCATTCCATCAACATAGATCGGCACCTTTTGCAATCTGCCAGAGTTTATGTAGTCATCAAGAAGAAGTAGCACCTCTTGTGCCCTTCCAACTGCAAAGCTTGGGATTATTACCTTGCCTCCCCTTGCCAATGCATCGTTTATGCTTGCAATGAACTTTGCGGTTACACTGTTTTCCCTTGGAAAGACATCCTCTTTTGCGCCGTATGTGCTTTCCGTTATAAGGGTATTTGCCGCAAGCCCGTTAACCTGTGCTCCATTAAAGAGCTTGGTCTTGCTTAGGTTTATGTCTCCTGTATAAAGGAGCGTTTCATTCGTCTTCCTGTCTTTTATATGTATCATTGCGCTGCCAAGTATATGCCCAGCGGGTATGAACCTTACAGCAAGGCCCTTTATCATAAACTCCCTGCCGTATTCAAATATCTTCTTGTGTGTTGAAAGCGCCTTAAGCCCATAGTCTGTTATATTCTTCGGCTTTGATATCCTCATGTAGTCGCTTATAAGCACAGCAATGAGCTCGCCTGTTGGCTTTGTCATGTATGTATAGTTGCTATATCCTGCTGAATAAATGTGCGGCAGGTAACCCGAATGGTCAAGGTGCGCATGGCTTATCACTATGCCATCGACCTTTTTAAGCATTTTGTCATCAATTACGGGGTATTCCTCTGTCTTGCCAAGCTTTACCCCAGCATCAAGAAGCAGCGTTGTCCCGCTCGCTTTTACCATTATGCAGCTTCTTCCAACCTCTTGGGCTGCACCAAAGAATGAGATATCCAATTAAAACACCTTGCGGCATTATGCCGCATGAACCCTTTTTCACTTTTTATTCTATTTTTATTTTTATTTTTCTTTTTCCTTTTTCTTTATTTTTTCTTTATTACTGCGATGCTCTCCAAATTGATTGAGGGTGCCAAAGGTGCCTGCCTCTTGGGCTGCTGCCTCTGCGGCTTTTGCTTGCGCTGCTCATGCAGGTTAAGCATTTTCTTAAGCTTGTCATACATGTTTGTTATTTCATCATTTATTGCTGCTATGCTTGCCTTTGCGTCATTAACCTTCTTTGTATAGTCCTCAATGTCCTTTGTAACAAGCTCCTTTTTCCTGTAAAGCTTAACGGTTCGCAGTGCCTCGTTAAGCTGTTTATCTACTTCCCTTATCTTCCTTATAAGCTCTTTCTCATCATTCAAGGAGAAGCTTTCCGTAGAAATCCTAAATTCAAGCCCTCTCTTCTGCCTCATAAGCTTCCTTACCAGCGCAGACTTCTCTTTATAATCGCCGAGCTTTCCCATGTCAATTAGCGCATTTACTGTCTGCAGCTCAAACATCTTGTAATGCAGGGTCTTGCTTTCCTTCTTCTTGCTTTCAACAAGCTCCCTGCGCTTCTTCTTTGCTTCTTCTATGGCATCGGCAAGCTTTATTGCCTCTTCATTTTTTGACTCCCTGGCTATTTCGAGCAGGGATTTGCGCTCCGGCCTGCCCTCCTTGCTTTGCGCATTAGATGCTGCATTCTCCTGCTTTTTATCTGCACCTGCTGATGCAGTGCTTGCTTCCCTTTCCTTTGCAACTGTGCCAGCATTTGCAGTGCTAGCAATCTCTTCCTTTTTCACATCCTCGGTTTTTGCTGTAGATAAATCGTCTGTGCCTATTTAATCCCCTTATTGAGATACTTTCTTATAAATATCAACAAGCTTATCGGTAGTTTTTTCTATTGAATAAAGCTTAGCTGTTTTTACCACATCTTTATAGCTGCTAATATTATTTATAACTTTCTCTATTTTTTCTTCACATTCAATATAATTTCCTGGCGCAAACTTTTCTCCATTTTTGCCGTTTTCTATCAGCTCATGCAATGCAAGCCTGTCTGCCCCTACAACCGGGGTGCCGCATGCCATTGCCTCTAATGAGACTATGCCTTGGGTTTCAAATGTTGAAGGTATGCAGAAGACATCTGCAGCAGCATAATATTCTGGCAATTCCTCATCATTTACAAAGCCCACAAATTTTACATTGTTTAGCTTATACCTCCTTGCCATTGCCTCATAGTATGCGCGCGCAGGGCCGGTGCCCCCTATTACAAAGAGCAGGTCCTTCCTTGCAATCCTTGCTGCCTTAAGCATAACCTCAAGCCTCTTCTCTCTGCTTGCCCTGCCTATGTACATTACAATGTTCTTGTAGGGGCTGCTGCCAATGAGCCTTTCCCTGACTTTGCTGCCATCAACCTTTCTGTTGAACCTGTTAAGGTCTATGCCATTAGGCACGATATTTATCTCCTTTTTTACCCCTTTTGATTGGAGCAATTGCATTATTGACCTGCTTGGCGCTATCACGGAATCGCACCTGTTGTAGAAAAAGCGGAGGTAGCTCCACGCATATTTTTTGGCAAGCTCCTTTAGTATTAGGTCTGTGTATTCATTCAGAACTTTATTATCAGTTAGCAATGTATGGAATGTGCCTACTATTGGAAGCCTGCTGCTTTTTGCCATTGCGATTGCCGAAAGGCCCATGAAAAATGGTGTATGCGCATGTATCAGGTCTATTTTAAGCGAGTTGAACCTCAGCGTTGGCATTGCAGGGTATATTGGTATATGGTATTGGGGGTACTTCCTGAATTTAATGCCATAAGTAAGGAACACCTTTGATTTATTCATCCCGCTTACCTCAACGGCTTTTTTGCCATCGCGGTTGCTGGCTGCAAATATGTATACATTGTGCCCTCTTTTCTCAAGCTCTCTTGTTGTGTTCTTTATTGAGGTTACAACGCCGTCAACAGCCGGGAAAAACGAATCTGTATAAAAAGCAATGTTAAGTGATTCCAATGCCGCACCTTAGCCAAGCCATCTTGCTGGCTTATATTTTAATTGCCTCGCCACCACTTGCCTTTATCTTCTCTTCAGCCTTTTTTGTGAATGCGCTTGCCTTTATTACCACTTTGCCTATGCTTCCATTGCTGAGCACCTTGTAGCCTGGAAATTCAAGCTTTTCCTGACCCATGGCATTTATCTCCTTAAGTGTTATTGTGTTGAGCTTTCTTGCCCTCCATCTAACAAATCCCTTGGACCTTATAAGTTCTGGCGCCTTTGCAGTGACCCATGTGAACTTGTGCTTTCTTATCCCAGCTTTGCCTACCCCTCCTCTATCTCCTTTGCCCCTTGCATTCTTTATGTTTCCAAAGCCTAGATGCCTTGTGCCTAAGAACTTCCTGAGCCTTTTTTCCTTGCGCACTACCATAAATATCACTCAAAGCATTCTTTTTATAAGCCCGTTTATGTCGCTTCCCATATAGCCAAGCGCGCCACCCTGCCTGTAATTCAGCTTTATCTTCCTGTAGCCATGCCTTGGCGGGTGAAGCCTCACCGGCATGCTTTCTTTAAGTGTAAGCTCTTTGCCATTTTCTGTGCCCTTTTTGCTTTTCTTAAGAAGCTGGGCAAGCGTTTCATCGTCTATTTCGCCATATGCTACATAATCTTTGCATTTTTTGAGCATACCTTCATAATCCTTTGTTGCTTTTACTACCGTGCAGTTGTTTACATTTTTAAGCTTAAGCCTTTCAAGGGTATTTGCAACGTCAGCGCTAACCCTAACCTTTCCCCTTACTCTTACAATTGCAATGAGCTTGCCATCTGTATCCATCTTTACACCAATAATTTTACAATGACAATAAGTATTGCATTATATTCTTTTTCTAACATTTAAATACATTATGTTTTTTATGCTGCTTTCTTTTTCGGCTTTATTTTTAAGCAATTATGCATTGCCTTAAAATTATATGCAGTAAGCTAGGCAATATAATAACACATAAAAATATTAAAATATATATTATACAGCGATGCAGTCCCGTCGTCTAGTGGCCAAGGACGCAGGGCTTTGGACCCTGCTACGCCGGTTCGAATCCGACCGGGACTATTTGCTTCAATGCATCAGAAGTCAAAAATCAAATGCACCCTTTGTTATATGCCTAAACTCATTTTCTATGTCAAGCTCCATGCCAAGCTCTGAAAGCTCATGCAGCGGCGCAGCAATGGCAATGCTGCCAAGAAGCTTTGCCTCCCTTTCTATGCCGTTTTCCTTGGCAAGCCCAAGCTCGTTTTCTATCGATTTGCTTACATATGCCAGCAGCGTCAATGCAAATTCTTTAAGCTCTTCGCTTCTGCTTTCGCTTACAATCCTTTTTGCCTCATTGGAGAACCAGTCAAGCAGCTCCTTGTCTGAAGACAACACCTTCCCAAAGGCGCGCATGAATTCCGGCATTACCCTATAGAAAGCCCTGTAAAATGTTGCGCCAAATGCATATGCATATGAATCCTTCATTATTATGCCTATTGCAACTATCCTTTTGTCCCATTCCCTTATGCCATCAAGGTAGTCAAAGACCTCTGCGCTTTCTTCCATATTTTTAATGTGCAGCCCATCCATTATGCTCTTTATGGCCTTTGCATGCTTCTCAGCAAGCATGGCATATTCAGCAGTCTTTTCTTTGTATATTGCTTCATTTCCAATGCCATAGCCCTGCCCTGCCCATTTTTGGTAAATGCTAGAAACGCGCATTTCGCCATAGTAAAAAAGGCGCAGCACCTCTGCTATAAAGCTTATGTCAAACACAACGCCATTTGGCATTGTTATCTTATTGCCAGCGATTGAGCCCTTTTTTCTGCCTGGGTTTGCAAAGCTGAGCAGCCTTTTTGCATTTGTGGCATCATTGCCTATGTAGCTATCAACATATTTGCTTACCCATTCAGGCAATCCAAATTTTACTATTGCCTTAGATATAAGCTCCAAGCTATCACCTAATTTTGGCAATGAAGCCTCTGCTTCATTAATTAAGTTTACTTCCTTGCCTTTCTTTTACCTTTCTTTGCGGCAATTGCAGCTATTGCTATTGCAATTATGACTACTATTGCTGCAGCATATATATATGAATTGCCTGATGCCTGGCTTTCAACAGTTATGCCATAATTGTTTGAGCTTGAGAGCATCTGGCTGTCAGGCAAGTTGCTCTGCTTCCATTGCTCATACAATGTAACTGGATATTGTCCCTGTTTGCCGTTTGGGTCTACGGATACATAAAATGTTACATTTGCGGTCTGGTTAGGCAATAGCTCATTCAGGTATGCGTTGCCATCTACTGGGCTTATGGGGTAAATTGACTGCAGCGAAAGCACGCATTGTTTTATTGCTTCATTTCCCGTATTCTTTATCTCAAATGTTACAGGGCCATAGCCTATGCCTGGGTAGATTGATGACTTTGCATTTATTATCTCTATCTTGCCTGCATTCTGCATCTTTACAGGTATGGCCTGCATGTACTCTGTCTTGTTTGCATAGTTGGCTCCATAGTATGTGATGTTTGCATATATATAGCCATAACTGCTTGCATTTATAGCTGAAACCAAAACATTCTCTATTGCCTCTTGGCCAGGGGGCAGCGCGCTTATTACAAAGTTTGAAGCAGAGCCAAGTATCTCAAGGGTATTGCTTCCATAAATGCCAACGCTTATATTCCTGGCAGTGCCGCTGCCTATGTTCTGCACTGCAATGCTGAGTGTTTGGTTGTATCCATAAGTTAGCATTTGTGGCATAGCGCTTACTATGCTTGCAACAACATTAGGCTTTTCTATTACAACCTTCATTGGTATCTTTATTGATTGCGTGTAGCTTCCTGTGTCACTTGTATAAGATGCATTTACCGTTATGTTGTGCACGCCAGCGGTAACATTGCTGTCAAGGTAGAATACTGCTGAAACCGCCTGCTCCTGCCCCGGCTGCAATGCGCTTACATTGAATGTGGTCTGCCCTATCAGGGCAATTCCGTTATTGCCATTTACTGAAAGGGTAATATTTCTTGCATTTCCTGTGCCTATATTGCTTACCTGCAGCTCTACTGGCAATGCCTGCCCTGGCATCATGCTCCCTTGCAGCACAGCATTTATGCCAAGCTTTGGCTTTCCATATACATATATTGATATAGGCATTATTGACTCGCCAGGCACATAAGAGACACTATTAGCAAAACCCTCATTTACCTCATAGCTTGCAACCACATTTATTGTATACAAGCCAGTTGTAAGGCTGTCAGGCAGATGGAATTTATATTCAAATATATTGTAGCCAATGCCACCGTATATGCCAGAACCTATTGCACTTATTAGATAAGTATGGGATGGCGATACATTAAGTATTGGGCTTGATGATGTAAGCCAAACATTTACATTGCTAAGTTGTTGGTAATAGCTGTTGAACAATTGGAATGTCACAGTAATGTTGCTTCCGGCAACTGCCGGCTGCGGCATTATTCCTAAGTTTGTTATTGAAAGCACATTGTTTACCTGCGCATTTGCGCCCACTGCCATTGCAATTATGGCAATTGCTATAATAGGTATTATTTTCATTCTACCACTCAGTCAATTCTGTCTTTGAAAAGCATAAGCCCTATGAGCAGGCTTGCTATTATGAATACAAGCAATGCCCCTATGTCCATAATAATCTGCCCTGTTGGATAATACCCAAGCATCATCACATCCCTTATGCCTTGAGTTGCATATGTCATCGGGTCATAAGGGGATACTGCCTGCAAGTACCTTGGCAGTGATGAAACAGGGGTAAATGCGCCTGAAAGGAACCACAAAGGCAATACTATCACATTTCCAAGTATGGAATATACTTCAACCTTTGAGATCCTTGACGCAAGCATTATTGTTATGCCGTTGAAGCCAAGCGAAAGCATTATGCCTATCAAAAGGATCCAGAATACACCCATCCAGCCCATCATTATTGTTGCCCCGTCAAGTATGCCTATGATAAGCGCAATTATTACATATACAATAGACTGCGTTGCCCCTGCAAGGACCTTTCCCATGACTATTGCCCGTTTGTGCACAGGGGTTATGAAAAATGATTTTAATATGCCGAGCTGCTTGTCTGTTATAAGAGACATGCCCCCTCCAAACATGCTCCCAAACACAACAATCATTGTAACAACTCCAGCAATAATAAATATCTTGTAGTTGCTTGCAGTGCCGTACATTGGCGCTGCGTTTATGTTGGGGTTGGCTTTGGCAGTTGCCCCAAGGCTCTGCGCATCTTGCTCTATCTGAGGCACAAGCGCGCCTATGTCTGCAAGGTTTGCATTTGAGTAATAAATGTCAACGCTTGGGTTTCCATTTGAAGGCCTTGGAAATGATGGCAGTATAACAATTGCAGCTGTAACTGCACCATTAGATAGCATTTTAAGTGCCTGTTCTTGATTGGTTACGCTTGTAACCTCCATAGCAGAGGCGTAGCTTAATGAATTTATGAATGCAAATGATTGCGGGTTGTTTGCATAATTCACAACAGCCACATTGACATTGCTTATGCTGCTGCTCATGCTTCCCAGTATCAGTATAAGCACAAGCGGGAATATGATTGAGCGCGCTATGTTTGTCTTTAGGTTGCTCTTGAATATGAGCATTTCCCTTTTGTAAAGAGTAAGCGTATCTCCAAAGAATGCCATGTTATCTTCGCCTGAATGCCATGCTTCTGCCGCTTTTCAGCTCGCCTGTCTTGTCCCTCATTGATGAGCCAGTAAGCTTTATGAACACATCATCCATTGTTGGCAGGTGCATGCTTATTGAAAGCAAATTTACCTTATCCTTTTTGAATTCATGTATTACCTTTGACATTTCATCTGCATCATTTATGCTTGCTAAGAGCCTCTCCCCATTGGCATCAGCCTTGAGCCCAAGCCTTTCCAACGCACGCCTCGCATTTTCTATCTCTTTTGCATCCACTATTACCTCAAGCATTTCCCCTTCAGAGACGCTTTTCTTAAGGTGTGCGGGTGTATCGCATGCCTTTATCTTTCCATGGTCTATTATTGCTATCCTGTCGCATAGCTGGTCTGCCTCTTCTAGATATTGTGTTGTAATCACAATTGTAACGCCCCTGCTGTTGAGCTCCCTCAGCTTCTTCCACATAGATAGCCTGTTCTGTATGTCAAGCCCTGTTGTTGGCTCATCAAGTATCAGTATTTTTGGGTTGTGTATCATTGACTTTACAAGCAGAAGCCTCCTTTGCATGCCTCCTGAAAACGTCCCTGCCTTTTTATATGCAAACTCTTCAAGCTCTGCTTCCTTAAGCGCATAATCTATTGCATCGGAAAGCTCTTTTCCTGACAAGTGGTAAAGCCTGCCTGCTATTTCAAGGTTTTCATATGCGGTAAGATCTGCATCTACAACTGTTTCCTGAGTCATGAAGCCCATAAGCTTCTTTACCTCATTTAGGTGCTTTGAATTGTCCAATCCATCTATCTTGATGGTGCCACTTGTTGGCTTTAATAACCCAAGCAGCATGTTTATTGTTGTTGTCTTGCCTGCTCCATTAGGGCCCAATATGCCAAATATCTCCCCTTTGTTTATGCTTAAGCTTATTCCGTCTACAGCAGTGAAGTCGCCAAATTTCTTTACTATGCTGTTAATTTCTATTATGCCCATGCAATTCCTATGCAATTCTTTCATTCTATAATGCTTGATATTTCATCTGCGGTCTTTGCCAGCGTGTTTTTCAATACCTTTTTTGCATCAGCCAAAGCCTTTGCCCCTTTTGTAGTAACATTGTAATATTTTTTTACCTTTCCGTTTTCAAGCACTGTCTCCTTTTTTATATACCCTGCCTTTTCAAGCGCATTGAGCGCATTGTATACATCGCTCTTAAGCTTTCCTTTTTCTTCATAGCCGCTTATCTCTGCATATTTTGAAATGTCTTTGAAAAGCATGTACGAATAATTCTTTTTTTTGCTTATCCTAGCAAGCAGCGCCACCTTCAGCAATGAGCTGTATATCCCTTTCTGCAGGCATTCCTTATTCC